>ENA-OQDM01000378-OQDM01000378.1-human-gut-metagenome-genome-assembly--contig:-NODE-378-length-26990-cov-1.771842_pt1 | contig 26990 bp, 19 predicted proteins | sample MGYA00242772_ERZ504605 | MGnify/ENA primary metagenome ERZ504605 (study PRJEB26092, sample SAMD00036348) | human gut metagenome | host: Homo sapiens | study: EMG produced TPA metagenomics assembly of... | reverse complement strand
CATGATCCCCGTATGATCAGTTCCGGATAAATCAGTCTTTCAACCTTACTTTCTTCTTCAGGAACTCCGTTGATCTTCTCAAGTATAAGCTCTGCTGCCATTTCTCCCAGCTTTTCCTGCGGATGAGCTATCGTTGTGATTCCGCTTCCTCGCTGAGCATACAGTGAATTGTCATAACCGGTAATGGAAATATCATCCGGTATCCTGACTCCCATTTTCTCCAGTTCTTCCATAACCTGAACAGCAATCTGATCATTGTAACAGACGATTCCATCCGGAAGCTGTCCGCTCTGTACCATTTCTTTTGCCATCAGTGCAGGTTTTACTTTCCTGTCCTCTGTATGAAACCAGACAACATCATCAGGATCATAGGCAATCCCTGACTCCTGTAAGGCCTTCACATATCCCTTGTGGCGCTCCAGTCCCTGCATATCGTCTGCCTTAAAGAAACCCTTGATCTTTTTATGTCCCAGTTCCAGCAGATATTTTGTTACAAGATAGCCTCCCTGTGCATCATCCATAAGAATATGAGGTTTATCCCTCATTTCTGAATAGATTCCCTGAATAAACACATACGGAATTTCAAATTTATCCAGATTCTGATAAAGATTTCTGTGTTTACAGATCATCTCACTTTTGCTTGGTTCAATGATCAGTCCATCAATATCTTTCTTCAGAAGTTCCTCCAGACATCTGGCCTCTTTCTGTCTGCTGTTTGCTGTGTTTTTCAGGATAATACTGTAACCGCTTTCTGAAAGGACATTATCCATTCCCTGTATCAGTCTCGGAAAAATATAATCAGAAATATATGTGGTCACTACCGCAATATTCTTTGAATTCTTTATATGGCGCATATTCTCAGAGCAATAAGTACCTCTTCCGTGAAATGCCTCTACATATCCGTCCTGCTCCAGGATTCCCAGTGCTTTACGAACTGTATGTCTACTCAAGGAATATTTCTGTGAAAGCTCGTTTTCTGAAGGAAGCTTCTCTCCCGGTCGGATAGCTCCTGACATAATATCACTTCTGAGCTGTTCCATCAGTGAGAAATATTTCGGCTTTCCATTATCTGTCATGTCTTCTTCCCTCCTGTATTTAGGATACAACTTGTACGCACGTACGAACAAGTTTGTTTTTTATGCATAAATTATACAAAATATCGAGAGATTTTTCATTAGTTTTTTCCAAAACACCTCGAGGGATAGTGATGTGTGAACAGTAACAGTTCATCCTTTACGAAAGTTACCAATATCCGATTGATTTCAACATCACTTCGGCTCAGCTTTTTCTATACCATAACATTCATGGCAAATCCCATGTACCGCCATACGTATTTCTTTATCCAGACGTGAATTACAGGTGATCAGAGTCACCATTCTCTCCCTTTCATCAGGCTCTACTCCTGTGTCATACATGGAATTATTTTTCAATATAGATAATTGTCTCCTGTATGCAGGACTGGATAACTTGTATCCATATTCAAATGCCGGGCTTTGGGAAGATGCCTGTTCCACAGAAAAAATTTTGTACAGAAACTTTCTTTTTGGTGTTGTGATCTCAATTTCAGGACATTTTTTTAGAAATTCAGGCTGTTCATAACGGTTCAGATTTGCAAACATCATATTACCTTCTATATTATGCCCGTAAAGAATACTGTGGGAATCTGTGAAATTCTTTTTTATGTCATGTTCCAGAAAAATACATCCAAACAGATCTTCCTCTCCTCTGAAATTATGTTTCAGGTAATATTCATCATCTGCCGCCTGAACTACAGGATAAGAAATATCGGCTCCCGGGACAGTAATCCAGGCAACTGTCTGAGAGTTGATCTTTCTTAAATTTTCCCAGGAAATCCCGAAGGATTCCCTGATTTCATCTGTACAGTTTTTGTTTTTTGATTCAGAAGATCTTCTCTGTTTTTTCCTGCGTTTTTTTTTCACTGTTTTTTGTACTGCTGTCTTCATCAGTTTTTTTGCCATCTGCCAATAATCCGGCACCTGCTCTGTTCTTCACCCCTGCCATTTTGGAAAGCTCTGCATATTCCTGCCTTGCTGCAAGATTCTGTTCATAACTTTTTATATAGAAGCCGGCACAATATATAAGAAGCCCAATTGCTGCTATGATCATACTTACTGCAAATGTTCTGAGTTTTTTCATTTCCGCGGCATACCCTTTATATTTCTTTTCCCGGAAACAGTTCTTCTGTAGATCACCACACCTCCTGTCAGCAGTCCCATTCCGATAAGTCCAAGAACAGCCATCATTTTAAACGGTCTGACATCTCCTGTTTTAGAACTTCCTGCCATGGAACCACCCTGATAGCTTCCGTATCCACCCGAATTTCCGTAACTGCTGCCTCCGTTTCCGGAAGTTGTGCCTCCATTATTTCCACCATTGTAAGATGCCAACGGTGCTTTCGTCGGTACAGGAGTCATTTTCGGGCAGGTTCCCGGTACAGATGGTGTTGGTGTGGCTTTTGGCTGCTCCGTCGGTTTCGGTACTTCTGTAGGTTTTGGTGTCTCTGTCGGCTTTGGTGTTTCTGTTGGTTTCGGTGTTGCAGACGGTGTTGGTGTGGCAGTGGGTTCTGCTTTTGTTTTCACATATACCTCCTGCTGCGCCGCAATTTCCGGTGAAATATCTCCTCTTGCTTTCGCTGTGTTTACAATTTTTTCAGGCTCTGTGCTTTCTGTTTTAAATACCACTTCATAGCAGACTTCAATTTTATCCATATCTGACAACGATGCTCCTGTCTGAATTACAAATCCTGTATCATCTGCCTCTATTTTGGCATCTTTCAGCTCTATGCCGTTTTTCTTCACAAAAATGCTGTCTTTTACAATAGAAGCCCCTTGGGTTTCCAGTTTATCTTCGATAACAATATTCTGATCTGTGACATCCTCACGCAGTTGTCTTACTGTCAGCTTATAGTATCCTTTCTCACCGGACGCATACTCTTTCTTATCTGATTCCTTCACAATTTCCAGAATCGGACTGTGTACCTCTGTCTCTGTTTCCCCGGTTGCAGGTATCTTTTCACTGCTGTCTGCAACTGCAGTATTGTGCACTTTCTGTCCTGCCAGGCTGCATCAATCACTGCTGCCTGATATTCCACGATCATACTTTTCTGTTCCTGACAGTCCAGAGGATTATACATTACCTGCTCAAAAAGACCGCCTTTATCATTATCGCAGATACTATATCTGCTGTCCCTGACCAGTGTCCTGCCTGTTGACATCAGGAAAGTATTATCATCATTGATCTGTACATCAGCATCTGCCACATTTCCTTTCTCATCCATCAGAATCACCGAATCCTTCAGAAGACGTACTCCCTGAGTATCGATCACATCCTGCAGAGTAACATTACGCGCCACACATCCGGTCTGCTCCTGTGTCAGGACAATGCGGTATGTAATAATATCACCATATTTGTAAAATGGTTTGTCCGTCGTCTTCTCTACGTTAAGAACAGGCGAGTTCACCCAGATTTTTGAGGAGTCCTTTACTTTCTGTGCATTATCTGCATACGCCTGTGCTGTATTTACAATCTCCATCCCATTTACGCTTTCCTGCGCAGTACAGCGGAAATTAACAGTCACAGGTGTCTGATACGGAAGATCTGAAATCGTCACGATCCATCCGGTTCCCTGACGTGTAACCTGACAGCTGACCGGTTTTTCCACTGTTTCTTTATAATTTTCCGGATTCAGCTGATTTCCTGCATCATCAGTTCCTGCCACCGGATTCTGAATAACAGCCGGAACACCGCTTACAGTAACAGCATCTTCAGCTCCGTCCAGAGCCAGCCCTTCAGGAAGGGAAAGATCACTGATCACAAGATTTCTTGCGATAGATCCCTTCTGAAGATTATTAACCGTAACCTGATAATTCACCTGTTCTCCTACCCGAAATTCATTTTCCGCACGTCCGTCCCCGGCTGCCAGATATGGATTCTGAAAACTTTTCTCAATAGAAAGAACTGCTGTATTTACATACACTTCTGCGTCATCCTGTGAAACAGGGGCATTCTGCGCCTGCACATTGGCAACATTAATGCTTTCCATTCCATTTGCCGCTTCCGCAACTGTGCAAAGGAAAGAAATCATAACCGGAGTATTTGCCGGAAGATCTGAAATGTTCAGTCTCCATCCGCTTCCCTCCTGAAGAAATTCATAATTCACCGGTTTCTCTGATGTCTCATTATAAAATTCCGGATTGAGCTGGTTCAAAACATCTTTGGTCCCTGCTGTCAGCTGCGTAATATTCTGTGGGATTCCGCTTACCGATACATCCTCTGCCGATGAAAGCGCAAGTCCTGCCGGCATACCGGTATCCCAGACAGTTACGTTCCGGGCCACTGTACCTGCTTTTTTATTCTCCACCACCACATTGTACTGTACCTGTTCTCCGACCTGCCATTCATAATGATCTGCAGATTTCTCAATCCAGAATTCTCCTGAATTTACATATACTTCTGCATCATCAGATCTCTCATCTGTATTAGCAGCTTTTACAGTTGCTGCATTTACGCTTTCGTGTCCATTTGCCTCTTCCTGTGCGATACAATGGAAAATAATCGTTACAGGCTGACTGTATGGCACATAAGAACAATAAAAGGAAAATCCGTTCTCATCTGCATTCAACTGAGAATCCAACAGATCTCGCTTCATATGCCTGTCCTGTTTTCTTATCCGGTACGGGATAGTTTACCTGTTGCTGAACTCCCAGTACTTCCATGCTCTGTGCACCACCTGCCAGAACCAGTCCCTGCGGCAGACCAATATCAGTAATAGTTACATCTTTTGCAATTGTTCCTGCCGTTACATTATTCACCACGATCCGGTAAGCTACCTGCTCTCCTGCCTGCCATTCATATTTGTCTGCTGTTTTATCAATTTCAAGCTGTGGACTGTTCGGCCATACTTCTGCCATATCCTTTCTGGATTCCTGTTCTCCTGTCTCAGGATTGATCAGATTATCCGCTGTTGCAGTCACAATATTTTCCCATTCCTGTCCATTGGAATCCGCAGATGCCTGACATTTAAAACGGATTGTGATCGTCTCCCCATACTTCAGGGACGGACACTCTGCTTTCCATCCATTTTCTCCCTGTCCGGTAAGCGTACAGTTCTCGCCTCCCTGACTTGTCTCTACAGCATACTGCCCTTCCAGAAACTGCAGACATGATGGAAGCTCGTCTGTAATAACAACATTTACTGCTTTTACATCCTGTTTTGTCTGAGAAACCAGAACCTCATAATCTATGATATCTCCCGTTTTCCATTCATACTGAGAAGTATTTTTCTTTACTTCCGGTTCCGGTGGAATCACACCCTTTACCCACACTGTTTCCGTATCCATTGTATCTCCGCTTCCGTTTGTACGTTCATAACTCATGGATGCATGGTTTGGTACAAGAATACTGTATCCATCCTCTGCAAGGTATTTTGAAATGTTAATTTCTGATTCCGGTCTCTGGCGTACTTTTAAAGTAAATGTGTAAGTCTGATTATCTGTAAATGCTTCATCCTGAAGGCTCTCTGCTTTGGCCCTGCAGGTCACTTTCTGTCCTTCAACAGCAACATCAAACCAGTCTGTCACTGTCTGCCCTGCATCATTCACAATACTGACTTTTGATGCATCCTCTATAGTAAGACAATCCTCAAGTATATCCTGTACCACAAAGGATTTCAGTCTATTGGGTGTCACCTCCGCCCGGATCATATACTGGAATTCCTGTCCCTGACGAATGCCAAAAGGTTTTTCTTTTGATGTGGCAGCTGCCTGTTCCCATGTACAGTTTGCCTCTCCCACACGTTTCTCAGGCGCTTTTTTCATCTCAACATCACCGAAACAATAGGATGTAAAATCAAAATATGCATATGCTTTGCAGTATTTCTGTCCTTTAAAGTTCGGACAATAACTGTTGCCTGATGGATCCAGATATTTATTTCTTGTAATCTCTGCCCATCTTTCCTGAGAACCGGCTTTTGCAATGGCATCTTCACGACTTTTATCCCATTTATCCAGTCTGAACTGATGACAGAATTCTACCGTAAAATTATCTGTATTATAAAAAAGATTCAGCCATCCTCTCGGATCATCCGGCTCAACGGAACCAAGGGGTGAGCTTACAGAATTCCCATCTACCGTCAGATAATCATTGTTTTTCAGAACATATGCATTATCCAGACTGCTGTCTGACGGAATACGGACTCCCTGTCCCGCATCAATATCACGTATGGTTCCATGGCCACTGATCGGCAGTGTTTCTTCTGTTCCATGCTTCAGAAACTGAAACTTAACCTTTGCGTATCCTACAGAATAAATAAATACACCGATACTGTTTTTGGAAAAGCCAACCATTGGATAAGCTTCATTATCTTTCCATGCAAACGTAGCTCCGCCTTTATTCTGAACAATCGATTCTGCAGTGCGCAGATCATAACGGGGTTCTGCATTCTCTACTCCCACAAGAATGAGTCTGACATCAACAATATTTCCATTTCCATCTTTTCCTACATTGTTATAACGCATCCCTGCGCTTCCGGCTTTATAGTCCGCTCCTACACGAACGCACTCTGTGTCACGTTCACTTTTTCCATTGTCTGAAAAAGCTTCCCTGTCCAGATTATCACACCCAAAAGATTCATATGTGGTAATTCCGGGCTGAAACTTCATGTTAAAGCGATAACCATAATCTACCACCTTGTCACTGTCCCATGTTTCTACAGTTAACGGTGCCGCCTGAGTTACGCAGACAGGCACAAGCCCCAGAATTGCCTGCAGAATAAAAAAGCATTGCAAGCAGCAAAGCTCCAAGGCGTTCTTTCAGTTTGAAATTGTGTTTCATTTTCCGTCTCCTTTTCCGAACAAAAAATAATAAAAATGAAATGTGGGATTTTTCCCTTGCACCTGGCAGGATTAAAGAATAGAAATAAGTTGAGATTGTATGATTATAAATATTCAAGGGGAATTAATATCGTGAAACAAGAACGTTTACACTTAAGATTTTAAGATTCTGCGCAGGGTTTCTTTTCTGAAACCCTGCACAGATTTTCATTGATCATTTCTTTTCTTCAGCCATGAAAGAAAATAAAGAATAATTGCAAGAATAATAAAAAACGGAATCGCAACTCCGATTATCAGTATCAGTAAAACAATTATAACAGCCGCCGCTGCAATAACAACAGCCTTGCCATGCCAGGTAGAAAGATCGATTACTTTTTTCCATCTTTTCTCCTGCTGATGAGGAAGCTCTGTCTCATTGCCATAACTACTTCCGTAAGAAGAATACTCTCCGTAATCTTCCTGTGTACTTCCATCATCTGTATCGATCAGAGTTTTTGCTATCAGATGCGGGTCTCCCAGTTCCTGCAGTACTTCCTGCTCTGAACGTCCGCCACGTACCTGAGACTGTATATAATCTTCATAATACCTGATATGTGCTGCTGCTTTGCCCTCCTGCATCTGCCCGGCAAGCTGGCTTCTCAGGATTTCCAAAAATTCTTTTCTGTTCATCTTCTACACTCCATTTTGCCAGAAATACATATCAAAACTCTACTGCTCTCTCCGTTATCAGTAACGTTCGTACTCTTATTTTACCATATATACCGCAGGTAGCAACTAATATAATCATAAACTTTTTATGAAATTCTTATAAACACATATATCGTTTTGGAAATAACACTGCAAATCCACTCGGATTCTCCTGCTTTCGTCATTTTCCGACAATTTTTGCATACATCTCCGGTCTGCGGTCTCTGAAAAGTCCCCAGTTCAGTCTGTCTGCCTTTAATGCATCCAGGTCAAAAGTGCTTACAAGCACCCCCTCTTCCCCTCCGGGCAGTTCTGCACAGAGAGCACCTGTGTTGTCTGTGATAAAAGAAGAGCCGTAAAAATTAAGAGCAGATTTCTGCATTCCGTTTTCCGGACATGGCTCTACTGTTTCCTCACCGATTCTGTTGGCAGCGATCACAGGGATCAGGTTGGAGGCAGCGTGTCCCTGCATACATCTTCTCCAGTGTTCCATGCTGTCGCATTCCAGGATGGGTTCACTTCCGATGGCAGTGGGATAAAAGAGAAGCTCTGCTCCCTGCAGTGCCATACATCTTGCCGTTTCCGGGAACCACTGATCCCAGCAGATTCCAACTCCAATGGTTCCAAATCTGGTATCAAAAACCTTAAAGCCGGTATCTCCCGGTGTGAAATAGAATTTTTCCTGATAATAATGGTCATCCGGAATATGTGTTTTCCGATAAATGCCGAGATTCTTTCCATCTGCATCCAGAACCGCAACGCTGTTATAAGTATTATTGACCTCTTTTTCATAAAAGCTGACCGGAATCACAATCCCCAACTCTGCCGCTACCCTGCTGAAATGACGCACTGCAGGGTTTTCCTCTGCAGTCTGCGCATATTCATAATACTCATATCTGCGCTCCTGGCAGAAATAGGGCCGTTCAAAAAGCTCCGGCAGAAGAACAATCTCAGCTCCCTTTGCTGCTGCCTGACGCACCAGTTCCTCTGCATGGGCAATATTTTTCTCCACACTTTTACTGCATTTCATCTGAACTGCTGCCACTGTTACATTTCTCATCCTGTCTGTTCCTCCTGCTCCTGTTTACATAAGTAAGTTTTTTCATAACTTTCAGGTAATAACCTCAAACACATGACTCTCAAAGTTTTCTGCATCAAGGTCAGATATTTTTTCCGGGAATCTGCTGGGTGATACAGTGAATATTTCCACCGCCAACAATGATGGCTCTGGCATCAATGGGATAAATCCTTCTTTCAGGAAAACACTTCTGCAGAATCTCCACTGCCCTTTTGTCATTTTCATCCCCAAATTGTGGAAGGATGATCCCTCCATTGGAAATATAGAAATTCACGTAACTGGCAGCCATCCGTTCTCCTGCTTCCCGTTCGTCTTCTCCCTCTTCAAACACAAAGCCATCCACATCTTCCTGGGTAAGGCAGACCGGTTTCTGAGGAATCGGAAGCTTATGAATCTTAAATTTTCTGCCCTTTGCATCTGTTTCCTGTTCCAGCACCTTCAGATCAGCCAAAGACATGGCATACTGCGATCTGTCTCATCCTCTGTCCATGCAAGCACAACCTCTCCGGGCCTTACAAAAGCGCACACGTTATCCACATGCTCATTGGTTTCATCCTGATAGATTCCACATGGAAGCCAGATAATCTTGTGGACACCGAGCCAGTACTTCAACTGTTCCTCTATCTGTTCCCTGCTCATCTGAGGATTGCGTCCCTGACTCAGAAGACAGGCCTCTGTAACAATCAGAGTCCCCTCTCCGTCAGAATGGATGGAACCGCCCTCCAGCACAAAAGGTCTGGCATCCAGACATGGACAACCGAGAGTCCTGCAGATAAAGGCAGCCACCCTGTCATCCTTTTCCCAGTTCCGGTAAAGCCCGTCAAAGGTACCTCCCCAGGCATTAAACTGCCAGTCAACTCCACAGACCGCCCCTTTCTCATCCAGAACCATGGTTGCTCCCACATCTCTGGCCCAGGCGTCATCTGTCTCGCATTCCAGCAAAGTCACACCGGAAACATTCCCAAGCTGATTCTTTGCATTCTCCATCTGAGCTTTGGAAACCAGCATATACACCTTTTCGCTCACTCCAATAGCCTCTGCAACTTTCACAAATGCTTTCTGTGCTTCCCTTGCCCCATAATTCCAGGAACCGGGACGTTCCGGCCAGATCATCACACATCCCTCATGAGGCTCAAATTCTCCGGGCATACGATATTTTGTTCTGTTCTTCTTTGTAACTTCCATGTCTGTCTCCTTTTCTTTGATAGCCCGGCAGATATCAGGAAAGCCGGTTCTTAAAGTCTTCGTATCCGAAATGTCTGATAACCTCACACTCTCCGTCCTCATGCATAACCGCAATATCCGGCAGCGGCATACCGTTAAATGTATTATTCTTCACCATAGAATAAATCGCCATATCCATAAAATACAGCTTGTCCCCGATCCGGATCTCTCTGTCAAAGGAATAATCTCCGATTACATCTCCTGCCAGGCAGGTGCAGGAAGATAAGCGGTAGGTATATGCCTTCTCCCCTGCTTCCCCGCTGTCCTTAAGAGGCGGACGATAGGGCATCTCCAGCACATCCGGCATATGGCAGGCTGCAGAAGCATCCAAAATCAGCGTTCTGATCTCATTTTCCACAATGTCCATAACCTCTGTCACCAGATATCCGGCATTCAGGGCAACAGCCTCCCCGGGCTCCAGATAAATATCCAGATCATAGGTTTCCTTCATATGCTGAATACATTTTTCCAAGAGCTTTACATCATAATCCTCTCTGGTAATATGATGTCCGCCGCCCATATTCAGCCAGGAAACCTCAGACAGAAATTCTCCAAACTTCTCCTCTACCGCCTGCAATGTTTTCTCCAGGTCATCCGCATTCTGTTCGCAGAGCGTATGAAAATGCAGTCCGTCGATCCATTTCAGACATTCCCCGTCAAAGTTCTCTCTGGTAACCCCCAGCCTGGAACCCGGCGCACAGGGATCATAGATCGCATGATCCCCCTGAGTGGAGCATTCCGGATTAATACGGAGTCCCAGACTGGCTCCGGTACACACTTCTTTAAATTTCTTCAGCTGTGCTGTGGAATTAAAGATAATATGGTCACAGATACGATCCAGTTCTTCTATATCTTCTGTACGGTAAGCAGGGGAAAAAACATGATTCTCTTTCCCCATCTCTTCATATCCAAGCCTTGCCTCAAACAGACCGCTGGCAGTGGTACCTGCCAGATATTTTCCGATCATGGGATACAGAGCAAAGCCGGAAAACGCTTTCTGCGCCAGAAGGATCTTACACCCGGTATCCTCCTGGACTTTTTTCAAAATCTCCAGATTCTCCCTCATCTTCTTCTCATCGATCACATAGCAGGGAGTTTGCAGTTGATCAATCTTCATTGGCTTTCCAGACCTTTACCAGTTCAGGATCTTCGCAGACTTTCCATGGAAGTCCCCATTTGTTCAGTGCTTCCATATATGGATCCGGATCAAATTCTTCCACATTAAATACACCCGGCTTCTTCCACTGTCCGGTCACTACCATCATGGAACCGATCATAGCCGGAACACCTGTTGTATAGGAGATTGCCTGGGATTCCACCTCTTTATAGCATTCCTGATGATCACATACATTATAAATATAAATACTTTTCTCTTTTCCGTCCTTAACACCTGTGAAAATACAGCCGATATTTGTTTTACCCACTGTTCTCGGACCCAGAGATGCAGGATCCGGCAGAAGAGCTTTCAAAAACTGGATCGGCACGATCTCCTGTCCATTAAATTCCACAGGTGCGGTGGAAAGCATTCCTACATTTTCCAGACATTTCATATGTGTCAGATAGCTCTGTCCGAATGTCATAAAGAAACGGATTCTCTGTACTCCCGGAATATTTTTTGCCAGTGATTCAATCTCTTCATGATGAAGAAGATACATATCCTTCTTTCCTACCTCAGGAAAATCGTAGACAGATTTAAATTCCATAGGCTCTGTTTCTACCCAATGTCCGTCTTCCCAGTAGGAACCATTTGCGGAAACCTCTCGAAGATTGATCTCCGGGTTAAAATTTGTGGCAAAAGGATATCCATGATCACCGCCGTTACAGTCCAGAATATCAATGGTATGGATTTCATCAAAATAATGCTTCAGGGCATAGGCACTGAATACACTGGTAACACCCGGATCAAAACCGGTTCCCAGAAGAGCAGTCAGTCCTGCTTCCTTAAATTTCTCATCATAAGCCCACTGCCAGGAATAATCGAAATATGCAGTAAAGCCTTTTTCTTTACATCTCTTTTCGTAGATTGCACGCCATGTGGGATCTTCTGTATCCTCTGCTTCATAATTGGCAGTATCAATATAATCCGCACCGGCTTCCAGACATGCATCCATGATGGTAAGATCCTGATATGGAAGTGCCACATTCAGGACAGCATCCGGCTTATAGGCTCTGATCAATTCTGCGACCTCTGCTGCATTATCCGCATCTACCTTTGCTGTCTCAATTTTTGTCTTCGTTGTACTTTCAATCTTCTCTTTGAGTGCATCGCATTTTTCCTTTGTCCTGCTTGCGATCATAATCTCTGTAAAAACATCGCTGTTCTGACAGCATTTGCGAATTGCCACTGAAGCTACCCCACCACATCCGATTACCAATAATCTGCTCATAAACTGTTTTCCTCCTCTTCCAGTAAATCTTCTACATATTTTGGAAGCATAAATGCTCCTCTGTGAAGGTTTGTTGTATAATACCATGTTTCTATATTAAGATTATCAAACCTCTCCGGCCTGAAATCTTCCAGTGGATGATATTTCTTTGATGCAAATCCAAAAAGCCAGTATCCCGAGGGACAGGTAGGGATATGTGCCTGATAAACCCTGCTCACCGGAAATGACCGGAAAACCTTTCTGTGCATCTTTCTGCATTCCACCTCATCCTCATCATAAAAAGGACTTCCATGCTGATAAACCATGATTCCGTCATCTCTGAGAGCCTTATAACAGCTTCCGTAGAATTCCTTTGTAAAAAGTCCCTCTGTATGTCCCAGCGGATCTGTGGAATCATTGATGATCAGGTCATATCTGGCCTTTTTATTCCGCAGGAACCGAAGGCCGTCTTCATAATAAATGTTGACTCTCTCATCCTTCAGTCCCTGGGCAATATCCGGAAACATCTCCGCACATACATCCACAAACATTTTATCGGATTCCACCACATCAATGCTCTCAATCTGTGGATAATGGATCAGTTCTCTGGCAACTCCACCGTCACCGCCGCCGATGATCAGAACATTTTTTACATTTGGGATGTACTGTCATTGGCACATGCGTGACCATTTCATCATAAATAAATTCATCTTTATCAGAGAATACGATCTCACCGTCCAGAGCCACAAATCTTCCAAATTCTTCAGACTCAAACACATCGATTCTCTGAAATTCACTTTCCCCTGAAAATAACTGTCGGTTAATCCGGACAGAAAGCTTTACATTTCCTGTATGGAACTCGGAATACCATAATTCCATGATCAGATACCCCCTTTCAGGACCTGAAGATGTTCTACCTTCGGATCCTCCATTCCCTGCATGGAACAGCCTTTGTCTCTTGCATAAAGAATGTATTCTACAATTTCCTGTGTCACCATTTCTCCAGGAGCAAGAATCGGGATTCCCGGAGGATAACACATAACAAATTCACCGCTGATCCTGCCTGCCGCCTGTTCCATGGGCAGAGATTCTTTCTCCGCATAAAATGCCTGCTGTGGAGACGCCACCACTGCAGGTGCGATATATTCCCCGGAAAGCATACCTGTGCTGTCCTTCTTATACAGACGTTCAATATCAGCCAATGCCCCTACCAGTCTCTCAATATCCTGAAGCCTGTCTCCGATGGAAATGTAAGCCAGAATATTACAGATATCTCCAAACTCGATCTGAATATCATATTCATCTCTGAGAAGATCATAAACTTCAATACCTGCCAGCCCATTTCCCAGTGTATAAATAGAGAGTTTTGTAACATCAAAATCAAAAACACTGGTTCCATTGATCAGATCCATACCATATGCATAATAACCGCCGATCTCATTGATCTCCTCTCTGGCATACTGCGCCATCCCTGCAACCTTTTCAAAGGATTCCTCTCCCCTGAGTGCCAGATTTCTTCTGGAGATATCCAGACTGGACAACAGAAGATAAGAAGCGCTTGTGGTCTGAGTCAGATTGATGATCTGGCGCACTTTCTCTGCATTCATACTCTTATTCAAAAGCAGCAGCGAACTCTGTGTCAGACTTCCGCCGGATTTGTGCATGGAAACTGCCGCCATGTCAGCACCTGCCGCCATTCCGGATACAGGAAGGTTTCTGCCGAAATAAAGATGGGTTCCATGAGCCTCATCTGCCAGCACCTTCATTCCTCTTGCATGAGCCTTCTTTACGATAGTCCGCAGATCCGAACAGATTCCATAATAGGTAGGGTTATTTACAAGAACTGCCACCGCATCCGGATTCTCATCCATAGCCTTCTCCACCTGACTGACTTCCATGCCAAGGGAAATGCCCAGCTGCGCATTCACCTCCGGGTTTACATAAACCGGAATTGCACCGCACAGTACCAGGGCATTGATGGCACTTTTATGTACATTTCGCGGCAGAATAATCTTATCCCCTGCCTTGCAGACAGACAGGATCATGCTCTGCACTGCAGATGTGGTTCCTCCTACCATAAGGAATGCATGCGCTGCGCCAAAAGCATCTGCTGCAAGCTCCTCCGCTTCTCTGATCACCGAAACCGGGTGGCAGAGATTGTCCAGCGGCTTCATAGAATTAACATCCAGCCCCACACATTTCTCTCCCAGCAACTGTGCAAGCTCCGGATTTCCTCTTCCTCTTTTATGTCCCGGCACATCAAAGGGAACGACTCTCTTCTTTCGGAAACGTTCCAGTGCTTCATATATGGGCGCATGCTGTTGTCTTTCATAATCCATTTGACATGTTCCTCTTTTCCTGTCGTCATGTACCGGCAAATACAGTTCTATCATTCAGCAATTGTATACTGCCTCAAACCGGCACAATGATTCAATTATTTCTATATATATATTTGCTATATCTGCACAAAAAAAGAAGCAGATAAGTTCATTCACCATCTGCTTCTCTCATGATCTATAGAATTTCTCAGGCTCTGTCTCTTTATATACTGACCGGATTTCCCGTATAAATCCGTCTGTATCCTGTGCCTGTTCCCGTATTCTGAAATATTCATGACTGCTGTCGTCTTCAATCGCTGGCAAATATATGCTATGCTCTTATTGACCGTTTCACAAGATGATGTGTGCTTACGCACTGATTATTATAAAGTAATCAACTTATAAAATTTGAGCTTCTAACTCAATCAATAATGTGGTGTCTCCCACCCGGCAACTGCCCCGCCTGTCCGTATGGCTTAACATTCAGAAACTGTCTCTGAATGTGAGCAAATATTTGCATGAAAACGATAGTGTCTTTTCATACTAAAGATGAGAATAACATATCTTCTGAACTGTTGTCAATTCCATTTTCCATATTTTGCACTAGAGCGTGTCTGAAAAAGGCTTTCTGCAAGATGTGCGTCACAATTTGTGGGATATTTTGCCCGGATGAAGGCGCCGTAGCGGGCTACGGCAACTGAATTCGAGTGAAATATCCCGCAAAGTGGGGGCGTACAGATTGCGGGAATGATTTTTCAGACACGCTCTAGCTTTACCCGCTTTTTATATTTTCTTCATTTATCAGGGAAAACTATGTCTATTTTTTAACAATTTCTTTCCTTGAGAAAACGTATTTTCTTTCATTACCAGGGATTACGATTCTCTTCTCTTATCAATTTGCACAACTTTTATCCAGTTTACTCACATTTTTTGACGTTTCAACAAAAATTTTCTTGACATTTTTTTCTCAAAATGATATATTGTATTCATCAATTGAAAGAACCTTCGAGTACTGACGGAAAGAGTGGAGTGCAAACCACGTGGAGTCGGAGGTTTGTGGGAGCCGACCGTCTGGGCAGTATTTGAAATATTCAGATACTGGCCTTTTTTTATAACTTTCAGGGCAGAAATCAGGAATACCAGGCAGACCGGCCAATACTTCTTTCAATTAATAATTGTTGCTGATCGCGGAGTGAACAGCAACAGAAGTTTTTCATGTTATGCGGAAACGAAAGGAGAAAAACAATTATGGGATTCAAATCAGACATTGAAATTGCACAGGAATGCGAGATGCTTCCAATTACTCAGATCGCAGAGAAAGCAGGTATTGACGACAAATATCTGGAGCAGTACGGAAAATACAAAGCAAAAATCGACTACAATCTTCTGAAAGAAAGTGATAAGAAGGATGGAAAATTAATCCTCGTTACAGCTATCAACCCAACTCCAGCAGGAGAAGGTAAAACTACTACTACTGTAGGTCTTGCAGATGGTATGCAGAGACTTGGCAAGAGTGTTATGGTAGCTCTTCGTGAGCCATCCTTAGGACCGGTATTCGGTGTAAAAGGTGGTGCAGCAGGCGGCGGATATGCACAGGTTGTTCCTATGGAAGATATTAACCTTCACTTCACAGGTGACTTCCATGCCATTGGCGCAGCTAACAACTTACTGGCAGCTATGATCGATAACCATATCTTCCAGGGCAATGCATTAAACATCGACCCACGTAAGATCACATGGAGAAGATGTGTAGATATGAACGACCGTCAGCTTCGTAACGTAGTAGATGGTCTTGGCGGAAAGACAAACGGTATGCCTCGTGAAGACGGATACGACATCACAGTTGCATCTGAAATCATGGCAGTTCTCTGTCTTGCAAGCGACATCAAAGACCTGAAAGAAAGATTATCCAAGATCATCATCGGATATACATACGGAAAAGTTTCCGAGCAGAAACCTGTAACAGCAGGTGACCTTCACGCAGAAGGCGCTATGACAGCCCTGTTAAAAGATGCTCTGAAACCAAACCTTGTACAGACTCTGGAACACGTTCCTGCAATCGTACATGGCGGACCATTCGCAAACATCGCTCATGGATGTAACTCTGTAACAGCTACAAAGATGGCTATGAAGCTTGCTGATTATGCAATCACAGAAGCTGGTTTCGGTGCTGACCTTGGTGCTGAGAAATTCCTTGATATCAAATGCCGTATGGCTGGTTTAAAACCAAGCGCAGTTGTAATCGTAGCTACAGTACGTGCCCTGAAATACAACGGCGGCGTTGCTAAAGCTGACCTTAACAATGAAAACCTGGAAGCTCTTGAAAAAGGTATCCCGAACCTGTTAAAACACGTTTCCAACATCAAAAACGTATACAAACTTCCATGTGTTGTTGCTATCAACGCATTCCCTACAGATACAAAAGCAGAGCTTGACTTTGTAGAAGCTAAATGTAAAGAACTGGGCGTTAACGTTGCTCTTTCTGAAGTATGGGCAAAAGGCGGCGAAGGCGGAATCAAACTTGCAGAAGAAGTTATCCGTCTTGTTGAAGAACCAAACGACTTCTCCTATGCATATGAACTGGAAGGTTCTATCGAAGACAAACTGAACCAGATCGTTCAGAAAGTATATGGCGGTAAGAAAGTAGTTCTGACAGCTAACGCTCAGAAACAGGCGAAACAGTTAGAAGCTCTTGGCTTTGGCAACTGCCCGATCTGTGTAGCTAAGACACAGTACAGCTTAACAGATGACCAGACTAAACTGGGTGCTCCTACTGACTTCGAAGTTACAGTACGTAACCTGAAGATTTCCGCTGGTGCAGGATTCATCGTAGCTCTTACAGGCGAGATCATGACAATGCCAGGTCTTCCTAAAGTTCCGGCTGCTGAGAGAATCGACGTAGACGAGACAGGTAAGATCACAGGTCTGTTCTAATCCGGTTGAAATCAATCGAATAATTCAAAAATATAAAAATCATATTTATGTATGATATGTGTCCAGACGATTTAACAGGCGGGAAGATTTTCCCGCCTGTTTTTTTCTTTATTTTTTTATAAGATAATCTTTTCCGGAAATACCAGGTTCCGTCATATGGATCGGATCCAGAATGCGATTAAGTTCATCATCGTCCATAAGCTTTTCTTTCAGAATCAGACGTCTTACAGATTCGCCTGTCTTAATTGCCTTTTTTGCAATATCCGCAGCCTTCTGATATCCAAGATGGGGGCTGATTGCAGTGATAATACCTACACTGTTTTCTACCAGATAACGGCATCTTTCTTCATTTGCCGTAATTCCTACAATACAATTATCTACCAATGTCTGGACTGCATAGCCAAGAGTATCGATAGACTGAAACATGCAATAGAAAATAATCGGCTCAAAGGCATTTAATTCCAGCTGACCAGCCTCTGCAGCCATAGTAATCGTAACATCATTACCAATAATATTAAAAGCCACCTGATTCACTACTTCAGGAATAACCGGATTAACTTTACCTGGCATAATAGAGGAACCATTCTGTTTTGCCGGAAGATTAATCTCCCCAAAACCAGTACGTGGACCGGAGGACATCAGACGGAGATCATTTGACATTTTGGAAAGAGTTACCGCACATGCTTTCACAGCACCGGAAACGGCTACAAATGGATCCAGATTCTGAGTGGAATCAATCAGATCAAAAGCCTGTATAAAGTCCATTCCCGATATTTCAGTGAGATTTGGAACAATTCTTCTCAGATAGCCCTCATCTGCATTAATTCCTGTTCCAATAGCAGTACCTCCCATATTAAGAGTCCGCATTTCATCCATTGCTTTATCCATTCTGTGGATATCACGCATGATTGCTACCGAATATGCCTTAAATTCCTGTCCCAGACGAATTGGTACTGCATCCTGCATCTGTGTACGCCCCATTTTTATTATGTGATCAAACTCTGTAGCTTTTTCATTAAGAGCATCATAGAGGCGAAGAAGCTGTTTTTTCAGATTCTGCAACAAACGAAGAGAAGTCATTTTACCGGCAGTAGGAATAACGTCATTGGTAGACTGTCCACAATTCACATCATCGTTAGGATTTATAATTGTATAATCGCCCTTTTTTCCTCCCAGTATCTCAATCGCGCGATTTGCAATTACTTCATTGGCATTCATATTTAAAGATGTGCCAGCTCCTCCCTGAACAGGATCCACAATAAATTCATTATGGAATTTTCCTGAAACAATTTCATCACATGCCTGGACAATCGCCTGTGCTTTTTTCTTCTCAAGAAGCCCCACCTCACAATTGGTTATCGCTGCTGCTTTTTTTATGTATGCAAGACTGTTAATAATTTCCGGATGCATATTCAGCCCCGTAATGTGGAAATTTTCAGCCGCACGTAAGGATTGTACTCCATAATATACATCTTCCGGAATATCCTTTACACCAATAGAATCCCTTTCTACACGATAGTCTGTTTTTTTCATAGTTATTCGCCCTCCCATGTATTTGCCCTCATTATATATCTCTGCTATAATATAATCAAATACATATATTTTTATAAAATATATAGTGTTTAAATTATATATCGGAGGAGTTTATATGTTTCAGGGAATGGAATACATCTATGAGGTCTACAAGGAAAAAAGCTTTTCCAAAGCTGCTGCTGCTCTTTTCATTTCGCAGCCTTCTTTAAGCGCCAATGTAAAACGTGTGGAAAACCGTATTGGCTATCCTATTTTTGATCGAAGTATCAAACCTTTGCAGTTAACTGAAGTTGGAAAACATTATATACAGGCTGTTGAAAAAGTCATGGATATTGAAAATAATCTCGAAAACTACCTACTGGATCTGGGAAATCTCAAAACAGGAACTCTTAATGTAGGTGGCAGTAACTTTTTTTCTTCGTGGATTCTGCCTCCCCTTATTGCTGATTTTTCCCAAAAATTCCCCCATGTTCAAATTTCTCTTGTAGAAGAAAGTACAGCAAAACTATCCCAGTTTCTCCAGGCCGGAAAGTTAGATCTGGTGATTGATAACTGTATTCTGGATAACCAGATTTTTGAACGTTATATCTACCAGAAAGAACAACTTCTTCTTGCAGTTCCCAAAAATTATTCAGTAAATACCAGACTGCAGAAATATCAGATTCCTATTGAGGAAATCCGGAACGGGCAGTTCCGTTCTTCTCATATTCCTTCTGTTCCATTAAACAAATTCGAGAACGAACCATTTATTATTCTTCGTTCAGATAATGATACCGGTAAGCGTGCACTTACCATTTGTCAGGAAAATCACTTTTCGCCTTCTGTAGTATTTCGCCTAGATCAGCAGATGACTGCCTATAATATTGCATGTTTGGGAATGGGTATCACTTTCATCGGGGATCTTCTGCTCTCCAGAGTTCCAACAAATTCAGAACTTGTTTTTTATAAGCTGCCCGGTCAGAGCAGTAAACGCACTGTGTTTTTTTACTGGAAGAAAGGCCGCTATATCAGCAGAGCCATGGAAGAATTCCTGAAGCTGCCCTTTTCCTGATATGTCATAATCAAATAGGCTATGGTGATTGGTCATCATCAGATGTACGTCAAATGGGTTGTTGTGCTAAATAAGCACAACAACCCCAGTATGTCAGGCAGATATTCGATTAGAACAATGGCTTCATCGCCGGATACAGAGTTCTGAACTTCTGATATCTCTCTTCATATTTTGCAACCAGTTCAGGATCCGGTTCTACTGTATCAACAACTTTGGCAAATTTCTTACCGATGGTTTCTACATCCGGGTAAGCACCACAGCCTACTGCTGCCAGCATAGCTCCACCCATGGACGGTCCTTCTTCGTTCTCCAGAACATCAACCTTCAGGTTCATAACGTTTGCAATAATCTTCTTCCACAGTGGGCTCTTAGCTCCGCCACCGCAGATCTTGGTTCTCTCAATCTTGATTCCAAGGCCTCTTGCAACTTCCAGGGAATCACGAAGACCAAAGGCAACACCTTCCAGAACAGCCTGTGTCATGTCTGCTCTTGTGCTGTCCATGGACATCCCGAAGAATACACCTCTTGCATCAGGATTATTATGAGGTGAACGTTCTCCCATCAAATATGGAAGGAAGAATACATGATTCTCTCCCAGCTTCTGAATTGGAGCCTGCTCTGCTGCGAAATCCTTTGTCTGAAGAATCTCCTCTGCCCACCATTTGTTACAGGAAGCTGCGCTGAGCATGCATCCCATCAGATGATAGCTTCCATCTGCATGACAAAAAGAATGAAGTGCGTTATTTTCGTCCACACCAAAGTTTTTACTGGAAATAAACACAGTTCCGGATGTTCCAAGAGAAATATTACACTGACCGTCACCAACTGTACCTGTTCCTACAGCAGCTGCCGCATTGTCACCTGCACCTGCAACAACTTTTACATTCTCACTGAATCCAAGTTCTTTCGCAATCTCAGGTTTCAGAGTTCCTACTACTTCCCAACTCTCATACAGTTTCGGAAGCTGCTCTTCTGTGATTCCACAGATCTCCAGCATTTCTTTTGACCAGCAGCGGTTCTTCACATCAAGAAGAAGCATACCGGAAGCATCAGAAACATCTGTACAAAAAGAACCGGACAGACGATATGCCAGATAATCCTTAGGAAGCATAATCTTTACTACCTTCTTAAAGTTCTCAGGCTCATTTTTCTGCATCCAGAGGATCTTCGGTGCTGTGAAGCCTGCGAAAGCAATATTTGCTGTATACTGTGAAAGTTTGTCTTTTCCGATCACTGTATTCAGATATTCTGTCTCTTCGCCTGTACGTCCGTCATTCCAGAGGATTGCAGGACGGATCACATTATCATCCTTGTCAAGTGTTACCAGACCATGCATCTGGCCGCCAAAACCAATTCCTGCTACCTGCGCTCTGTCGATATCCTTTGTCAGCTCTTTCATACCTTCCATACTCTGTGCAAACCAGTCTTCCGGTTTCTGCTCAGACCAGCCCGGATGTGGGAAGAATAAAGGATATTCTCTGGATACGATGTTACAGATTTTTCCTGATTCTTCCATAAGAAGAAGTTTTACAGCGGAAGTACCAAGGTCAATACCAATATAATACATAAGTGCTCTCCTTTTCTATTTCTAATCTAATACATCCCAGAGCAAAGCCCCGGGATGCCTTTAATATAGTGTCAGTTTATTTATTCTGTATTCAGATTCATTCACTTCACATGAACATTAATAATCCGTTTTACTGATTTCTCATTAACCCCATGGATTTTCTGTCGGGTATCTTACACCTGCCGGCTGGTTATATCCAATCTTCTTAACATCCAGTCCAAGGAATTTCACTACCTCATAGAATGCTTTTCCGTAATGTCCAAACATAACTGCTCCATGATGCGGATAGTTGCCCTCGATCAGTACGTGACGGTAGAATCTTCCCATTTCTTTGATTGCGAAAATACCGATACCACCGAATGATCTTGTAGGTACATCCAGTACTTCACCTTCTGCAACATAAGAAACCAGCTCGCCCTCGGAATTGCACTGTAAACGATAGAATGTAATGTCAGATGCAGCGATATCACCTTCAAGAGTTCCTCTTGTGAAGTCTGGTTCAGATCCTGCCGGCTCAAGAAGTCTGTGCTGGATCAGCTGATATTTAACAGCTCTGGAATCACACATCTTGCATGCAGGAGTATTTCCACAATGGAATCCCATAAATGTATCAGTAAGCTTATAATCGTATTTTCCTTTAATATCTTCATCATAGATATACTGTGGAACAGAGTTGTTGATATCAAGCAGTGTAACTGCATCATTGGAAATGCAAAGTCCGATGTACTCGCTGAGTGCTCCGTAGATATCAACCTCACAGGATACCGGAATTCCTCTGGAAACCAGACGGCTATTTACATAGCAAGGTTCAAATCCAAACTGTGACGGGAATGCAGGCCAACATTTGTCAGCAAATGCAACGTATTTTCTTGCTCCCTTATGAGCCTCTGCCCAGTCAAGAAGTGTAAGCTCAAACTGTGCCATTTTCACATTAAGGTCAGCATAATATTTGCCTTCGCCCATCTCTTTTGCCATATCTGCACAAACTTCCGGGATACGAGGATCATTTTCATGCTCTTTGAAAGAAACAAGAAGATCAAGCTCTGAGTTCTCTTCAATCTCAACACCCAGCTCATAGAGGCCTTTAATAGGTGCGTTGCATGCGAAGAAGTCCTGTGGACGTGGTCCGAAAGTAATGATCTTAAGATTGCTGACACCGATGACTGCACGTGCAACCGGTACGAAATCAGCGATCATCTTTGCAATATCATCTGCTGTTCCAACAGGATATTCCGGAATATATGCTTTCAGATGACGCATTTTTAAGTTGTAGGAGCAGTTAAGCATACCACAGTAAGCATCACCTCTGCCGTTGATCATATCACCGTCACCTTCTGCTGCTGCTACATACATACAAGGTCCGTCAAATCTCTCTGCGATCAGAGTTTCAGGAGTTTCAGGTCCGAAGTTTCCAAGGAAAACAACCAGCGCATTACACTCTGCTTTGTTTACATCTTCAAGAGCTTTCTCCATATCCTTCTCGTTCTCAACAGTTACAGGACATTCATAAAGTTCACCTTTATAAGTTTCCTTGATTGCTGCACGTCTCTTTTCAGAAAGCTGAATCGGAAAACAGTCACGGCTTACTGCGATTAATCCAAGTTTTACTACTGGTATATTGTTCATAATATAAATTCCTCCATATTTGATATGTATTTATATGATTTTGTTATTCATTTACTATATTCTGATACTCTACTGCCACAGATTCCGAGCAACTCAGTCAATGGTGATATTCTCTCCACGAAGTCCGTTTACTGCACCCTCGATTGCCGCATCTTCATGTGCAATGAGCCATTTGTTCTTAGCTGTCAGCAGGCTGTCCTCGCCTGTCTTAGCTGTCTCAAATGTAAGATCTGTATTGGTTCCTGCCGGAAGTACGACTACACACTGGAAACCGCCATCCTGTACATTGCATGGCGCATAATGAAGTGTAGTTGCATATACTTCAATACCTGTTCCTGCAGGTACCAGGAATGCTTCGATCTTAGAAGTATCATATGTAAAATCATCTGTGATATCCTGCTGACTTCCGATAAGCAGCACCAGATCTGTTACCGCTACATTGATCTCTGAACTGCGGTGATATTCTACTGCATTTAATTTCTTATTATGTCCGTTGCAGTATCCAATTTCGATCGGGATTCCGCCAAATCCTTTATTCTGCAGTGCTTTTGCTACATCCAGAGCTTCCAGCTCCTCAACAGATGGTACATAAACCACATCATCCGGAACCGGTGTATGTTTCATTTCTTTGAGAAGAGCACTGAAGTCATACCCTTCAAGCACCTTTCCATATTTACGGAAGGAAGCATCTGTTACATTCTGAATTTTCACTTCAAAAACCTCCTTATATTCTGTAGATATTACGTTTTCTTGACTGTGCTTAGAATATATCAGAATAAAGGGTACTTTTCGCCAGTTTTCTTGTCTAATCTATAGCGTTTTTTTGACCTTTTTCATTTATCTGTTTTCGCATCTCACTTGGAAGTACCCCATATCTTTTCTGAAATTCCCCGGAAAAACCCCTGCTGCTGCAAAATCCATTATCTAGTGCAATCTGACTAATTGTATGGTCTGTATTCAGCAAATCCCTGTACGCATATGCCATACGGATATCCTGCAGATAAGTTTTATAGTTGATTTTTGCATATTTTTGGAACATTCGCGACAAATATGCATCCGAGTATCCAAAAGTAGCCGCCACATCAGAAAGCTTCAGTTCCTCCCTGTAATGCTCACGCATATATGTGGTGATTTTTGACAATGCATCCAGACGGCGGCTGTGTCGGATATCCTTCTCCCTGGTCTCTGTCACACGGTAATCCTTCACCAGGATATACATAATCTCGTAAAAAATAGAAATTGTCCGGAACTCATATCCAATTTTCCGCTCGGAATACACATGATATAATTTACGAAGCAAAGAAGCCAGTTTCTTATCCACCAGCTCCTCCTGCCCCCGAAAACGGATATATCTCTGGGCAGTAAAATAATTCTCAAACTGTTTCAGAGGAATCTGCAGAACTACTGTTTTATTTTTCTCCACAGCATGGATAGAGTGGGTCTCATTGGAATTAATGATTATCTGCTCTCCAGCTTTCAGCGGATATTCATCCTTATTTACAAAAAAATCCAGGCGCCCCTCCATCACAGCAAAAATCTCTACAGACGTATGCCAGTGCTTCTCACGCACATAATTGCCATTTCCTCCTTCAAAAAGAAAAACCTTAAACGGAAGTCCCTCATTAGGATGATCAGTTCATGCTGAAACTCCATATATATTCACCTCCTAACAAAATAACCGCAGTATTCGGATACTCCAATATACTGCGGCTATTTCGATAACTATCCAGCTTTCTGTATACCAAATCTGCTGGATGATCCTACTCTTCACATAGTCCCACCCACTGCTTATTGCTTTTCGCAATTGAAGCAGGGGACTTACTTGATTCGGTTAAGATAACACATTATTTGCAGAGCTCTGCCACAACCTGATTAATCACCTTTCCGTCTGCTTTTCCCTTCATATCAGCCATAACAGCCTTCATAATCTGACCCTTATTTTTCGTTGCGATCACATCTGCAAATTTTTCTTCCAGATATGCTTTTACCTCTGCTGCATCCATCTGTTTTGGTGCATATTTGGCAATTACATCATATCTTGCCTGGTATTCAGCCTTCAGATCCTCACGGCTTTCCGGACAGGTATCCAACTGTTCTTTTACAGTTTTCAACTCCTTCAAAATAACTCTGTCCACCAGATCACTCTTAATCTCATCACGGCATCCCTCATCAATCGCTACCTTCTTTACCGCAGAGATCAGAGAGGAAACTGCTTCTTTTGTTACTTTATCTTTGGCTTTCATAGCTGCAACCATATCTTTTCTTAATACTTCTAATTCCATTTTTGTTCCTCCTGTTTTGTAATATATACTCTCGGAATCTTTATTGTAATTCTAAGAACATATATGATTTTTCGCATCTGCTCCATACGTTACTGTTCACTCTGTTCTCAGTAACGTTGCCAAAATTCATTTCAAATTGCCTGTGGCAATGGAATTTTGGCTTGTATGTCTCGGGATTTTGGCATATTCATGCCAAAACACCTCGCGGGATAATGGCGTGTGAACAGTAACATCCATACTTTTACAGCTGCATTTCTCTGTATTAAGGATAGCACGATTTTTTGAAAATGCAAATAATTTTATATAGAAAATGATCACATTATCATACAAAAGAAAGCCACCCCAAAATCATAGGGTGACCTTCTCATATATGATTCAGCTTTATTTTTTATGAAAAAGAATTGTGCAGATCAGCACAGTAAAGGGTACAGAAAGTACAATCCCGAAACTGCCTGCCAGCCCCTGCATGATGGCAATTCCGATATTATTGGAATTGATGATCTGCTGGTACGGAAGATTATAGGAGTAATCAAGAAGAAGAGTACTGACACTGCTTCCTGCAAATGCCAGTATAAGCGTATTGCTGTCCGTTCCCATCATGTCTCTTCCCACACGCAGCCCAGCCTTAAAAAGTTCTTTCCTGGATAAAGACAGATTCTGTCTGTAAATCTCATCAATGGCACTGCTGATGGACATGGCAACATCCATAACCGCCCCCAGACAGGAGATCAGAAGACCGGAGAAAAGCAAACCTCCAACCTGGATACGATTGGTATTCCAGAGAGTCATCAGGGTCTCAATATCCGAAACATTGTATCCGGAAATTCCTGATGCCTTGCTGAAACACCAGGCGGAAAACCCGGCAAGAATAACACCAACAAGGGTTCCAAGTGTTGCAGCACAGGTTTTTTGCGTAGGTCCGCCGATCAGATACATCGTAACCAGTGTAGTGATAAAACATACAAATACAGCAGTCCAGAAGGGGGAATATTTCAGGTACACCAGAGGCAAATATACAAAGATTACGCAGAAGAATGTAAAAACAAGTCCCAGACATCCCTTTATCCCCTGCTTTCCACCAATCAGACAGAGAACCAGCAGATAGATCAGTGCAAAAATATAGATAACTCCTTCTCTATCCTGGGTATAAACACTGGCAACTGTGGAATCACCTGCAACACTCTGCATGACAATTACCTTCATCCCCGGTTTGCAGGCAGCGCCAAACAGATATCCTGAGCTGCTTGTAATATCCAGCTCTTCTCCCTTTCTCACTCCTGTAAGCATACGGACACGAACCTTCTGCTCTCCCACACGAGTTCCGTTTTCCTCCAGATTATCCTGAAGGATTTTCACTACTTTTGCTTTCTCAAATGTCTGTCCTGTCCGGACCACCAGCTCTGTTTTTTCCACCTGATTCAGTTTAATGACAAAAACAGCGAACACACAGACAAATAAAATATAAATAAGATA
>ENA-OQDM01000377-OQDM01000377.1-human-gut-metagenome-genome-assembly--contig:-NODE-377-length-27037-cov-2.007804_pt1 | contig 27037 bp, 24 predicted proteins | sample MGYA00242772_ERZ504605 | MGnify/ENA primary metagenome ERZ504605 (study PRJEB26092, sample SAMD00036348) | human gut metagenome | host: Homo sapiens | study: EMG produced TPA metagenomics assembly of... | reverse complement strand
AGTTTGATCAAGTCAAATTAAGTTACTGTTCACACATACTGTGTGAGCAGTAACGATTACAGCCTTATTTTAAATGCATCTTCGATGCATGGGGCTGTAATCTGGCATGATATAGTCTTTGGCGCACAGCTTGACAGCAAGTGTCAAGCTTGCGAGTGAACAGTAACACCTCACATACTTTAGTTTCTGGCTCACAGCCTGACAACAGGTGTCAAGCTTGCGAATAATCCGTAACCCACGAATCGCACAGTGACCGTACCCAGATCTTAGGCATGCCTTCCACGCACTCCGGCAGAATAGCCGTAATCTCATAAGGTTCCTTTCCGGTCAGATGCATAAAATTATCCGACCAGACCAGATCCACATCGCTCTCCACCGAGACAAAAAATGCCGGAACATCTGATTTTAACTGCAGTGTCAACAGATTTCCCTCTCTTTTTGCATCGAACGTGATCTCTGCTTTTTCGATCTGCATATGTTTATACGGTTTTGGCATTTCCACCTGGCGGCTCACAGTTCCATCAGAATGTGTAAATACCGCCTCCACAAAGACCTCTCTTTCTCTGCCCTCTATCACTTCTTTCAAAGATACCGGTTCCATGGCTTCCACGGACAATGGTGCACACTCTGTGCGCTGTGAAGTTTCAAACAGCACTTCCCCACGCATATTTTTCACAAAAACCGTGACATCAGACGACACCTCCTGCATCGTCTCATTTTGCAGATAAGGCGTATAAACAGCGTCCGCAGATACCTTTAAACTGCCGAGCACATCCGCATAAAAATGTCTCGAAAAATACTGCAGCGCTTTCCATCTTCCAAAGTAATCGATACTTGCCCAGGATGCGACCGGCCAGTTATCGTTCAACTGCCAGTAAATTGCACCCATGCAGCGTCCCCTGTTTCTGCGCCAGTGCTCCACACCGCTCTTGATTGCGATCGCCTGCAGCACCTGGCTGATATAGATCAGACTCTCAAAATCTTTTGGATATAAAAAGTTCTCCGCAATGTAATGCAGGATCTTCGCATTTGCAGAACCGTTTTTCTGATGACTTTCCATAACTTCTGAAAAGATATTGCGATCCTTAGGCAGGGTAAATGTGTCGATCGTCTTTTTGCATGGAAACGACTGGAATCCAAATTCCGAACAGAATCTGAAATGGTAATTTTCATAGTCGGAAAACGGCTTTTCTCCATGCCATACATCCCAGTAATGACGATCCCCGACATCATCACTGTCCGGGTCTTTAAAATTACCGCCGGATGATGGAGACGACGGCCAGTAAAACGTCACATCATCCTCGCTCTTTAAGGCTTCCGGGATCAGTTTTTCAAACATGGTCAGGTAATCCTGTTTTAACGTATCCGAATGATCATTAAAACCGCCCCAGTGGTCCCATGCTGATTCCATCTCATTGTTACCGCACCAGAGTCCAAGGCTTGCATGATGTCTCAACCTTCCCGCATTATCCTTCGTTTCTTCTATAATGCTCTCCCGCAGTTTCTCCGTCAGCTCATAGACATTGCAGGCATACATAAAATCCTGCCATACGATCAGACCATGTTCATCACAGTAATCATAGAAAACATCCGCCGGATAATAACCGCCGCCCCAGATGCGGATGCAGTTAAAATGACATGCCACTGCCGTATCTAACAACTCATAAATGCGCTCCGGAGTAATTTTTGAATAAATACAGTCTTCCGGAATATAGTCTGCACCTTTTGCAAAAATCTTTACCCCATTGATGCAAAAAGCAAATTCCTCGCCCCATGCATCCTTTTCCTGGCTGACCGTCAATGTGCGCAGACCAATGCGCAGTTCTTTTGCATCCAGAAATTCTCCGCCCAGAAAAAGTTCCGCACGCACCGTATAAAGCGGCTGTGCACCGTATCCGTTCGGCCACCAGAGTTTCGGATCTTCAACCAGACATTTTCCATCCGAAAAAGAAATCTGTTTTCCATCCGGTGTCTGCAACGTGATTTTTACCTCAAGATTATCTGCATTCTCTGCCAGTGTCGAATCATTGTTTCCCACACTTTCTTTCAATATCCGGGCATTACTTTCCGCACTCTGTGGCAATACCAGATACTCAGCTTCCGCAATTTCACCGTCCTGTGCCTCTTCCGGCAACATCACTTTTGTTTCTGCCGACAGAAAAACTTTTCCATCTATGTGTTCCTGTCTGATATGCAGATCAGACAGTTCTGCCTTCTCATAGCTGTCAATAAAAATATCACGCCAGATCCCCATATCCGGTAACTGTGGACCCCAGTCCCAGCCAAACATGGAATGTGCTTTCCGGATATACTGATTTCCTTCCATCGCACCGCATGCCGTGTAATGAATCTCTTTTCCCGCTGCCGGCACATGTTCGTTTACATATGCGATTGCAGAATGGATTTTCACTGTGATATTGTTTGTCCCGTTTTTCAGGACATTTGTGCACAGGATCCGGTAACGAAGATGCATGTTATCCATATGCTTTATCAGCATGCCGTTGATAAAAATATCTGCCACCGTGTCGATTCCGTCACAGCAGAGTGCATACACTCTTCCCCCTTCTTTTTTCAGTTCAAATTCCCTTGAAAAAATAAAATCATTTTTCAGCAGCTCTCTTGTCGGGTACTCATTCATCCGGTAAAATGGATCTTCAAGTAAACCGTGTTCTGTCAGTCCGGAAAGTACTGAACCCGGAATCTCCACCGGGCAGAGCAGTGTTTCATCCGCTTTTTTTAACTGCCAGGTACCATTTAAATAAAATTTTTCATGTTGTGCCATAAATATTCTCCATTCCCTTTCGAATCATTTTTTCAAAACTTTCCCGGAAATGCATATCATCCTCCGTGTTTCTCTTTTTTGGTCCTTTCAGATGATTCTTCCCGGATGCCCGCCTCGCCTTTTTATTCATATGGCGCTCTAACAGCATCCGGTCGATGTTATCATCCGTGTACCACCTTCCGGACTGATGGATCGCAAATGCACCTTTTCCAAGTGCCATCGCCGCTACCCCATAATCCTGTGTCACAACGATATCTCCCTTCCGGCATAAATTAACCAGTGCAAAATCCACCGCATCTGCCCCGGCACCAATGATCTTTACTTCACTGTAATCAGAATATAAAACGTGATTCGTGTCACATAACAGCGTCACCGGTATCTTATATTTGATTGCAAGTTCTTCCACGATTCCCACCACCGGGCAGGCATCCGCATCCACATAGATCTGCATAAATTCTCCATTCCTGCATTTTTATTCATCATAATAAAATGATCTGTCAAACATACATTCCATTATTTGTATCTCAAATTCCTGTATGCCATAGAAGCTGTTTGTTCTGCTTACCTGTTGTATTATAACAAGGATCTTCTATAATTTCCAAATAAATCCGATTAAAAAAATTAGGGAAGCCCATCCGGCCTCCCTAACTTATTTCTCATATAAAATGTTTGATTTCTATTATATTGCTGGTTACACCTTGTGATTTTACGGAAATCTTACAGCTTCCCGGCGCTACTGCAACGATTTTTCCTTTTGATGAAACCTTTGCAACCGATGTTTTTGTTGACTTATATGTCAACATTTCGCAATTTGACACCTCTATCAGAATCACTTAAAATGAAATCCAGAGACTTATTAATTCATAACAATAGATTTGCCCGCGAAGCGTACATTCTATTATTTTACTAAACGATAAGGGGTTTTTTATTATGGTAGATATTCCAATGAGATCCTCTGCTCCCGTCACCAGACAGACCGTCCTTTCCATCAACGAACGCAAAGTTGAGGGGGCAAAAACAACACGAACCATCACTTCGATCAATCACACGTCATCTCAGGCAGTATCAAACGCATCCACACCGGCGTCAAAACCTTTACCTCCACTGGTACATATGGTGCAAAAAGGTCAGAAAACACCGCTGGAGAATTCCGGAAAGCTCACTTCCATAAAGGCATGTCTTGGATGGAATGTCAAAAATCCTGCCTGTGATGTTGATGTATCCGCATTTTTGCTCGGCTCATCCGGTAAAGTGATCGGTGATTCCTGGTTTGTCTTTTACGGGCAGACCGAAAGCCCGGATCACAGCACGGTTTTCCACGCTGACGGCGGCGCAGACCGCGAGATCATTTCCGTGGATTTTACCAGATTAGATCCATCCGTTGCCAGAATCGTATTTGTGCTGACGATCAATGAAGCATTTGAAAAAAATCTGAATTTCGGAATGCTTGAGGATGCGTATATCCGTATTATGGATCCTGCCGGCACCGAGCTGGTCAGCTTTAAAATGGATGAATACTATACGAACGTGACATCCATGATGATCGGTGAACTGTATCTGCATAACGGCGCATGGAAATTTAATGCCATCGGAAACGGCGTGGCAAAAGATCTCGCAGGACTGTGCGGTTTGTACGGCGTCAGGTTATTTAAACAAAGGATTAGATTTTGGAGGAAATTTGTTATGTTAACATTTGAAACAGTAAACGAACTTACTTTAAAGGTTACCTGCACTGGCAGTGATGTACTCTTTACAAAAGCAGGTGCATTTATCGCCGGAGAAAATGCCGGTGGAAAGAATTACAAATTTGAAAAAGTCTTGCTTGGACCGCAGAATAATATCGGGCAGGCTCTGCTTGGTCAGCTTGCACGAAGAGTGACCGGAGAAAATCTCCCACTTATGAAGGTAACTTTAAATGGTGATTCTGTTACATATTACGCAAATTATGGTCAGCATGTTGTGGTCTATCACTTAGAGCAGGGGGAAACTATCTCAGTGGAATCCGAAAATATTCTCGCTTTCTCCCAGGATTGTGATTACAGTGTCCGTTTTATCGGTGTCGGTGTGCTTTCCCAGAAAGGTCTTGCAACTTCCACTCTGATTGCACGTGGAAAAGATGCATATGTTGCTGTGCTTTGTGACGGCAACCCGATCGTTTTAAGCAATGTGATGTCTCAGGATACGATCTCTGTTGATCCGGACGCTGTTGTATGCTGGGTTGGAAATGGACATTGCGATCCGCAGGTGACGGCTGATATTTCGTGGAAAACGTTTATCGGACAGGCTTCCGGGGAGTCTTACCAGTTTGAGTGGCATGGGAATTGTCCGGTTACAGTGATTATTCAGCCTTCGGAGAGGAAGGGCGGAATCAGTGTGAGTATGGATTAGTGGCTGGCACTTTACCTCACATACCAAAAACGGAGTCTGTTGCAAGTGGTATTATCCTGTATGAATAATACCTGCTGCAACAGACTCCGTTTTTATTTTTATAACTTTTTCTAATAGGGCATCGGAAAATATTTTTTTCGATGTCATTTCCTCTATTTTTTTCCGGGCTCCGGATGTTTTCGGGATTTCATATTTTTGTGTGAATCCAGATGGGACAAGTCCGCGGTCGGCGGTCGATAGCATGGGGATATCAAAGGTGCTGTCTCCGGCGGCAATTACAAACTCTGGTTTTAGTTTTTCTCTGAGTCGGTCTACTGCCGTTCCTTTATTCAGGGTTTGCGGTACTACATATACTTTTTCACCGTTGGAAAAGACATCTACATATTTTGTATCGAGAGATGTTTTTAAATCATTTACAACTGTTTCGGGATCATTGCATTTTGTAAAGATAAACAGCTTTTCAATGTATCGGAGTTCAAATTTTCTGCGTGGTTCCCGCTCTAACAGTTCCATGGCAAGGTTCATTTCTTCCCTGCTATCCGACACCAGATGCAGGGAGTCCTGATACCATGCTTCATCCGGCACACCATTTACCAGAAGGACACCACCGTTGCAGACCAATGCATATGGAAATGGTCCGATTCCCAGATCAATGCGCTGATATTGTTCCAACGTCCTAGTGGTCGTTGGAACAATGAACATTTCATTTTTTACGAGCTGCAGGAGATGATATGTTTCCTCTGTGATGTAGGATATTTCTCTTCCCTGATAGAGTTCCACATTTCGCTTCTGCGGCCCGATGTCATGTTTATAGGAATAGATGAGTGTATTATCCAAATCGGTATGAAAGGCGATCATTTTTTCGAAACAATGGCTTTTCTTACCATATCAACCGGGATAATGAGCACTGCTAACAGCATGGAAACAAATAATGCTTTTGCATTCAATGTCGTTGTGCTGAATACCTGACCACCAATCTCAATGATGATGGTCTGAAGTATAAAGATCACACCCATAACAATGATAAAATTCTTGTTCTCTTCAATGTGTTCAAATACATTAAATCTCTCAGATCTGGTATTTAAGCTGTTAAAAATGATTGAATAAATGAAAAAAGCAAACATAAATGTTTTTTCATATAATTCCGGATCCGCGCAGCCTGCCGGTGTTACAAAATCTGTAATCCCACCAATGTTTTCCAGGATCAGGATGGAGCCAAGTGTGATAAATACAGAGCTTGTTCCGATTGCAGATTTAATATAAGTTGTTAAAATGTTATCTTTTCTGAGTGCCGGTTTTTCATTCATGTATCGGTCGAGAATCGGCTCTCCGCCAAATGCCATGGCTGCCAAAGTATCCATGATCAGATTGATCCATAAAATCTGGACAATGGAGAATGGCTCGGTCCATCCCAGGATCGGCGCAATAATGTTCATCAACAGGGTACTGATATTGACGGTCAGCTGGAAGATTAAGAATTTACCAACTGATTTTGACATTGTTCTACTGTTCAATACGCAGTCCTTAATGGAAGTCAAACTGTTATTTAAGATGACAACGTCACCTGCCTCCTGTGCAACTGCTGTACCGTCTCCCATGGCAAATCCGATATCTGCCTGTTTTAATGCCGGTGCATCATTAACACCGTCTCCGGTCATACCGCAGACATTATCAAGCTGCTGTGAAATAGAAACAAGTCTCTTTTTATCAAGCGGTTTTGCCCTGCTCACCACGCGGAGATTCGGAAGTTTTTTCTTTAACTCTTCATCTGACATCTGCTCTAACTCTTCATGTGTGAGAACAACATCGTTCTGCTCGTCTTTTAAGATACCAGCTTCCTTTGCGATGGCAACTGCTGTTTCCTCCGCATCACCGGTTACCATGACAACCTGGATACCGGCATTGTTTAAAATCTCAACTGTCTCAACCGCATCGGTTCTTACGTTATCTCTTAAGCAGAGCACTGCCATCAGAACTGTTTTTCCATCTGCGATTTTGGCAACAGAAAGCAATTTCATCGTTCTCTTTGCCTGAGCGAGCATCTGATCTTCCACAGCTTTTTTATCTGCTGCAGTAAATTCTTTTTCTTCACCGGATGGAAGCATATAATGTGTTACTTTATCAATGATGTTTTCGGTTGCACCTTTCCAGTAAACCAGTCCGTTTTTCAATGTAACGGTAGCGCATTTCTTTTCCGAATCAAATCCGCTGATGTCAGCGACTTTATCCGGATCGTTTTTCGAATCATCATAACCATGCTCTAGGGCATATCCCAAAAGGGCTCTGTCCATGTTATTACTTCCGATTGGTTTACCCTCGGATACTTTTGCAAGATTGTTTAATGTAATCGCCTCGATAAATTCCTGATTCGGAATGTTCTCTGCGATCTTACCGTCACCGGTGATAAATTCTACCAAAGATAAGTTACCCTGTGTGATCGTTCCTGTTTTATCACTGAATAAAACATTCATATACGCAGAATCAGAAAATGCTGCCTTGTGGCTGACAAGAATATTTTTCTTGTACATGGACTCTGTGTTCATGGACTGCACCAGACTGTTCATCATCGGAAGACCTTCCGGCACTGCCATGATAACGATAGATGCCATCAACATAACTGCCTCTGCAACCAAAAGCAGAACATAAACAACTGTGATTGGTTCATCCGTACGGATCAGGTTCAGTACAACATCTAATACGCCTGCAATGGCAGCCGCGGACACACCAAGTTTACCGATACCGGCAGCTACCACTTCCAGTTTCAGGCTTGAAGTATCTTTTCTCTCGTCCTCTTCATTATCATCCGTCAGAGCCTTGTTGATCTTTCCAAGCTCGGATGCATCACCGATGACGGTTGCAACCATATACCCTTCACCCGAGGTCACTACTGATCCCATAAATACTTTGTTTGCAGATGCATAATCTGTAGATTCCGCTTCATCAAGATTATCAGCAGCCGTTTTATTCTCATCTCTTGACTCACCGTTTAATGCAGCCTGTGAAACTTTGATGTGTCCTTCAAATAACACACCGTCGGTCGGCACCTTATCACCAGCCTGAACGAGGATCGTATCACCTTTTACAATCTCACTGGTAAGGATATTGACCAGTTTTCCATTTCTCATGACTTTTGCATAAGTCTTGTTGTATTCTTCCTGTAATGCCTCACTTCTGGAACTGTTGCGGTACTCGGATAATGTACTGAATCCGGTTGCCAGTGCGATTGCTAAAACAATACTTATGATCTCAACAACATCATTTTCTCCCGCTAATGCCGGTACAAATACACCGATAACGGAAATAACGATTTTCATGACCAGTGCTGCACATAATACTTTGATCCAAATGTCATCAAATGCTCCGATGAACATTGACCACAGTGATTCTGTCTCTTTTTTTGCAAGAGCATTTGTTCCAAAATCCTGTTTGCTCTTGTTTACCTGTGAGTCTGACAGACCTCTCATCAGCTCTTCTTTATTTATGTTACTCATTTTGGGTAATTAACCTCCTCTAAAGTATCAAGTCTATTTATACAAATCTTCTGCTCAGTTCGCCAAGTCCAGGGTCATTTGTCCCCTGACCAACAGCACTGAACTTCCATTCTCCGTTATGTCTGTACACTTCTCCAAATATCATTGCCGTCATGCCGGAATAATTTTCAGTCAGGTTGTACTTGCACATTTCATTATTGTTTCTTGCATCAACTAAACGGATGAATGCATTCTCAATCATGCCAAAATGCTGATGTCTCTGAACCGCCTGATAAATATTTACAACGATTACGATTTTGTCGTACTCCTGTGGTACTTTTGCAAGGTCGATCACGATCTGCTCGTCATCTCCATCACCGGCTCCTGTCAGGTTGTCTCCCTGATGATTTACGGTACCTGATTTATGGTGCAAATTACCAAAATAAACGATGTCTGATTTATCTACCAGTTTTCCATTCTTTAACATCAGTGCAGATGCATCACAGTCGATCGGCTGCTGCTTTGATCCGCCCCCGAATAAAGCACTTAAAAATCCACCTCCGGATGAAGACTGCTGCACTTCATCCCATCCAAGACCGACAATAATCTTTGACAATCCTGCGTTATCTTTTGACAGACTGACCTTCTGTCCTTTCTGTAAACTAATTGACATTATAATCCTCCTTGTTTTGCGGAGCAAAATGCGAACCCTCTGGTGAGCAGAGGATTTTACTCCTCTTATGCCACTTCAATTCCATAGTGTCCGCAAAGTGCTGCGAGTCCGCCCTGGAAGCCGCTTCCGATCGCATTAAATTTCCATTCGCCGTTATGTCTGTATAATTCACCGACAACGACTGCTGTCTCAATGGAGAAATCCTCTCCTAAGTCATAGCGGATCATTTCTTTTCCGGTTGTCTCATCTACCAGACGAATGAAAGAATTAGATACCTGTCCAAAATTCTGGCGTCTTGCCTCCGCCTCATAGATCGTTACGGTAAATGCGATTCTCTCAATGTTTGCCGGTACTTTGGAAAGATCGATCTGGATCTGCTCGTCATCGCCTTCTCCCTCTCCGGTTAAGTTATCGCCCATATGTTTTACAGACTCGCTCGGATGAGCCAGATTTCCATAAAATACAAATTCTTTGTCTGTCGGGCACTTTCCATCTGCTCCCAGCATAAATGCTGCTGCATCCAAGTCAAAATCTACACCGGAATCAAATGCATTGACATCCCAGCCAAGACCAACCATGATATTTTTCAGTCCCGGATTTCCTTTTGTTAAATCTACTTTCTGTCCTTTTGATAAATTAATTGGCATAGTATTACCCTCCTTAGAATAAATGAATCTATAGTTATTAGAAATAACTTACTTGTTTGCCGGCGGCATATGATACTGTCTGTTGAAATCCGCCTTGATCGCCTCAAGTCTTGCCTGATCTTCACACGTTTCTTTCTGCAGTCTTCCTGAATTCTTTTCGTTTCTTCAATACCACTGGTAATCGTTCTCCAGGTCGTCTCAAGTGTTTCAATCTGGATTGAGCTTCCGGATGCCATCTTAGCGGTAGCCTTGGAAACTTCCACAGTATTCTGCGCATTTTTGATCAGCATCTCGTTGGTCTTCTTATCCAGAGCAGACATTGCTTCTGCCTGAATGCGCTGGCGTTTCAGCAGAATTGCCTGTGCAAGTGCCTGTTTGAATACCGGAAGTGTTACAATAAATGCGGAGTTAATTTTTCTGACCAGATTATAGTTGCTGAACTCCATCGTTTTGATCATCGGAATGGACTGCATTGCAACGTTTTCTGCTGTCCGAAGATCCTGTGTACGCTGTTCCATCATCATCAGTGCCTGATTTAAGCTGGTAAGCTCAAACTGGATCGACTCGTCTCCGGTAGCCGCCATATCCTGCTGTCTCTTTGCAATGTAATCTTCAATCTCTTTACATGCCTGCTCTCCGGCAAGAATGTATTTCACAAGTTCATGATAATAATTTACATTTGCCTCAAACATCGTATTTAATTTACGGTTTGACTGTTTGATCTCTGATTCATAGCCTTTGAGCTGAACATAGATCTTGTCGACTTCCTCGCCCATCGTGTGATATTTTGCAAGGATCTTGTCGAGCTGTTTTTTCATATTTCCAAATAATTTTCCAAACAGTCCCGGATTTTCCCTGATCTCGTCAATATCAAACTGATCCATGATCTTTGCCAATGTTTTTAACATTTCGCTGGTATCATCAAGCTGTGACATATTCATGCTGTTTAACACGACATCCGATGCTTTCGAAATTTCTTCTGCAACCTCCGCTCCAAATGTGACGATTGTCTCAAGATTGTTGACCTCAATCGTACTGACGATCCGGTCAACCTCATCCGAATTGACCAGTTCTGAATTCATTTTTTCCCTGTCGGCAACAATGTCATACTGTTCCACAACAGCGATCTCATCTTTTGTGTCCGGTACCACTGTGGCTGCCGGCGCTGCCGCAGTCGTTGTTTTGCTAAAATCAAGTCCCATACGATTCCTCCATTTCTAATTACCTCTCTTAAAAAATTTATCCCGCCAGGTGTGGCGTGTATTATTAAATGAAATACTATTCAGGTCAGGGACTTGCAGATCATATTTATATTCCCCTATCTGGTGTTCTTCCATTAGCTGCCCGTTAAAATATTTTCAATACTCTGATATCCCGTCGGCACAAAAAATACAATATCAAATCCCATCAGATGCAAAAATACTGTCAGGATCGAGTCTTCCAGTGAAATGACCGTCTCCGATGTATTGATATAGATCAGTTTCGGATTTTTCCAGGTAAGATCAAATTTCTGGATCAGTCTTACGATATCTTTCGGCAGATTTAACACCTGCGCAATCACGGTGTATTCCATACCATTTTCCCCGATTCCTCTGATCAGTTTCTGATCGATCAGAAGCTGCATCTTATCAAGTATCATCTCCTGAATATCCTCCCGCAGGATACCATACAGATATTTCGGATGTGCTTTGATCTTATTCCGCTGCAGTTTTCCATTTTTGAAAAATTCAGCAGCATACATTTTCATCGGATTCGGTGCCATCGGCTCTATATAAGGCGCTCTTTTTATCACGACTGTATCTTCCGTGACCAGTTCTTTTACGGATGTCCAGTAGCCGGCGGTATGTCCGTCTTTGACTCCGGAAACTTTTGCAAAAATGACCGGTATGTTCACGACACCATGACCACGCTGAAATCCGGCCGGTACTTTAATTCCTGATCCCACAGGATCTTAATCTCCTCGTACATGGTCTGCAGACTGATAATGTTCGCCTTTCCATACTGCATGTTCCGGTACATGCCGGTATCCTGATACATTAACGTATCCAGTTCCCTCTCCGCATGGTAGGCAACCGTTCCCATTTTGACCTGGGAACTCTCCTCCGGGTACCTGTCCATGGTAAGGCTTTCCTCATAATTCAGTTCATACAACAGCGGATCCGTAAGCTGGCATGGTACATTCCGGTTCGGACAAAGGATCACCACATCGACCGGCAGCCTTGCTAAAAACCTGAGAAACAACGCTTCATTTTCATTCTGGCACCCGCCCATATGGATAAAACATCCGATCTCCGGCATCTTCCAATTGGAAAATAAAAACGGCAGATACCTTTTCAGCCAGCACAACAGGTAAACCGCCTTGCTGGTGAGCCTGTTTAAATTATCGCCTTCTTTGCCTGATTCTGCAAGAAGAATATCCACAAATGTTTTGTGCATGATCTTTTGCAATTCTAAATTTGCCGGATACTTTATATTCGTGGAAAGATCCATGATAAGCTGATCTGTTTTCGCATAATTTCTGCGCCGGATCTCTGCGATTTCATCCGGTGTCGGTCTTTCGATCTCCCCGTTTACGACCACCGTCTTCCGCCCGGCATTTTTCAGTTCAAGCTGCAGCTGAAACAATTCGTTCGCATATGTCAGCTTGTCCTCTGCACCGTTGATCCGGTAAAAACAGTTATAAAAGAAGCGGGGATCTGTTCCTCTGGTCAACACACTCTTTTTGATATCCTCAAATCCTTTTCCATCGATCCATGCATTGGTACAGTTATTGACAGAAGGCAGACTTCCATACAGCCGTTCTTTTTCAAAATCATTTTGTATTGCCTCCCGTACTTTCTTTAAGCAGTATCCTTCCGGGAAAGCTGTCATCCCCTCCATTTGCAGATCATCCGATAAAACGGAAGCGGGATCTGATTTCAGATATCCGGCATCACCGTGATACTGCAGCAGCACCACATCACTCCCGGCATTGGACAGGATCGATATCAGCATCAGTTCGTAATTACTGATATCCCCCTCATAAAGGATCTTGGGCAGTTCATTTGCCCCAAGCTGGTTTACAATCCGTTCAAATTTGTAGTACAGCCAGCACATAAACTTAATATATGCATTTTTCAGCATATTTTCTGTTTTTCCATTCCGCCTCATGGAATCCAGCGAATCATAGATTGAATCCGCACATTCTGCCTTTGCAGATCGTTCATGCGCGGAAGCCATTTTTTTAAACCATTCGATATAAATGACGGATTCATCTGAAAATCCATCCCCATGATCTCAGAATAATACGCAAGGTTCTTCTCATCGGGATTTGGGATCTTTCCCTCGATCACCACGCCCGCCCTTCTTGCCGTATCATAATATTTTTTTATAAAGTCCCCGATTTTTTCCGTGTATCCATTGATCCGGTAAAAATACACCTCTCTGCTCTGTCTTCCGTTTAGATCGACAAAGTAATCATCAAGGCTGTGAATCTTTTTGTGTTCTAACATAGCGCATTCTCACCTTCAATATCTGTTCATTTTGTTTTTGTTCATCACATAGCCAAGGCCTGACCCGACAATGCCTCCTAAAATATGCGTCAGATTCGAGACGTTATCCCTGATAAAGATACCATCATACACCTGCTGCCCGATATAGATCAGTGCAACCAGAATAAAGGTCAGCGGGATTTTTTCCTCCTCAATACTTGTTAAAGATGCGAGTAATATGAACGCAAATACAACACCGCTTGCCCCAAGGAGCTGGACATGTGGGAAAAATATGAAATTGATCACACCCGTTACCAGCGCTGTCGTTAAAATCACAAAGAGAATATTTGCCGAACCGTATTTTTCTTCCAAAAGCGGTCCTACAACCAGTAACATCATAATATTTCCAAAGAAATGATCCCAGCTGGCATGTCCTAACACATGTCCGAAAAACCGGATGTATGTGAACGGACTTGCTAACGATGACCGGTAAACACTGAAAAATGCACGCGTGGATGCACTGCCTGTTACTTTATCTAAAATCAGTACGATAAAACAGGCAAGCGTAAATCCCAAAATAACCGGAGAGTTAAATGACAGCCGTATCTTTTTACCACCGTTACCCATACTATTCCTTCCTCAAAAACCCTGTTTCACAGAGCACAATATTCTATAAAAATCATCTAAAAGTATAGCATACCGGCATCCTGTTTTCAAGAAAACGTCCGGCATCGAATCTATCTATCTTTTTGCCTATATTAATGCTATAATTCAATTTGCAATCTGTTGTTAAACTTGTGATATTTTGAAGAGTTTTTATACACTCAGGGGGATTTTTACAAATTGAAAAACGATATTATTTATTACAGTGTCGGTGCACTGCTCTATTGTCCCGCCAATAAAAAAACGATTGCCGACTCTGTGATTCATGAAAAATTTGGAACTAAATATTCTCTGGCTTTATGCCTTGAAGATACGATCAATGACAACTATGTGACAGAAGCAGAGCAGGATCTTATCTCTTCCATCCATCAGATATTTGAAAGTTTTCAGGATCATCCTTTTTACCTTCCGAAAATCTTTATCCGTGTCCGCAATGCCGGCCAGATTGAACGTTTAACGAAGGCTTTTGGGGAAAGCATAAAAGTGATCACCGGTTATATCATACCGAAATTTACTGCTGACAACGCCAGCTCTTATATAGAAGAAATGATCCGGGCTAACGAACAGGCTTCCAGGAAATTATATATGATGCCGATCTATGAGAGTTCTTCTATCATTGACCTGCGGCACCGTATCGATATCCTGTATGATCTGAAAGACAGGCTTTCCCATGTGGAAGATCTCGTTTTAAATATTCGTGTCGGAGGAAATGATCTGTGTCACATGTTTGGATTCCGCCGTCATTGTGACGAGTCCATTCACCGGATCAGACCTGTCGCTGATATTTTTTCTGATATCATAACTGTTTACGGCATGGACTACGTCGTTTCCGGACCGGTATGGGAATATTATTCCGGGTATAATTGGGAAAATGGGCTGATTCAGGAACTAAAAGATGATAAACTCTGCGGCTTTACCGGAAAAACAGTCATTCATCCAAATCAGATTTCTGTCGTAAACAAAGTTTATCAGGTTACAATATCAGATTTTAACGATGCAAAAGCAATTTTAAACTGGGATAAAAAATCAGACTCGCTTGTCTCCGGAAATCTTGCGGGTGAACGCATGAACGAATACAAAACCCACCATAACTGGGCAGAAAAAATCTTATTTCTTGCAGAGGTCTTTGGCATAACAGACTAAACTTATGTATGCACGAATTTCTTTGGCATGACAGACCAGACTGATGCATACATAAATTTCTTTGGCATGACGAGACCAAACTGACGTATGCAAATAAATTTTCCTGGAAACCGGCAGTATTTTTTATATATCTGACATTTTTTTAATGATACCGCAGCATTTATAATGTTTCATCGGATAATACTGGATCGACACATTTTTTTCCTCAGCTAATCTCACCAGATGTCCAAGCTGAGGATCTCCCTTGTACCTCTCATCAATCAGGATCTTCCATGGAACTCTTCGCAGCAATACTCTTGTCGCCTCTCCGATTCCCGGTTTGATCAGATTGATATCATCAATATCAAATGTCTTTGCAATCTGTTTTACCTCGTCAATACCAGAGCTTTCCACACACTTATTTTCTTTTTCCACATCCATCTCAAACTCGTTCTCGATCGTATGGATAAATTCATAGGACAGATCCGAATCTTTTAATTCTCCATAATAAACGGCTCCGTGGAAATCATCTTTTCTAATGATATCACTCCTTAAGAATGTCCTGCTGATCAGTCCTGACACAGTGCTGTTAAGACAGGAACTCGGTATTAAAATATCATCGTGCGTGCCACACAGTTCTGTCACATTAGCAGGATCTGCTATGACTGCGATATCGGATGACACACCTTCATACTGCGCAAGATCCTTTTTTAATTCATTTAAAATCGCGCCCTTTCCGATCCATCCGTCCACGAACAATAACTGTCCCGGTTCATACCGGCTTAACAGATATTTCATCGCATTGTCATCAATCCCTCTGCCGCGGATAATGGAAATGGAATAATGCGGTACATTGACCTGATATTTTTTTTGCAATATATCTTTTGACTAAAATTCCGATTGGAATACCGGCGCGAGCCAGTGAGACGAGCACAATGTCCTGTCCCTTTTTTTTCAACGATCTTATCTGCAAGTCTTCCGACAGCAAGTGCTACCGGTTTTGCATAATTTTTCAACGCTTCCCGGTACACCTGCATATATTTTTCTGTCGGGACATATTCGACCGGCAGCATTTCACTGTAATGTTTTCCCGCCTGTATCAGTTTTTCTCTCTCTTCGGTCGGCTGTGGCTGCACCATGCCGGTGATATCTTTTAACAGAAGAGTCACGTCCTCATCCCGGTATGAACTTCTCATTTAATCTTGTCTCCATTCTTTCCTGCTTTCCATTACATCGCATGTTTGCTGCTGAGACACAAATTTCGTATGGGAAAAATTTTATTTTCACATTATGCCCTTATTCCTGTGCCCTCTTTAACACCAGCGTATCACCGTTATATTTTCATTTTTCATGCGAAGTGCGTAAGTCAGCGTTTCTAATCCTTTTAATGACACTAATGCCGAATCCGTCATAACGATAACCCTGTCATAATTTTCCAGATCATAAATAAAAGTTTTCCGGTCAGGATCATATAGCTGCGCAGTTCATACCTGCGAGTGCAGTGGATATTCTTCCTCCGTGCTGACCGCAATCGGACTTCTTGTCGTAGAATGACTGCGGACCTCACATCCCATTTTTTCTATTTCCTGCCCTGTCAGAAGTGCGGGATACATAAACTCTTCCGTGCCGATCACAAGTACGCGCTCACCCTGTTTCACACCTGTTTCCGCGATTACAGTTTCCGCAAGTTTTCTGCATGCAGCCTCATATTGTTTTGCGTCAACGAAACGTCTTGCATTCATCCATCCGGGAATTGATATGATATGTTCCCGCATATTCTTCTCTGATTGCACATCAATATCCGCGCTTTCATGCGTATGATTCTCCGGTATCGCACAAATATATAAACCATCACATCTATACTGCTCCGCAACCGCACCGTATCCGGAATGATCCGTTTTTACCAGATAATGAAGTTCTATTTTTTCATCCTGATAAATTTTTAAGGATTCTTCTGTCATTCCATTTAACAATGAAGCAACTGCAAATTTTATTTTTTTCTGATACTCTTTTGTTATGATCTTAATGATATTCATGATCGTATTCCCGGTGGTCACCTCATCCTCTATAAATACAATCCTGTCAATATCATTTATCACACGGTCTATATCATCTTTTACCAATTTCTGCTCAGTCGCATGGCTGTGCGCTTCCGAAAAAAATAAATATCTGGCATCCGGTATTACTTCCCGTGTTGTCTGGATATACTTTGTTCCCAGAGTGATCGCAGCCTGCGCACCGATTGCGGTTGCAGTTTCCGCAAAACCGATCAAAAGCAGCCTCTCGCCTTCATATTTTCCCTGAAACTTCTCTGCAAGACTTTTAAATAAATTCAGTGCTTTCGAAGGTTCGACCGGAACATGTTTTCCCTGCAGTGGATCTACTACCAGATAACTTCTTTTGGTATTGTTTTCCCGTTTTGCTATTCTCACTAAATCTTTTTGCTGATAGTTCATATGTTTTTGATTTTCCTGACGTTCGTTAATTTTTTACGATCTGTTTTCCAAAAGTCTTTAGATATTCTTGGGCAGTCTGTAATGATATATTTAGTTTTTTCTGCAACCGCTCTAAAATAGCGTCTTCTGGCAACCCTAGATCACAACATGTATCTACAATTCCTTCCGCTCTGCCACGCATTTCTCCTCTTGCCTCTCCTCTTGCTTCTCCTCTTGCTACATCCTGCTCTATTTCATCTTTCATTAATTCCCGTAATGCTTCGCACATACCATTCGCCCTCCTTACCTTCTGATATATTTCATAATTCGCACTGACACTTGCCTGTAATACTGCGTCTATATTATTCCGCTCCCGCGGTGTCTTCATATTTTCTGTCTGTTCTAAAAACTTCCTGATATCCTCTATATCGGCATTTGCAGATAAGATTCTTAGGCTGCTGTGCATAGTCCGGTTCAACCTGCTGATCACCACAATCTGCACCGGGAATAAAATATTCCCTCTCACGTAATAAATGCCTGGATATTTTTCTTCCAGTACATATCCTTTTCGTTCTAATTCCAAAAACAGTTCTCTTGGATATGCTTCACGGAACAATGACACGGTCAGTTCGTCCGCCGGGATTTCATCGATTGTTTTCCCATATCCTTTATAAAGGCAGGCATATCCAAGTGTTTTGTAAAGAGTGTCTATCGACAGCTCATCTCCCGGTCCTTTGTATTCTAACACATTGTACTTTCGCATGATATGACCGATTTCATTTTTCATCACTTTTTCTGCATTTTCTTCTTTTATGATCAGAAGATCAATACGGATCGGTTCTTTACTCAAATGGTACTCCGATATTAAATCCAGTTCCTCGATGTTTTCTTTTAGTTCGAGTTCCGCTGCTGCATAAAACGCAGGATGCCACTGGATCTTTTTGGCTTTGTCTGATGACGATTTCTTTGTCTTTTGCGCGATAATCGTTTCCTCCCTTTTATTCGGGAGAATCGCCTGATATTTTCGAATTCTCCCTGCTTTTACTTTTGTTTGCTGGTAATTTAAAAGCATTGAAAATTCTGATATCCGACGTTGTAGCTCGCGTATTGATATGCAGCCATTAACGTGGTTTTGACTTGTTTTAAAAACGGCTTATACTATGATATAATTTCTCACAGTCTGCCTTGTAGATTTTGCTAGAATGTAATGCTTTGGATGAATGATAACATAAGTTTATACATATGTCATTATAATTTTATATTTCCTGTTATCTTTATGAATTTTCACTAGTTCCTTTTTCTACTCTTTCCTCTTCTCCCGCAGCTCTAACACCAGCTCATACACCTCCGGTCTGTGCTCTTTTAAATGCTCATCCAGAAGATGCCTGCGCTCCTTAAAACGCTCTGCCAGCTCCGGATGTTCTTTTGCGATACGGTCATGCACTTCTTTCCGGTGCGCCTCCAGTTTGCCCGCTAATGTCATCTCGTCCTTGCCGGAGATATTGACGATTTCCTTTAAGTGCTCCTCTAAATGTTCCAGCCATTCATCCTCATCAAGTGCCTCCATGTGTGCCCAGCGGCCATGAAACAGATTTTCGACATCCCCAGTCTTTTTTAACTGCTCAATCTGCAGCACAATCTGTCTTTCGATTTCTTCTTCCGTTTCCGAACCAAATGCCCAGACAAATTCCTGCACACGGTTATCCGCACGTTTTCTCGATGCGCTGCGCTCCTCATTATCCACGCCGCCCTCAAGAGGATACGGTCTGTTGATTCCCATATCTTTTAACGCGATATGTATGGTTCTCCGCACACAGCCTTCCTCGATGAGATAGCCAAGGCCTAATTTTCGAAGCTGCTCATTCACGTCTGCGATGTGCTCTGTCATATAGAAACGGATTCCTTTTTCCTTCAAAGATTTGTACAGGATCTCCAGACGGTCTGCCGCTGTGATATCCAGACTTCCGATTCCTCCGGCATCCAGAACGACTGCTTTCGTGTCATCTTTGATATGCTCCTCGATATCCTTTTGCAGCACCCCGATATTGGCAAAAAACAAATTGCTGCTGAAACGGTAAATCAAAACTCCCTCCACCGCATGGATCTGTCTGCCTTCCCGCAGATCTCTAAAATGCTGATGCCCCGGCTGGATTCCCAGAAAACATCTTGCCGGTTTTGAGGTACGGATGATCATTTCTGTAAAAGACAGGATAATTCCGATCAGAACGCCGTTGATCGTGCCAAGCATCAGCACACCAAAAAATGCACCTATAAAAATGAAACCCTCGGTCCGGCTGACTTTCCACAATCTTACCGCAAGTTCAAACTCCGTTGCCCCAAGCAGTGCCGAGATCACGATCGCCGTCAGCACCGGGATCGGCAGATACCCGATAAAACCGGTTCCACAGAGGAGAAGAATGATCATTGATAACCCAGCCACAATACCGGTAAGCTGTGTCTTTGCCTGATACTGTTCGCCCATTGCACTGCGCGATACTGAACCGTTGATCGGACAGCAGCCGGTAAATGCCGCCACAAAGTTGCCCATGGAAAATGCAAAAATTTCCTGATTATCATCGATCTTGTAACCATTTTTCTGTGCAAAACTATTCTCAGCCAGCAAAGTTTCCGCCATAATGACAACAGCGACTGACAGACTGGTGATGATCGCATCCTTTGGTGCGATTGCAGAAAAATCCGGTATGCTCCATTCTGGCATGCCAGGTTCTACTGCTGCAAGTGTCTGCACCCCCCACTCCCTGACCGGCAGAAAGCGTGTCATAAGTGCGCCTGCTGCCATCAGTGCAACTGCCATCGGAAACTTTGGCATCACTTTTTTTGATACCAGAAGAATAAAAAGCGCGGTAAGCCCGATCACAAGGGAGGGCAGATTGATCGTTTTTAAAGTTTCTGCAATGTGCTCTGCCAGTTCAAAAAGTTCCCCGACTCCTGCCGTTCCGCCCATCAGTTTTGGCACCTGCATCAGTATGATCGTCGTGCAGATTCCGGTGATAAATCCACCCATAACCGGTGCGGAGATAAAATTGACCAGTTTTCCTGCCTTCATAAAATAAAACGCCAGCAGCCACAATGCTACAAAAAAAGTCAGCACCGGAACTGCCGCCATGGCTTCTTTTGTGCCACTTTCGATTCCAAGTCCGACGATGGCAGATCCGACCAGCGCAGCCGGAGCTGCATCCACACCAAAAATAAACTGTGGTGACGTGGAAAATAATCCGAATAGAATGATCGGGAACACCGAACCATACAGTCCGTAAACTGCCGGAAGCCCTGCGATCTGCGCATATCCCATGGAAATCGGAATGGAACTGCCATGATAATGATTCCCGCAAGGATATCCTCGGAAAATTTTTCTTATCATAATGTTTTAATGTCTGGAATGGTTGCAATTTCATAGTTCAATCACACTTCTCTCTTTTTATTCAAACCTGACATGTTCCAGTTTTTTTCTTCCTTACTGTATCACAAATTTTTTAAAATCAAAAGATATTCCCTTGTAAAATCTTCCTATGAATGATACGATATTTTTATGCGCTTTTTCTTACTAATGTGATGAATCGCGAAGGAATTTTTAATGCAGCTGTTTTTATAAAACAATGCAGAAACGGAGGATTAGATTACTATGAGTGAATACAGAATGGGGACAAAATGTGTGCAGGCAGGTTACACACCTGGCAATGGAGAACCGAGACAGGTGCCGATCATCCAGTCTACCACTTTTAAATACAGTACCAGCGAGGATATGGGAAAACTTTTTGATTTAGAGGCAGATGGTTATTTTTACAGCCGCCTTCAGAATCCTACCAACGATATCGTCGCTGCAAAGATTGCAGCTATGGAGGGCGGTTCGGCTGCAATGCTGACTTCTTCCGGACAGGCAGCCAATTTTCTTGCCATGTTCAACATCTGCGAATGCGGCGATCACATCGTTGCTTCCTCCTCTATCTATGGCGGAACCTTCAACCTGCTTGCCGTTACCATGGCAAAGATGGGGATCACGACCACATTTGTTTCCCCGGATGCTTCCGAAGAAGAGTTAAATGCCGCATTTAAGCCAAATACAAAGCTGATGTTCGGCGAAACAATTGCCAACCCTGCACTCACTGTTTTAGATATCGAACTGTTTGCAAAAGTGGCTCATGCACACGGCGTTCCGCTTGTGATGGACAATACGTTCCCTACCCCGGTCAACTGCCGTCCGTTTGAATGGGGTGCTGACATCGTAACCCACTCCACGACCAAATATATGGATGGTCACGGAGCTGCCTTAGGCGGAGCGATCGTGGACAGCGGTAAATTTGACTGGATGGCTCACGCTGATAAATATCCGGGACTGTGTACTCCGGATGAAAGCTATCATGGAATCACCTACGCAGAAAAATTCGGTAAAGAAGGTGCCTTCATTACAAAATGTACTGCACAGCTGATGCGTGACTTTGGCTGCATGCAGTCCCCACAGAGTGCCTTTATTTTAAATCTCGGTCTGGAGTCCCTGCATGTCCGTATGCCAAAACATGTAGAAAACGGTCAGGCTGTTGCTGAATTTTTAGAGCAGCACCCAAAGATTGCCTATGTCAACTATCCGGGACTTCCTTCCAATAAATATTATGAACGTGCAAAAAAATATCTGCCAAACGGCGGCTGTGGTGTTGTTTCCTTCGGTTTAAAAGGCGGACGTGCCGCTGCATCCACATTTATGCAGAATCTGAAACTTGGAGCGATCGAGACACATGTGGCTGACGCAAGAACCTGCTGTCTGAATCCGGCAACCTCCACACATCGCCAGATGACTGACGAGCAGTTGAAAGAAGCCGGCGTTCCGGCTGAACTTGTCCGTATCAGCCTTGGACTCGAGGATAAAGAGGATCTGATCGCAGATATTTCCCAGGCACTCGATGCAATTGCAGAATAAGTTAAAATTTACTGCTTTTTATTGAAATACATAAGAATCGTATACTGACAAAAAGGATGCATCCTGTAAACTAGGAAGCATCCTTTTTGTTGTACATCTCTTCAAGTAATAGTTTCTTTAACTGTTCTTCACCAACCGGTTTGGAATAATAATATCCCTGAAACCAGGTTGCCCCGAAACTCCTCAGATAATCCTGCAGGGATTTATCTTCCACGCCCTCGATACAGCTTTTCATGTTTGTTGATCTCGCAAAATTGACTATATTCTTTACCAGCATCTGCTGTTTTTCATTATTCAGAATTCCTTTGATAAAGCTCATATCGATCTTGATCTCATTCATCGGCACACCTAAGACGATACTTGAAGACGCATTTCCCGTTCCGTAATCATCCATCGCAAAATGGATCCCATACTGCTGGAGAAAACATACTTCTTCATTGATCACATCAATCGGAAGCTGCCTGCAGCGTTCTGTGATTTCTAAACAAAGATGGTTTGGCGGATAATCATTTTCTTTTAACAGCGAAAGTACAACATCCCGAAATGATTTTTGTTCTAACTGTTTTGCAGACACATTTACATTGATAAAAAAATCCGGATTAATTTTTATAAACTCTGCACTGTTTTTCAATGCCTCTGCTAGCACATAATTTCCAAGATCATACATGCACGGATTATCCTCAATCCAGTCGATAAACAGCCCCGGAGGAACTGCCCCGTAAGGTTCCTTTTTCCATCTTACCAGTGCCTCCGCCCCTGCGATTTTTCCACCTTCCGATGTCACGATTGGCTGATATTCCACATAAAAGCCGTCACAACCGCCCAGCACCGACTGATGGATGATTTTCATAAAATCCAGATTTACACCACCATTTGTCTTTACGATATCATTAAAGAACACAAGTTTATGATTTCTGGCGGAACGCGCTTTCTCTAATGTATATTCTAATTTACTCTGCACTGTCATGGTCTCTCCGCTATAATTTTCTAACATCAGACCTGCAGCATAGAGCTTCAACTCAAAATGACGTCCGTTTAACGTGATATTTTTCTCAAGATTTTTCCTTACTTCCTCCAGGAAAATTCCTGCGTCCACCCGATCCGCATCCCTTAAAATAAATGCACAATTGGAGTTATTCATATGATAAACCGCTTTATTTTCATCCATCATATAGATAAAATGGTGTGCGATCTCCCGCTGCAGACGGTCTGTATAATTCGCCCCATATAAAATATTGATGTCCGCCATGTGATCGATCTCAACCTCCAAAACAGCCACCTTTCTGCCGGTTCTGATATATCCTCCCACATCTTTCTCAAACTTCTTCTGTCCATACAGATCTGTCAGCGCATCAATCTCAGGGATCACATTCTGATTGACCAGAATATGCAACAGATATTCGTTTCCATCTTCTTTTACCACACTCATGAAAAATCCAACATATCATAATGATCTTTATTTTTCAAACGGATATAAAGCTCATCCGAAAGTTTCTGTCCCAGAAGGCGTTTCTCCATTGCCTGTAAATATTCCGGCCTGTCATCCGGATGCACATGATCCAGTAATATCTGATAAAAATCTTTTACATATCCCGCCTGCATCTCAAAAAAAGCCGCCGTCTTTTCCGGAATCATAGTAACAAGACTGTTCCTATTCGTAATTAACAGATATGCATCTGACAAAAGATCATTCACCCGATTTATGATGTCTGAAAAGAAACGTTCTTTTCCATTCCAAAACTCCTGTTCTCCCATAGTACTCCCCATTTCTGATCACATCTGCATCAGCTGATCTTTTGCTTCTTTCACATATAATAAGGCATTGTCACGGTTTGAGGCAATCTCCTCTTCCGTAAGTTTTCTTTTTATCTTCGCCGGATTTCCAAATGCAAGGCTGCCATCCGGGATCTCCATATTCTGTGTCACAAGCGCCCCGGCCCCAATGATACAGTTATTGCCGATCACCGCTCCATTTAAAATAATTGCTCCCATTCCAATCAATGTATTATTTCCAACCGTACATCCGTGCACGATTGCACTGTGCCCGATCGTCACATCATCCCCAATGGTAAGCGCATGCCCGGCTCCAACATGAAGAACTGCATTATCCTGTATATTAGTTCGGCTTCCGATCGTGATCTTTTCCGTATCGCCCCGGACCGTCGCATGATACCATATTCCTGAATCTTCGCCGATCGTGACATCACCTTTTACGATCGCACCTTCTGCTAAATAATATGCCATGATATACCAACACTTTCTGCCTGATTTTACATCAGGCCTGCATTCTTTTATCAGTCTTTCCCGTTTATCTGGCCAATATATGCGGAAACAACTGCTGCCACGCCGTCAATGCCAAGTTTGCACTCATCTAAACACAGATCATAATTGTCCGCCAATCCCCAGGTTTCCCCGGAATAATAATTATGATACTGCTTTCTCCGGCGGTCTGTGTCATCCACGATCATTTTGGCTTTTAATTCGGATACCTGATGTTTCTTTGCAATTTTGGAGATTCTTGTTTTCTTGTCCCCACACAGGAAGATGCGTACAGCATCCGGATGTTCTTTATATGCATAATCCGATGCACGGCCGATTACGATACACGGCTGATCCTCAAACAGTGCTGACAATGCTTTTTTCGGTGTCTCACGCACCTTTAAATTCATATCGTCCGCAACCATACTCATCATATCATCCACCTGGCGTTCCCCAAAATAAAATGGATATTTGTCATACACTTTTTTCTCTTTTGCAAGCTCTATCAGTTCTTTTTTGGAATAACACGGGATGCCATAAATCTCTGACAATTTTCTTCCTACTTCGTCCCCTTCACATCCACATTGTCTGGCAATTGTTATAATCATAATAATCCTCCATTCCTGCACGTCCCTTTATAAAAACAACATTCTTATTTTTATAAAAAGTGCTCTGACCATTCCTTTTCTTTAAAGCCGGTAATTACCGTACTTCCATCTACGATCAATGGACGTTTTACCAGCATTCCGTTTGTCGCAAGCAGCTTTAACTGCTCGTCCCCGCTCATTTCAGGAAGCCTGTCCTTAAGCTTCATTTCTTTATATAAAAGTCCGCTGGTGTTAAAAAATTTCTTTAATGGCAGACCGCTCTTTTCATGCCATTCTTTCAATTCCTCGTAGGACGGATTCTGCTCTACGATGTGACGATCCGTATATGTAATCTCATGTTCATCCAGCCATTTTTTCGCTTTCTGACAGGTGGAACATTTGGGATATTCTATAAAAAGCATTGGATGTCCTCCTTTTGGTATGGTACGTTGTTGTTAATTGATATTGTAGCACAAATTGGATGGGAGTGGGTACACAAATCCTTTTTCAGATGGTGGCATTTTTTATCGTAACGGGGAACCGTGACAGCTTGCTTTCTCTCGCCTCTATTGTGGTAAAATCAAAGTCGGATTTTTCAACAATGTGGCAATAACCGGGGTATATTTAGATACTCCATAGTCTTCAACAATACTGGTTATTCCAGCCCCTGCATCCTTTGATGAAGCCCCACATAAGAAAACCCTTTCATCAGCAGTTCCATAATCCAATACGATAAAACGATCATGGAATATACCACCTGTCTTTTTCATTGACAAATTTACTGTTGGGTACTCCTTGCAGAAATCTGTAAATTCTATATTATGAAGTTTATTCTTCCCAACATTATCGCTGAATAAAGTAATATTTACTCCTGTAGGAGAATTTTTAAGATGTACCAGCGTTCTTAATCCAATATAATTGTCAACGACATATATTGACGACTTTGCCTGCTTATAAATGGACTCATATGCCTCATCTGCACTACTAAATTTTGCATTAAACATAAGCCACTTTTCATCATCATCTGAAACAAAGCTGTTCATCATATCAGCCAACTCAGATTTTGTCACAACATCCTTCAAGCCTTCTGCAACATCTGAAATCTGCTTTTCAAGAGATATCATATCTGAGTTGATTTTGTTAATTTCTATTCTGTTGTTGGCAGTCTCCATGCTTAACTGAAGTATTTCCCGCTGACCTATTAAATCACGATTTTCTAATATGTAATCTTTCATTTTCTTAAAAGTCTTCCCAAGTGCACGGCTTTGTTTAATTGCAAGCTCGCTGCGTAAAACTGTCATAAGCATATATACTCCCTGCTCTGTAAACACATAAGGTTTGTATTTTATATTTAAACCTCTTCCCATATTCAAGGTGAAATTTTTGCACCTTGAAAGATTTCCACTTCTTCATCATCCAATTCAAACATAAAATCATCGCCTTCAAATTTGGCAATGTTATTCTTAACCTACCTTTTAAAAGTAAGCGATGAATAACATACCGTTCCAAATTTAATTGAAGATTTGGGATAATACAGTCAATAAACAGTAAACGACTACTTTATCTATTTTCAGATCTGGATGCGGACGTATCACTCTTCTTTTCTTA
>ENA-OQDM01000368-OQDM01000368.1-human-gut-metagenome-genome-assembly--contig:-NODE-368-length-27701-cov-3.905926_pt1 | contig 27701 bp, 26 predicted proteins | sample MGYA00242772_ERZ504605 | MGnify/ENA primary metagenome ERZ504605 (study PRJEB26092, sample SAMD00036348) | human gut metagenome | host: Homo sapiens | study: EMG produced TPA metagenomics assembly of... | reverse complement strand
AGAAAAGAAAAGGAGGAACCCTATGGAGGTCCCGAAATCAAGGCTGTTGAAGCCGTAATCGATAATGGTTCATTTGGCAAGCGCACGTTGCGCTTCGAGACCGGTCGTCTCGCCCAGCAGGCGGATGGTGCCGTCGCCGCCTATCTTGACGATGATTCGATGATTCTGTCGACCACCACCGCCGGTTCCAGCCCGAAGGAGAACTACGACTTCTTCCCGCTGACCGTGGACGTGGAAGAGAAGATGTACGCCGCCGGCAAGATTCCGGGCTCGTTCTTCCGCCGTGAAGGCCGTCCGAGCTCCGAGGCGATTCTGGCTTGCCGTATCATCGACCGTCCGCTGCGCCCGCTGTTCCCGCACACGCTGCGCAACGAAGTGCAGGTTGTGGAAACCGTGCTCGCCGTCAACCCGGACGATGCCTACGATGTTATCGCTCTGAACGCTGCTTCCGCTTCCACCATGATTTCCGGTCTGCCGTTCGAAGGCCCGGTTTCCGGCGTTCGCCTGGCTTTGATCGACGGCCAGTGGGTCGCTTTCCCGCGTTGGAGCGAGCGTGAGCGCGCCGTGTTCGAAATCGTGGTTGCCGGCCGTGTCGTCGAAAACGGCGACGTCGCCATCGCCATGATCGAAGCCGGCGCAGGCAAGAACGCCTGGCACCTCATCTACGACGAGGCCAGACCAAGCCGGACGAGGAAGTCGTCGCCGGTGGTCTCGAAGCCGCCAAGCCGTTCATCAAGGTGATCTGCGAGGCTCAGGCCGAACTCAAGAAGATCGCTGCGAAGGAAACCAAGGAATTCCAGCTCTTCCCGGAGTACACCGAAGATCTGTACAACCGTATCGATGAGATCGCCCACGCCGATCTCGACGAAGCCCTCTCCATTGCCGAGAAGCTGCCTCGTCAGGATCGCATCCATGAGATCAAGGAGGGCGTCAAGGCCACGCTCGCCGGTGAATTCACCGACATGGACGATGCCGAGAAGGAAAAGGAGATCGGCAATGCGTTCAAGGAGCTGCAGCGCCAGATCGTGCGTCGCCGCATCCTGACCCAGGATTACCGCATCGATGGCCGTGGCCTGCGTGACATCCGCACCCTGTCCGCTGAAGTGGACATCGTTCCGCGCGTGCACGGTTCCGCACTGTTCCAGCGTGGCGAAACCCAGATTCTGGGCGTCACCACCCTGAACATGCTCAAGATGGAACAGCAGATCGACGCACTGTCCGGTCCGCAGTCCAAGCGTTACATGCACAACTATGAGATGCCGCCGTACTCCACCGGTGAAACCGGCCGCGTCGGCTCCCCGAAGCGCCGCGAAATCGGCCACGGTGCGCTGGCGGAGAAGGCTCTCGTGCCGGTGCTGCCGAACCGCGAAGAGTTCCCTTACGCCATCCGTCAGGTCTCCGAAGCCATTGGTTCCAACGGTTCCACCTCCATGGGTTCCGTGTGCGCGTCCACGCTGTCGCTGCTCGCCGCAGGCGTGCCGCTGAAGGCCCCGGTTGCGGGCATCGCCATGGGCCTCGTGTCCGGCGATGTTGACGGCCAGCACATCTTCAAGACCCTGACCGATATTCTCGGCGCCGAAGACGCCTTCGGCGATATGGACTTCAAGGTTGCCGGTACTTCCGAGTTCATCACCGCTCTGCAGCTCGACACCAAGCTCGACGGCATTCCGGCTGACATTCTGGCCTCCGCTCTGCAGCAGGCCAAGGAAGCCCGTACCACCATTCTCGAAGTCATCAACGAGTGCATCGATGGTCCGGCCGAGATGAGCCCGTACGCACCGCGCATCATCACCACCACCGTTCCGGTCGACAAGATCGGCGAAGTCATCGGTCCGAAGGGCAAGATGATCAACCAGATTCAGGAAGAGACCGGTGCGGAGATCGCCATCGAAGATGACGGTACCGTGTTCATCTCCTCCGAAGGTGGCGACGGCGCTGAAAAGGCCAAGCAGATCATCGACCAGATCGCCAACCCGCACGTTCCTGAAGCCGGCGAAACCTACAACGGCAAGGTTGTGAAGACCACCTCCTTCGGTGCCTTCGTGAACCTGACCCCGGGCACCGACGGCCTGTTGCACATCTCCCAGATCCGTAATCTGGCCAACGGCGAGCGTATCGACGCCGTCGAAGACGTGCTCAAGGAAGGCGACACCGTTGAGGTAGTCGTGCAGGGCGTTGACGATCGCGGCAAGATCTCCCTGGCCATTCCAGGCTTCGAAGATCAGGAATCCTCCGCTCCGCGCCGTGAGCGTTCCGATCGCGATGACCGTCGCGGCAGCCGTGGCCGTCGTGATGACCGTCGTTCCGATCGTGACGATCGTGATTATGATGATCGTCCGCGTCGTCGTCGTTCCGATCGCGATGACCGTGACTACGATCGCGATGATCGTCGTTCCGACCGTCGTCGCAGCAGCCGCCGCGACGACCGCAATCCGCGTTACGCAGCCGACGAGAACTACGACGAGTACCGTGCCGATCGCGAAGAGCGTTCCGAGCGTCCTCGCCGCCGCGTCCGCCGCGACTTTGATCCTTTTGAGGACTGACGCCTCAAAAGGATCCCTCGCAGCATAGCTGACTGACTGAAGTGCCCTGTACCGGAAGGTACGGGGCACTTTTGCGTTTCCATGCAGATTGCATGAAAATGAGACACGGGGGCATGGGTTTTGTCATAACGTACCTGGGCGCATGCAAGAATGGTGTGAAGAGCCATTAACGAAGGAGTCGTCATGGTCGTTGGCATTATCATTGCCGTCATCGTTGTACTTATTGTGCTTTGGGCCGTCAGCGCCTACAACGGGCTGGTCACGCTACGTAATCGTGTGAAGAACGGTTGGGCGCAGATCGACGTGCAGCTCAAGCAGCGTACCGATCTTATTCCGAACCTGGTGGAAACGGTCAAAGGTTATGCGGCCCACGAATCCCAAGTGTTCACGCAGGTCACGCAGGCCCGTGCCGGCGTGGTGCAGGCCGCGCAAAGCGGTGACGTGGCACAGCGCATCGCTGCGGAAAACCAGCTGAGCCGCGCACTTGTCAATCTGCAGGCCGTATCCGAAAACTATCCGCAGCTGCAGGCCAATACGAATTTCATGGATTTGCAGAATCAGCTGAAATCGTTGGAAGAGAAGATCGCCTACGCACGCCAGTTCTACAACGATGTCGTGCAGAAGTACAATACCCAGACCGAGGTTGTGCCGACCAATATTATCGCCGGCTTGTTCCATTTCGAACAGGCCCCTTACTTCCAGGTGGACGAAGCGGATCGTCAGGTTCCGCAAGTTACGTTCTGACATGCATGTAAAGCCCCGTCCGATGACGATGGGGCTTTACTGTTCAATTCGGCTTGTACGGCCATCTGTTGTACGGCCATCTGAGGGAAGAAGAAGCCAGAAAGAGGGATTATGACGGCCAAACAGCATGCGTCGCGAGCGGTGCGCAGCTTCGGTATCGCGATCGTCGTCACCGTTGGCGTTGTAGCGGCCATATTGCTGGCCATCGCATTGGATGACGGTGGGGCCGATCTGAGCTACAAAACGCTCGACTACGATGTGCAGGTGCAAAGCAATGGCGATTTGAAAATCACCCAACACATCGATATGAAACTCGCCGACCGCAGCGATGACGACGGCGACCATCCGTGGAAGCAGCTGTACCAGCAGTACACGCTGAAGGAAAGCAACCTGGCCAATATCACCGATATCAGCGTGCGCAACGCGACGACGGGAGAGACCTACCAGCAGGGTGATATCGCAATCCCAAGCAGCTATAGCACCGACGAATGGAATCGAGAACATGCGGGGCAGTGGTATATCGCCGATGTTTCGCAAGGTGACAGCAATCCGCAGCCGTTCGATCCCGCAAAAGACGGTCTTGTTGCCGACAATACCGACGATCGTTCCAAGAAAATCGAAATCGGCTGGAATATTCCCGCCACCACGTCGGCGAGCAGCCTGAAATTCGATGTGACCATGACCATGCAGGGCGTGGCCACCGCCTATCAAGACGTGGCCACGTTCCAATGGGAGCCGCTCGGCGTGAGCAATCAGATTCCCATCGGCAAAGTCACCGGAACCGTCACGTTCCCGGATGGCATTACGGCGGATAATTCATGGGCCTGGCTGCACACCGAACGTACGTCCACCACCGAACGTGGTGATAAGGGGTCGTTGCAGTTCACCGTGCACGACGTTCGTGCCGGCGACTATGTTGACGTGGTCGCCATGTTCGACGTCGGTGCGACCAGCGGTGTGGCACGCACTCGTGATACCACCATCAAAAACGGCATTATGGAAAGCGAGGCCCAACAGGAGCAGCAGTGGCGTGACCGGCAGCGCACAAAAGCGCGTATCCGCCTGATCACGTGGATCGCCATTGCCGTGGCCGGGCTGATCTTGTGTGTGATCGCCGTTGTGCTCGCATTGCACAGTTTCGATCGTTCGCAATACCACGGTGACATCGAGTATTGGCGTGACGAGCCGGAAATGAGCCCCGCCAGCGCTGCGGAACTGCTGTATATCGTTGACAACAAGCATTCGAAAACACTGTCGAGCCGAAAAATGTCGGCTTCCGTGCTCTCGCTCGCTTCGCGTGGAGCAATCGCCATTTACCCGGGGCCGGCCGCCATGTATCGGGGCATTGATATGAGTCGGTCTCGCAATGCCGATATCGCGCAGCTGATTTCCAATGATCCAGCTCGTGCGCGTGATGCAGGCAAAACCAGCACCATCGTGATACTGCCGGTGGTGTTCGATAACCCGCAGTCATTGGCGCTGAGCCAGAGCGAACGTACCGCGCTCGACCTGCTGGTGAAGGCGTCCGAACGCATTGGTTCTCCGGTGTTCGATCTGAAACAGATGGACAAGAATTTCTCCGATTGGTCGAAGGGCTACAAGTATCAGGAAAAGTTTACGAATGCGTGCAGTAGCGAATTCTCCATGTTGGGTGCCACTTCGGCATGCGGCGGGGGAGCGTTCGCCGCAGGCATCTGCGCCGCGATCCTGGCGTTCCTTTCCATAGTGTATTTTGGCGTGATCGGCAATCTTGCGTTGGTCGTGCTGATTTCCGCGCCGATGATGTTCGCGTCCGTGTTTGCGCTGAGCTACCTCAAATTGAAGGGGCTTAACGACAATGGTCAGCGTCTTGCCGGTCAGGTGGTCGGTTTGAAACGGTATATGGAGGATTTCAGCGACTTCCGTGATCGTGGCGTGGCTGATCTGACGTTGTGGGGTCGCTACATGGTGTACGCCACCGCGTTCGGCATTTCCGAAAAGGCGATGAAGCAGCTGCTCAAGGCGTACCCGCAGCTTGCCGACCCGAATTGGCTTGATGCCAACGCTTCCGATTCGCTGCTCTACTGGAGTTACCGTTCATGGTATTTCAATCATCATTACGCCGGTCCTGCTTCGTGTGATACGAATTCGATGGATTTCTCGCCGAGCGCCAATTTTGGTGATATTGGCGCGCAGTTGGAATCAGGTTTTGCTGATATTCAATCGACGATTGCCGCGGCATCTCCGTCCAGCAGTTACGGTGGTTCCGGTGGTAGCTTCTCCGGCGGTGGTTTCGGCGGTTCCTCCGGTGGTTCCGGCGGCGGCAGCTTCGGTGGTCGCTGATCTGCGGCATTACGCGCATGTTTGGTGGGTTTGTTGTCTGCTGAGGCGGGTCGGCTGGTAAGGTTGCATTCGGAAAGACACTCTGTACGTTGTTGAAGGAGATCGGGATGGCTTTGTTCCGTAATCTTGGACCGTTCCGCACCACGGCCATCGGCCATGGTGAAATGCCGTTGACCATTGAAAACAATCGTGGTCACGATGTCGGTATCGAAACATTGCACGCCTCGTTGGATGCCGGATGCCGTCACATCGACACCGCTTGGGCGTACTACACGCCGGGCGAAGAGGAACAGACCGGCGAAAAGCTGGTGCGTGAGGCGCTTGACTCGTGGAAGGGCCCGCGTGAGGAAGTCACCGTGGCCACCAAGGTGGGCTTGCGCCGCGCTTGGGAGGGTGACAAGCCGGTTTGGCCGCGTGACGGCAAGCCGGAGCATCTGATCGAATACGGCAAGCAGTCCGCGATGGCGCTTGGCGTTGACAGCATCGATCTGCTGTACCTGCACCGTCATGATCCGGAAGTGCCGTACAACGAGTCCTGCGAAGGCATCAAGGCGCTGCTCGATCAGGGCGTGGCCCAGTGGGCGGGTGTTTCCAACGTGAGCATCGAACAGTTGAAGATCGCGCAGGAGATCCTCGGCGACAAGCTTGTGGCTGTGCAGAACCAGTATTCTCCGATTCATCTGGACACCCAAGATACGCTTGACTATTGCGCCGAGCAGGGTCTGGCGTTCGTGTGCTGGAGTCCGTTGGGCGGCTACCGTCACCCGTACGACGAGCACCTGTTCGATCCGTTCCGCGAGGTGGCCGAAGCCCGTGGCGTGAGCTACCAGCGTGTGGTGCTCGCATGGGAGCTGGCCAAGGGCGACCACATGTTCGTGATTCCCGGCGCCCATCGACCGGAAACCATTCTCGATTCCCTCAAGGCCGACGAGCTCGAACTCACCGAAGAGGAACTCGCCAACCTCGGCTGAGTGTCAGATTCGCAACGTTTTGCGTCAAGGCGTCCGTCTCCACGATGGACGCCTTTGTTTTTCCGCATGTGTTTTTCCTCGTATGTATTTCCCGGATGCGGCAGAAGTGTCCCGTGAATAGTCGAGAATATAGAGCGGAAAAATCGAGTAAGAGGAACAAGCGTGCAAAGAAGAAACAAGCCTGAAGTATTGGCTCCCGCGGGCAATCTGCGAGGACTGAAAACCGCCGTCGATTACGGTGCGGACGCCGTCTACTGCGGAGGTAAGGCGTTCGGCATGCGTTCGGCGCCGAAAAACCTGAGTTTGGAGGATTTCGAAGAAGGCTCCCGTTACGCGCATGAGCGTGGCGCTCGCGTGTATGTGACCTGCAATGTGTTGCCGCGCAACAATGAAGTCGAAGCGATGCGCGAATACATCGGCCAGCTCAAAGACACCGGCGTGGACGCACTGATCGTTTCCGACATTGGCGTGATGCTCATGGCTCGCGAAGTGGCGCCGAACCTGGAACTGCATGTGAGCACGCAGGCGGGAGTCACCAACTATCAGGCAGCGAACGCCTTCTACCAGTTGGGTGCACGTCGTGTGGTGCTTGCCCGTGAAATGGATCTGCAGGCCGTGCGAGACATTCGCGCACGCATTCCCGACGATCTTGACATCGAATGCTTCGTGCATGGCGCGATGTGCATGGCGTTCTCCGGTCGTTGTCTGTTCTCCAATTATCTGACCGGACGTGACGGCAATCATGGCGAATGCGCTCAACCGTGCCGCTGGAAGTATTCCATCGTCGAAGAAAAGCGTCCCGGCCAGTATTTTCCGATAGAACAGACTAAGGAAGGCGCGTATCTGTTCAATTCGCAGGATATGAACATGCTTGCGCATATCGACGATCTGCTTGATTCGGGTGCGACCAGTCTGAAAATCGAAGGACGTTCCAAGAGCGCCTACTATATTGCGGCGATGACGAACGCTTACAAGACCGCCGTTGACGCATACATGGTGCAACGCGGTTTTGAAGACGAGGATGGCACTGTGCTGAAGCCATTCCATGACCGTGTGATTCGCCCGTCTGATCCGGATTACGGCAAGCCGGAAACCACCGATTTGATTATGGAACATGCGGATGGCGCGTTCGCGGGGAAGCCGGATATTGCAACCGTTCCAGTCGCTTCCGCCGGCGAACCGGATGATCTGAGCTACCATGCGCGTAGTACGAGGCGTAAGTCGAACACGGCTGCGGAAATCCTGCCGGAAGGCTGGTATCACGCCGGAGTGCGCCCGGCGGAACACGTGTCCCTGCCTGACTGGTTGCTGGACGAGCCAGACAAGGTGGCGCACCGCGACTATTCCACCGGCTTCTACTATCCGGAACACAAAGTGCAGCAAAGCACCGACCGTTCCGCGTATTTCCGCGCTTGGCTGGTGGTTGGCGAAGTGCTCTCGTGGAGTGAAGAAGACGGCGGCCGTGTGACCATTATGAGCCGCAACAAAATCGAAGCCGGTCAGGAAGTCGAATTCGTGCTACCGGGCGCGGCGCCGCTCGCCTACACCGTTCCCGCAGGCGGATTCCGTGACGCCGACGGACATTGGGTCGAATCCATCAACAATCCGGCGCATGTCTTCTCCATGCCATGCCCGCAGGAAGTGCCCGTGAACGCAGCCATCCGATCTCGTACCAAAAAGCCGACGCTCAAAGCGGAATAATTGCGAAAAACGTCGTGTAGACGCAGAAAATCAGCAGAAATAAGTTGAAATAATCGTAGAACAATCAAGGAAAACAAAAAAATGACTGACAAGCAGTATGACGACGCGATTCTTGACAGCAATGCGATCGACCCGACCGACGTGGACGGCAATCCAATCCCAGTAACCATTCCGATCATGCTTGCGCCGGGCGTCAAAGTCGTGTACACCACGCGACTTGGTGGCACCAGCGAAGGCGATTATGCGCACTGCAATCTCGGAGACAAGTCCGGCGATGATCCGAACCATGTGCTCGCCAATCGTGTGGCGCTCTCCAACGCCATCGACGCGAAGCTGAGCCTGGTCAGCCAGGTGCATTCCGGCGTTGCCGTCGATGTGGACGAATTGTTCGTCATGAACCGTCCGTTCGGTTTCGACGTGTCTGGCGGCAAGGGCGAAACCGTTCAGCAGGTGGGCGAAACCGCGGATGAGCCGGCAGTGGTTGAAGCGGACGGCCAGGTGACCGCTCAGAAGAACGTGGCGCTCGGCATGTTCGCGGCCGACTGCCTGCCGGTGCTCATGGCCGATCCGGAAGCTGGCGTGATCGGCGCCGCGCATTGCGGCCGTCGTGGCCTGCAGAACGGTGTGATCGGCGCCACCATCGAAAAGATGGTGTCCAAGGGAGCCAGGCCGGAGCGTATTGTCGCCACGCTGGGCCCGTGCATCTGCGGCGACTGCTACGAGGTTGGCGGAGACATTGCCGACGAATTCGACGCGCAGTTCCCCGGAACCTTCACGCTGAGCCGTTTCGGCCAGCCGGGCATCGATATTGCGGCCGCCGCGCTGCAGGAGCTTGCCAAAGCCGGTGTTCCGGCTGATAACGTCGTTTCCTCCCGCGCCCGCGTCAACGCAGCCACCCAGTATCTTTCCGAAGACGAGGAATTGGCGGAAATCTGCCAGGCCGATGGCGAAGGCGAACCGCAGCTCGCGGAACGTTTCAAGAAAATCCGCCGTAGCCTGTGCACGCTGGAAAATCCGCTCTGGTTCTCGCATCGCCGTGCCACCATCGCAGGCAAAGCGCACGAAGGTCGTATGCTTGCGCTGATCGTGCGCGAATAGTGGGAGAGCGGCGCGCTATTGCGGATTGCGTGCAGAACGTAAGGCAAAACGCGCTGCAAACCGATTCGGGGGTTTACGGTGGGACGTATGAGTGAGAGAGAGCAGATGCAGGAACAGAAGATGCCGGTTGTGGCCGTGGTGTTGGCGGCCGGTTTCGGCACGCGATTCGATGAGAACAATCCCAAGCAGTTGGTTTCGGTGGGGGATAAGCCAATCGTCTGCTGGAGCATCGAGGCGTTCGAACGCAACGATCGCGTGAGCGACATCATCGTCGTGGTCAACGAGCGTGTCAGCAATATGGTGAACATGCTCATCGACGAAGCCGGTTATACCAAGGTGCGTGCCGTGATTCCGGGTGGCTCCGAGCGTGTGGACAGCACCCGCTCCGCGCTTGATCTGCTCAAGCAGGCAGGCATTCCCGATGGCGCGAAAATCCTCATCCACGATTCCGTGCGACCGTTCGTCGAACAGCAATCCATCGACGGCTGCATCGACAGCCTCGACCAGTTCAACGCGGCGACCGTGGCATACGCGTCCACTGACACGATTCTACTGACCGAAGATCTTGGAGAGCGCAAGGTGGTGCGCTCCGTGCCTGATCGTACGAACGCATTCCGCGCGCAAACCCCGCAGGCCTTCCGTTTCGGTACCATCACCAAAGCCTACGAGCTCGCCACCGCCGATCCCGACTTCCACCCAACCGACGACACCCGCGTGGTGGTGGACTATCTGCCGAACGAGCCGGTCGCCATCGTCGCCGGATCCGAAACGAATCTCAAAATCACCACACAGGCCGACATGCCGATCGCCGAGAACATCGCGCGCAGCCTCGACCCGGAACATGCCAAACAAGAAGCGAAAGCGCGCATGCACGCGGTGTTCGCCGAAGCATTCTCGCAAATGCATAAGCACTGATCGTAAACGAACCCATCTTTCAACCACGTACACTGGAACACATGCAGCAGATCAACATCGTCATCTCAGGTTTCACCCCGTACGACGGCATCGACGTGAATCCGGCCGTACTTGTTCCCGTGGCGCTCGCCGAATATTGGAATGATCCATCTCAATCCGTGGCGCTGTCCGACGATCTTCTGCAGGATGTTTCCATGAGCGTGACGACGGTGACGCTTCCGGTCAGTTTCGCCAATGCCTGGCCCATGTTGCTGAACGCCATCGAACAGGCGAATCCCGATATTGTCATCGCCACCGGTTTGAAGCGTTCGGCCCGCGGCGTGCTGTTGGAGCGATGCGCCACGAATCTGATGGACGCGGCCAAGCCTGACGCCGACAATGTGATTCCGCCTCGCCGTCCGATCAATCCGGAAGGGCCTGCGGCATATTGGACGCGCCTGCCGTTGCGTTCGATTCTGCGCGATTTCGCCAAACATGAGATTCCCGCCGCGTTGAGTTCGGATGCGGGCACGTTCGTCTGCAATTCGCTGTTCTACCATTTGCTCGACTGGTCTGCAGCGCAGGAAAAGCGCATTCTGTCGGGTTTCGTAAGCCTGCCGATCGTCAACGAGCAGCCACATCCGCAACATGGACTGTCAATCGCGCAGCAAATCGCCGCAGGTAACGATGTGATCCGCGAATCGGTGCGTTATTATCTGCAGCCATCCTCAAGTGAGATTCTGCTCGGCTGAACGGAGTCGGCGTTTCCTCGAACGATTTCTGTGCTCTCTGTGAGAATTATGCGACTGCCGTGTGCCGAACGTTTGTTCTGCGCTAAAGTTCAAAACGGATAGGCGCGGGCAAGATGCGCGATGGAAGGGAATTCGTGAAAGGAATACCATGGTTGAGCAGTTCCCAATCGTGTTGAGGGGGTATGACAAGGAAAGGTCGATGAGGCGTTCGCTTTGGCTCAGGAGACGGTGGACCGTCTGCGTGATCAGGTCAAGGCCGACGATCAGACCATCCTTGAACTGCAGGCACAGCTGCAGGAAGAGAAAAACAAGAAGGCCAACCCGAATTCGTTCGCATCTCTGGGCGCCAACGCGCAGCAGATGCTCGCCAGCGCGGAACAAACCAGCGCCGAGCTGCTCGACCGTGCCAAGAAAGACGCTTCCGCGGCACGCGCCACGGTGCAGCTTCAGGCCGAAACCCTGCTGAACAACGCCAAGCTCGACGCCAAGCGTATTCTCGACGAGGCCAACGCCAAGGCCGAAGCGGTGCTGTCGAAGGCCAATAATGATGCCGACACGTTGAAGTCCAACGCCCAGCGCGAAGCGGACCAGCTGCGTGGCGAAGCGCAGAAGGCCGTGGTGGCGCAGCGCCAGACCGTCGATCTGGAATTGACGAACTCCCGTGAGGAGCACGACAAGCGTCTCGCATCGGAGCGCGCCACGCAGGAGCGCGAGCTCTCCGATCTGCGCGCCGAAGCCACCGAGCAGATCGCGGCGCAGCGCAAGAACGCCAATGACGAGATCAACCGCATGAAAAGCGAGACCAACGACCAGATCGAATCCGCGTTGGCCGAAGCCAACAAGAAGCTGGCCGACGTGCGTGAGCAGGTGTCCAAGATGATGACGGACGCGCAGCGCCGTGCCTCGGAAATCACGGATACCGCCAAAGCCAAGGCACAGGAGATCACCGACGAGGCCGAAGTGCATCGCACCAAGACCATCAGCCAGGTCAATGCCGAGGTGGAGCAGATCCGCGCCGACATTTCCGCCCAGCAGGATGAGGCTACGAAGAAGGTCAACGAGCTGCTCGCCGACCTGAACGAACGCCGTGAAATCGCCAAGAAGCAGTCCGACGAGCTGATTTCAGAAGCGCAGCATACGCGCGATGAGGCCGAGGCATACGCTTCCGACAAGCGTGAGGCAGCCGACAAGCAGGCTGCCAGCATTCTCAAGCAGGCCACCGAAGAGGCCGACGAGCAGATCAACGAGCGTCGTGAGGCAGCCAAGAGCGAGCTTGAAGGTGTGCAGCAGCGCATCGCCGACCTGCAGACCCGTGAGGCGCAGATCACGCAGCGTGTCAGTGAACTGCGTGCCATGTTTGCCAACGCGTTCTCCGGTTTCGGCGCGAACGGCCTGTCCGTGGTCAATTCCATCGACGGCGAACAGCATGATTCCGCAGCTGAAGCTGAAACTCCGGCGGAATCGCACGACGAGAGTGGCGAAACTGTTGCGGGCGAACCGGAAGTGACCTTCGACGAGGATGTTGTCTCCGACGAACAGCAGAATAATGACGATTTTGAAGAACCGTCCGAAGACGAGCAGTCTGACCAGGGCGAAGAAGCACAGGAGGAACAGAACAATGACTGACATCACGCCGTTGAGCGCTGATGCATTGGCAACGCTGGCTGAGGATTTCGAAGCCAGCGACCACAACCGTATGGCCATGAACGCGGTCACCGCGGCTGGCATCAACAAGGTGGCACGCAACTATGACCGCGCTCGCCTGATGCAGCGCCGATTCTCCACCATTGTCGACAATGGCACCGCCACCCATCAGGATCGTTCCGGCCGTTGCTGGCTGTTCAGCTCGCTGAACGTGGCTCGTTTCGTGGCCAAGAAGAACATGGGGCTGAAGGAATTCGAGTTCTCCCAGAACTATGCCATGTACTACGACAAGCTCGAGCGCGTCAACTACTTCCTGCAGGACGTGGCCGAACTGGTGAAGGCCGGCGAGCCGTCCGACTCCCGCCTGATCCAGCATCTGCTCGCCGACGTGATGGGCGACGGCGGCCAGTGGACCATGGCCATGAACGTGTACAAGAAGTACGGTGCCGTTCCGAAGGATCTGTTCCCGGAAACCGAATCCTCCAAGAACACCGGCGAAATGAACGTGCAATTGCGTCGCCTGCTGCATACGGCCGTCGCGCACATGTATGCTGATCCGGCTTCGATCGAATCGGTAATCGCCGAAGCGACCGCCGCCGGACACCGCATTCTGACGATTCACTTGGGCGAGCCGCCGAAGAGCTTCGACTGGGAGTGGACCGACAAGGACGGCGAGTTCCATCGCGATGGTGAGGTCACGCCTGTGGAATTCTGGCAGAAGTACGTCGGTTCCGCTGATTTGGAAAGCTACGTGTGCCTGGTCGACGATCCTCGTCAGGAGCATGCGAAGGGCAAGAAGATCGGTATCGAGCACTTGGGTAATGTGGCCGGGGGAGACCCGACCGAATACCTGAACGTGCCGAACCAGTTCATGAAGGATTGCGTGCGTCAGATTCTCGAAGAGCAGGGCATTCCAGTATGGTTCGGTGCTGACTGCCACCCGATGATGGATCGTGAAAACGGCGCTTGGGCTACTGATCTGTTTGAATACGGCAAGGTGTATGGCGTCGACTTCGATCTGAACAAGGAAGATCGCGTGCGTTTCGCCGATTCCGCGATGAACCACGCTATGGCGTTCGTCGGCGTGGACGTGGCCGAAGACGGCACGACCACCCGTCGTTGGCGTGTGGAGAACTCTTGGGGCGACAAGATCGCAGACAAGGGCTACTTCACTATGAGCGACGACTGGTTCACCGAATACGTGTACGAGGTCGCCGTGCCGAAGGCGCTGCTCCCTGCCGAATATCAGGCCGCTCTTGACGAGCCAGCCACCATGCTCCCCGCATGGGATCCGATGGGCGCTCTGGCTGACTGATACGTAAACCGACAAACCGATTGACGAATGCCGACTGCATGGGACTTCGCAAAAAGTCCAGCATGCAGTCGGCATTCGTGTTATTCCACTTTTATCCGTTAAGGTAACTTCGGTGATTATCATCCATGCACAGTATGCATGAAGCAGGTATGCAGGTATAAGGAGGAGCAGAAGAGATGTCAGGTCTTCGCGGTCCAGATAGTTCGAAGGATGCGCAGTTGTTGGATAACGCCGTGTTTCCGGAGACCGTGGATGTCAATATTCGACAGTTGGACCCGATTCCGGCTCCCCGATATTTTCTGAAGGAAATTCCACTCACCGATGAGATGAGCGATCTGGTGTTGAAGTCCCGTCAGGAAATCCGCGATGTGCTCAACGGCAAAGACGATCGTCTGCTTGCCATCGTCGGCCCATGCTCGATTCATGATCCGAAAGCGGCGCACGAATACGCGGCAAAACTCGCCGCGGTCAAAAAAGAACTGGAAGACCAACTGGTCATTGTGATGCGCGTGTATTTCGAGAAGCCACGCACCACCATCGGTTGGAAGGGTCTGATCAACGATCCCGATCTCGACGGCCAGTTCAATATTCGCAAGGGCATGTGGCTCGCACGCAAGGTGTTGACCGACGTGCTGAGCGTTGGACTCCCGGCAGCCACGGAATGGCTGGATCCGATCACCCCGCAGTACATCTGCGACCTGATTAGCTGGGGTGCGATCGGCGCTCGCAACACCGAAAGCCAGGTGCATCGCGAGCTCGCGTCGGGCATGTCGATGCCAATCGCTTCAAGAACGCCACCGACGGTTCGATCAAGCCGGCAGCGGATTCCTGCTTCGCGGCCGCCTTCGAGCATCATTTCCTGTCCATCAATCTTGACGGTCGTGTGATTTCCGCCGAAACCAAGGGCAATCCCGATTGCCATCTGGTGTTGCGCGGCTCCTCGCACGGCCCGAACTACGATACCGATTCCGTGGCGAATGCGTTGGCCGATCTGAAGGTTTCCAAGGCGTCCGGCCCGAGCGAACACGGTCTTGTCATTGACGCGGCGCACGGCAACTGCGGCAAGGACGAAGTGCGCGAAGCCGAAGTGATCGAAAACATCGCCTCCCGCATCGCAACGGGAGAGTCGGGCATCAGCGGCATCATGATGGAAAGCTTCCTGAAAGCCGGCAATCAGAAGCCCGCTCCGCTCGACCAGCTCGAGTACGGCAAATCCATCACCGACGCCTGCGTGCCGTGGGAACGTACCGAACAGTTGCTGCGAACGCTTGCCGAAGCGGTCGAAAGCCGCCGCGCACTCGCCAAATAAGCGCAAATAATCGCAAGGAATCGCAAATAACTAACCGTGCGGAATACGCGTAACTGCGTAATCGCACGGTTTTTGCATAGCGACTGCCATTTGATTGATATTCTTGGGGAGATAGGTGATTGTCAAGGAGAGCAGTGAAATGCAGCAGCAGCTGAACACGCCTGAAGAGCTTCGCGCCATCCGCGAGGCCATGGATGAGGGAAAGAATCCGCTGGTGGCTACGGATGTGCCACGCTGGGAAGATCAGGTCGGCATCAGCCGCATCGTGAACCGCAGGGTGCTTGAATTCGAGGTGCTTCCCACGCCGGCGCAGGTGTTGGGGGACCTGCCGCTCAGCGATCAGGCGCAAGAGATCGTCGCCTATTCACGCGATGAGATTCGTGCCTGCCTGTACGGCCAGGACGATCGATTGCTGGTGATCGTCGGTCCGTGTTCCGTGCATGATCCGGCTGCCGCACTCGATTACGCCCGTCGCTTGGCCGCGTTGAAAGACGAGCTGGGCGGAGAATTGCTGATTGTGATGCGCGTGTATTTCGAAAAACCGCGTACGACGGTCGGTTGGAAAGGCTTGATCAACGATCCCGACATCGACGGCAGCTGCAATATCAAAAAAGGCCTGCTTTTGGCCCGTCGTACGCTGCTTGGCGTATTGGACGCAGGTTTGGCCACCGCCACGGAATTCCTGGAACCAACCAGCCCGCAATACATTTCCGACGCGGTCAGCTGGGGTGCGATCGGCGCTCGCAATACGGAAAGCCAGGTGCACCGCCAGCTCGCTTCGGGCATGTCGATGCCGATCGGCTTCAAAAACGCTACCGACGGTTCCATCAAAGCGCCGACCGACTCGTGTTTTGCGTCGGCACAGCAGCATACGTTCTTCGGCATCGATCATATGGGTCGTGCGGCCGTAGTCAAAACGCTCGGCAATCCCGACTGCCATGTGGTATTGCGTGGTTCGAGCAGCGGCCCGAACTATGACGCCGAATCCGTGGCGAATGCATGAAGCTCATCCGTGAGGAAATGCCGGTCGAATCCGCGGCGGCACACGGTCTGATCGTGGACTGCTCGCACGGCAATTCCGGCAAAGACGAACATCGCCAAGTCGAAGTGGTACGTAATATCGCAAGCCGTATCGCCGAAGGTGAGGAAGGCATCACCGGCATCATGATGGAAAGCTTCATCGAAGGTGGCAGTCAAAAACCGGCACCGCTCGCCGAACTCACGTACGGTCAATCCATCACCGACAAATGCTTGAGCTGGCAGATTACGGAAGCGTTGCTGCGCGAACTTGCGCAAGCTGTGGGCAAGCGCCGCTGGAAGTGAGCGAAGCGAAAATAAGCGAAACCGAGCGAAAAGCGTGAAGCAATCGAAAGGAACGAACGCATGAGCACAATCGCCATCATCGGCGCCATGGACGAGGAAGTCGCCAATATCGCATCCGCATTGAGCGACATCACCGTAACGGAGGAAGCCGGCGTCAGCGTGACACGCGGCACCATCGAAACCAACAAGGGCACTCGCGTCAACGTTGCGGCAACGGTCGGCGGCATGGGCACCGTCAATATCGCCGCCACCACGCAGCATCTCATCGACGCGGACCAGCCTGACGCCGTGATCTTCTCCGGCATCGCAGGCAATCTCAACACGCATCTGCACATCAACGACGTGGTGCTTGGCGGCACGTTGCGCTACCTCGACACCGACATGCGTCTCGTCGGCCAGTGGAAGCCAGGCACTGCGGACCAGCCGGTGGAGGAATTCCACTCCGACGACCGTCTGATCGAAGTCGCTGATAAGGTGCTGACCGATCTGAGCGTGCATCACATCACCGGCATCATCGCCACGGGCAACTATTTCGTGGACGATCCGAAGAAAGTGGAGCAGGTGATTCGCGAAACCGGCGCGGACGCGGTCGAAATGGAAGGCGCCGCGGTGGCGCATGTCGCGGCGCGCAACGGCCTGCCCGTGCTGGTCATCCGCGCGTTGAGCGACAATGCCGACACGGATTACGTGGAATTCAAGGAATTCGACATTTCCGAATATGCCGACACCGCGGCGAAAATCGCGGTGAACATCGTCAAGCGCATGTAAGCGCATGAAAGACGGCCCGTCCAACGCATCGGTTGCTGGACGGGCCGTCTCATATTTCGGTATGGCGAATCTCACGAAAGTGAACTGCGGGGAAACTTCCGATGGCGTGAGGGAATCGCGCACGGAAATCGCTTTCCGGAACCGCTACTGTTGAAGAAGAATGACGGATTATCGGAAGGTTAACGTATGACGCTGGAGCACGTGGTGATGGCGATTGTGGTTGTTGCCGTCGCTGTGGTCGCCTTTTTGCTGGGGCGTGCCCGTGGCGTGCAATTGGGGGAGGATGAGATCGACCCGAACGATCCAAGCCTGTTCGGCGCGCAGAAGAACATGTCGCTGTTCGGGCCGCGCGTGCCCGTGCAGTCCACGGAACGCCAGCTGATCGCCGTCATGCCGGAGGCGTTGATCGTCGTCGATTCACTGGCGTCGGTCACATACGTTTCCCCGGGCGCGCAACGTTTCGGCATTGTTGAGGACAGTGCGATGACGCTTGCCGAAATCCGCGATATTCTGCGATTGGTGTCGACCGACAGCGTGGTGCGCGAACGCGAATTGTCGATTCCGCTGGATCGAGCCGCCCGTGCGGCCGCGAAAAACACTGACGGCAAAGGCATTGAGGCAGGTAAGTTCCGTCCTTCCGACACGCTGTATCTGCATGTGCGGGTCGGTCAGATCTCCGATGATCTTTTTGCGATTTTCATTTCGGATATGAGCGAGCAGCGTCGTTTTGAGATTATGCGACGCGATTTTGTGACGAACGTTTCGCACGAATTGAAGACTCCTGCCGGTGCGATTTCCCTGCTTGCCGAAACGATCGGCGACGCTGCGGACGATCCCGGCATGGTGAAGTATTTTGCGGGCCGCATTTCCAAGGAATCCGAACGATTGACGGAATTGGTGCATCGCTTGATCGACTTGCAGAAGGCGCAAAGCGCGGCTGCGGTGCTGAACGCGGAACGGCTTTCCGTGCTTGCGTTGGTACGCGAGGCGATCGTTGAAAACCAGGTGAAGGCCGAATCGAAGCATATCAATCTGGTGCTTTCGCTGAATGGCAAGCAGAAGCTGGTGCACGTCGAGGGTGCCGTAAACGCTGTCGATGAGGATGATCTGTTCATCAACGCCGATCATGAAACCATCAAAACGGCGGTGAAGAATCTGGTGGAAAACGCCGTCAACTATTCTCCGGAACACACCACCGTCGCAGTCGGCATCGGCAGTGGCGATGACGAGGTTGCGATTCGTGTCGTCGATCAGGGCATTGGCATTCCGGAATCCTCGCTGGATCGTATTTTCGAGCGATTCTACCGTGTCGATCCCGCACGTTCCCGCGAAACAGGGGGTACAGGATTGGGTTTGGCCATCACCAAACATTGCGTGCAGGATTGCGGAGGCACTATCGCCGTGTGGTCGCGTGAGGGGGAGGGATCGACCTTCACCATCACCCTGCCTCAGGCACAAGCGGTGGAAACAGCGGAAACTGCAGGGACTGCGGGAAACGTACAAACTGCGGAAGCGGATCGCATGGAAGTGACGGGCGAAACCGAACGCATCGAAACTACGCAATCCGAGTAATCCGAGTAATCTGAGCTAAACCGAATACAGCAAATAACAAGCAACGTTCCCATCAACAGAGCAATGGAGGAGAAGCACTGATGACACGTATTCTGATCGTCGAGGACGAGGAATCGTATCGAGAGCCGCTGGTCTACCAGCTCACCCGCGAAGGCTACGACGTGTCCGCCGCGGCCACCGGCGAGGAAGGGCTGGAACTGTTCACTAAAGGCGGCATCGATTTGGTGTTGCTCGATCTGATGCTGCCAGGGCTTGACGGCACCGCGCTATGTCGCAGAATTCGTGAGCAAAGCCGTGTACCGATCATCATGCTCACCGCGAAAAGCGCGGAAATCGACAAGGTGGTCGGTTTGGAAATCGGCGCGGACGACTACATCACCAAGCCGTACTCGTTCCGCGAGCTGCTGGCGCGGGTGCGTGCGGTGCTGCGACGCAACCAGATGGTGGCCGACGCGACGGAATCCTCCGATGACGATATTCCGCTGATCTGCGGCGACATTTCCATGAAGATCGGCCAGCATGAGGTGATGGTGCGCGGAGAGAACGTGTTCTTCCCGCTGAAGGAATTCGAGCTTCTCGAATATCTCATGCAGAACAAGGGCCGTGTGATGACCCGCCACCAGCTGATCGACCGCATTTGGGGGTCCGATTACGTTGGCGACACCAAAACGTTGGATGTACACGTCAAGCGTGTCCGCTCCAAAATCGAGGAGGATCCGGCGCATCCGAAATATCTGACCACCGTGCGCGGTTTGGGCTACAAAATTGACGTTCCTGCGGAATAAAGCGGAAATATCGCGATAGCTGGAAATATATAAGATAAAACACTGCGATTCCAGTAATCATCGTAAGTTGCCGAATAATTGATTATTAATTGATAACTGAATGTAAGACCGTGGTATCACGGTAGTCGCCGAAGATCGGTGAATGGAAATGACGAAAACGTCCGAAGTGTCGTAGAGTGTTCATCTTCCGTTCACCGATTTTGGTTTTGCGGGACCCAAACCACCAATAGGCTTGACAGTGTCATGAAGAACGATGGCGACAACAGCATATGAAATGTCAGAAACATACGCCATCAGAATGTTGACAGAGGGAAAAGAATAATGCGTAATTCCATTCTCGTACGCTCCATTGCAGCTGTGTCCGGCATTGTGATGCTGGCTTCTGTCGCGGCTTGCGGCGACAACACTGCTTCCAACACTGATTCTTCGGCTAGCACCGACACCAAGACCACCGAAGCCGTGTCCGGCAACTTCTCCGGCGCTGGCGCTTCCTCCCAGCAGACTGCTGTGGAAGCCTGGATCGCCGGCTTCCAGGGCACCAACCGGATGCCAAGGTCGCCTACAACCCGTCTGGTTCCGGCGCTGGCGTTTCCACCTTCCTGACCGGCGCCACCGCATGGGCCGGCTCCGATGCCGCCCTGTCCAATGACGAGGTCGAGCAGTCCAAGAGCGTGTGCGCTTCCGGCAACGCCTTCGACATCCCGGTCTACGTCTCCCCGATCGCCGTGGTCTTCAACCTCAACGGCATTTCCGGCAAGGGCAAGACCCTGAACATGGACGCCGACACCATCGCCAAGATCTTCGACGGCAAGATCACCAAGTGGAACGATGACGCCATCAAGCAGCAGAACCCGAAGGTCGACCTGCCTGATCTCGACATCACCGTGGTGCACCGCTCCGACAAGTCCGGTACCACCAAGAACTTCCTGAGCTACGTCAAGGATGCTGCTGGCGACGCTTGGAGCTACGAGCTCGGCGAGAACTGGCCGAACGAGGTTGGTCAGGGCGCTAAGGGTACTTCCGGCGTGATCTCCACCGTGCAGCAGGCTGACGGCACCATCGGCTACGCCGATGCTTCCCAGGCTGGCGAGCTCGGCACCGTTGCAGTGAAGGTCGGCGACGATTACGTGCCGTTCTCCGCTGAAGCCGCTGCCAAGGTTGTGGACGCTTCCCCGCTCGACGAATCCGCCACTGGCGACAACCGCGTGGTCGTCAAGCTCGACCACAACACCACCGAGCTGGCGCCTACCCGATCGTGCTTGTCTCCTACGACATCGCCTGCCCGGCATACAAGGATGCCGACACCGCCAAGTTCGTCAAGTCCTGGCTCACCTACGTGGTCAGCGACGAAGGTCAGCAGACCGCTGCCTCCGCAGCAGGCTCCGCTCCGCTGTCCGACACCATGCGTCAGAAGGTCCTCAAGTCCATCGACGCCATCGAAACCAAGTGAGCTTTGATACAGTAAGCGATAGGCTCTCGGTGAACGGCAACTGACCGTCTGTTTCAGGCCGCAGCCGCAACATGAAAGCGGGTGCGGCCTGAAACGGTACCTGCAGGTAAAACAAAAAACGCAGTCATCGCAAGTAATCGCAGATCTGTTTCAAACAATCGCAAGTTAAGGAGAACCCGTGAGTTCGCAAAGCAAAACGGCACAGCAGCCGGTGAGCGGCAAAAACGCGGACAAGGTGTTCAAGGGCGTGGCCTACGCCTGCGGCATCCTGATCCTCGTAGTGCTCGCCGCCGTCGCGCTGTTCCTGCTGTTCCGCGCATGGCCGTTGATCGGCGGCGATCAGCAGGCCAACAGCGACACCATCAGCAACTTCACCGGCGGCAAGGCCTCCAGCTTCTGGGGCTACGTCGGACCGCTGCTGTTCGGCACCGTGCTGATCTCCGCGCTGGCACTGCTGATTTCCTTCTTCGTGTCGGTCGCATCGCACTGTTCATCTCGCACTACGCGCCGAAGAAGCTCGCCACCGCCTTGAGCTATGTGGTCGATCTGCTCGCCGCAATCCCGTCCGTTATCTACGGTCTGTGGGGTGGCCTGGTGCTGGTGCCCGCCATCTACCCGTTCTGGAATTGGGTGGCCAAGTATCTTGGCTGGATTCCGCTGTTCGCAGGTCCTGCCGCCAATCCTTCCCGTACCGTCGCCACCGTGGCCGTGGTGCTGGCAGTCATGATCCTGCCGATCATCACCTCCATGTCTCGCGATATCTTCCTGCAGACTCCGCGCCTTCAGGAAGAGGCCGCGCTTGCTCTTGGCGCCACCAAGTGGGAAATGGTCAAGCTTGCGGTGCTGCCGTTCGGCAAGTCCGGTGTGGTGTCCGCTTCCATGCTTGGCTTGGGTCGTGCGCTTGGCGAAACCATGGCCGTGCTCATGATCCTGTCTCCAGGTCTCAACTACTCCATCAAGCTGCTGCAGGCTTCGCAGAACCAGACGATCGCAGCCAACATCGCCGCGCAGTATCCGGAAGCCAACAATCTCGGCGTGTCCGTGCTGATCGGCACCGGCCTGGTGCTGTTCCTCATTACCTTCGTGGTGAATTTCATCGCCCGTAAGCTTACCGAGAAAGCGAGTGCGTGATGACCGCAGTGAATAACAACGCTTCTCCGATGGATGGTGCCCCCGTCATCGATTTCGACAAGTTCAAGCCGACGCGTTCCTTTACCGCTGCACGTAAGCGCAAGGATCTTGCGATGCGCGTGCTGATCGCTCTTGCGTTCATTGTGGCGCTGATTCCGCTGTTCTCGGTGCTGCTCACCACCATCGTCAACGGTGTCAAGAGGCTGAACCTCAACTTCCTGAGCTATAACATGACCGGTGTGGTCGGCGGCAATCCGACGCCGTCCGGTGGTTACGGCGGCATTCAGCACGCCATCATCGGTACGCTGGAAATCACGTTCGGCGCCATGATCATCTCCATTCCGATCGGTCTGATGTGCGCCGTGTACTTGGTGGAATATTCCAACCGTGGCAAGCTGGCTCGCGTCATCACCCTGCTGGTCGACGTGATGAGCGGTATTCCGTCCATCGTCGCAGGTTTGTTCGCATTCTCGATGTTCACGATTCTGATTGGACCTGGCACCATCAACGGTTTCGAAGGTTCCGTGGCACTGTCGCTGCTGATGCTGCCGACCGTGGTCAAGTCCTCTGAAGAAATGTTGAAGATCGTGCCTCACGACTTGCGTGAAGCGTCGTATGCTTTGGGCGTTACCAAGCAGCGCACGATTACGAAGATTGTGTTGCGTACCGCTTTGCCGGGCATTGTTTCCGGTGCGATTCTCGCCGTCGCCCGTGTGATTGGTGAGACCGCTCCGTTGCTGATGACCGCAGGCTACATCGCCTCCACGAACGTCAACCTCTTCTCCGGCCAGATGACCACCCTTCCGGTGTACGTCTACCAGGAGTACTCCAAGCTCAACGCGAATTGCCCGGCTTTCGCCGACGCTTCCTGCGTGACCACCATCCCGATGGAACGCGCATGGGCCGCGGCTCTCGTGCTGATCCTCATCGTGCTTATCCTCAACCTTATCGGTCGACTCGTGGCGAAGGTCTTCGCCGTCAAGTCGGAACGATGAGCGGTAGTCTTACATACAGAAACAACATATAAGGAACCAAAATGGGACAACGTATTGATGTCAATCATCTGAACATCTACTACGGCGACTTCCTGGCCGTTGAAGATGTGAACATCAACATCGAAGCCAACAAGGTCACCGCTTTCATCGGACCTTCCGGCTGTGGCAAGTCCACGGTGCTGCGCACGCTCGACCGCATGCACGAGATCATTCCGGGCGCCCACTGCGAAGGCGAGGTGTTGCTGGAAGGCAAGAACCTGTACGACAAGGACATCGACCCGGTTGCCGTGCGTCGCGATGTCGGCATGGTGTTCCAGCGTGCGAACCCGTTCCCGACCATGTCCATCCGCGAGAACGTGCTCGCTGGCGTGAGGCTCAACAACCGCAAGATCTCGAAATCCGATGCGGACGATCTGGTCGAGTGGGCTCTGCGTGGCGCCAACCTGTGGAACGAAGTCAAGGATCGTCTTGACAATCCTGGCATCGGCCTTTCCGGCGGTCAGCAGCAGCGTCTGTGCATCGCCCGCGCTGTGGCCGTGCACCCGCAGGTGCTGCTGATGGACGAGCCGTGCTCCGCTCTTGACCCGATTTCGACGCTGGCTGTCGAGGATCTGATCAACGAGCTCAAGAACGACTACACCATCGTGATCGTGACGCACAACATGCAGCAGGCCGCCCGTATCGCCGACTACACCGCGTTCTTCAACCTGAAGGCAGTCGGCCAGCCGGGTCACCTCGAGTACTTCACCGACACGACCACCATGTTCAACAACCCCCAGAACGAAGAAGCCGAGCGCTACGTATCGGGACGCTTTGGCTGATCGGCAAAAGCCGATCTGCCAAAGCGTAGCGTTGACCCAGGGCGACGCCGTTAAGCAAACAGTCCAGTGGACTGTTTGTAGGCGGCGCCGAGATGCGACAGTATCGAGGCAGGAAATAGTGCCTTGCCTTGGCAAGGCTCCTTTTCCTGCGAGCTTGCACGCGGCTGATCGGCAAATCATCTCTTACTCCCGCTTGCGGGGGATTGCCGCACGGATGTGCGGTCGAAAGTGGTTGCTTCGCTAACCATTTCGATCCCATTCGTGGCGGCCGTTCCCCTGAGCGGGAGTTTTTTGTATGTGATACCTGATCGCGACACGCTCTATTGATAATGATTCTCAATTAAGTTATGATGGTGTTATATCACGTTAGGGAGGATCTATCATGTACCGTATTGCGAGAATTGCGATTGCCGCACTTGCTTCTGTAGGAATGCTTGCGTCGGTTGCTGCGTGTGGAAGCGGCCGATCGTCGTCCGAAAAAAGCGGAACCATCGAAGTGGTCGCTTCCGTGAATCAGTGGGGTACCGTGGCGAAAACCTTGGGCGGTGGCAACGTCAACGTAACCAGCATCATCAATTCCACCAATGTGGATGCGCATGATTACGAGCCAACGACGTCGGATATCGCCAAACTGCAGAAAGCGCGAGTCATCATCGTCAATGGAGCCGGCTACGACGCATGGGCGGTCAAAGCGGCGCAATCCGCCGACGCAACCATCGTCAATGCCGCTGCAGTCGGCGGGGTGAATGACGGCGAAAATCCGCATGTTTGGTTCTCCGCCGATGTGCGCAAGGCAGTGGCACAGGCGATCACCGAAGCGTACGAACAGGCCGACGCCGCGAAAAAGAGTGATTTCGACAAGCTGCACGATCAGTGGAAATCTGAAGAAAACAACGTCGAAAGCAAAATCGCCGAAGTGAAACAGAAATCGGATGGATTGGCGTACGCGGCAACGGAATCCGTGGCAAGCTATCTGGCGGAAGACATGGGTTTGACCGACGCAACGCCAAGCGGGTACGCGCGAGCCACAGCGAACGAAAGCGAGCCGACGCCAACGGATATCAGGCAGTTCGCCGACGCATTGAAATCAGGTGAAATCAAACTGTTGATCGTCAATACGCAGGAGGAAAGCGAGCTGACGAGCAAAATCACGGATGCCGCGAAATCTGCAAGCGTGCCCATGGTTGAACTGACCGAACAGATGCCGGAGCGATACGATTCCCTGACGGCCTGGATGGAAGGCTTGGTTGACGCCTTCTCGCAAGTCATCGCGTAAGTCAGTTCAATAAAAAGCAATACAACAGACAAGCGATACAACAATAGGGGCGACTCCGCAGTGAGAGCGGAATCGCCCCTATTTCATTTGCCGATTTAAATTTATTTACTGAACCAGTAATTTCGGCTGGTGGTCAGGTTGAACCTGACGTTCAGAACTACAGGATCGCGGTGATGATGAAGTCCAGAATGAACAGCAGCGACACAACCCAGATCACCGGATGTACTTCCTTGGCCTTGCCCTTGCAGGTCTTGATCAGGCAGTAGGTGATGAAGCCGCCGGCGATGCCGTAGGAGATGGAGTAGCTGAACGCCATGAATACGGAAGCGAAGAACGCCGGCACGGCCTCGGAGATATCGCCCCAGTCGATTTCCTTCAGCGAGGACGCCATCATGCAGCCCACCACCACGAGCACGCCTGCGGTTGCGGCGGACGGAATGGCGGAGATGACCGGGGAGAGGAAGGCGGACAGGGCGAAGCAGATGGCCACGACCACGGAGGTCAGGCCGGTGCGGCCGCCAGCGGCGATACCTGCGGAGGATTCCACATACGTGGTGGTGTTGGAGGTGCCGCAGATGGCGCCGATGGAAGTTGCGATCGAATCGGCGAACAGGGCCTTGTCCATCTTGGAGGAGAAGCCGGAACCGTTTTCGAGGGCTTCCTCGTCTTCCGCGGAGAAGATGCCGGTGCGGCGGCCGGTGCCGATGAACGTGCCGATGGTGTCGAAGGTGTCGGACATGGAGAATGCGAAGATCGTCAGCAGAATGATCGGCAGCTTCGACATGTCGGAGAACAGCGATGGGAAGCCTTCGGCGCTGAAGATAGCGCCAAAGGTCTGCGGCAGCTGGGCGAAAGTGTCGCCGATGGAGATGGAGTTGGCCATGGTGGTCTGACCCATCGGAATGCCGGCGATGGCGGTGACCGCGATGGCGATCAGCATGCCGCCGCGCACCTTGAGCACGGTGAGGATGATGGCGAGGAACAGGCCGATGATGAACAGCCAGATGGTTGGATTATTCATGACGGCCAGACCTGGGGTGGCCTGCACGGTGTCGCCGTTCTTGGCGTCGGCCTTGGTGGTGAAGGTGAAGAATCCGACGTTCAGGAAGCCGACGTAGGCCACGAACAGGCCGATGCCGCCGCCGATGGCGTTCTGCAGCACTTCCGGAATGGCTTGGATGATGATCTTACGAATCTTGGTGACGGTGATGAGAATGTTGATCAGGCCACACAGGAACACCATGCACAGGGTCTGCTGCCAGGTGAAGCCGAGGCCGAAGCAAACGGTGTAGGTGAAGAATGCGTTGAGGCCCATGCCGGCGGCCTGAGCATACGGAACGTTGGCGAACAAGCCCATGACGAGCGTGCCCGCGATGGCTGCGATGATGGTTGCAAGGAACACGCCGCCCCACGGCATTCCCGTTTGCGACAGTATCTGTGGGTTGACGATGATGATGTACGACATTGCGAAGAACGTGGTCAGACCGGCCATGACCTCAGTGGACACGGTGGTGCCGTTCTCCTTAAGATGGAAGAACTTTTCCATTTTTCCCTATCTCTATTTCTCTTGGGTTGGTAGGAACGTTCCGACTATTGGGCGGCGCGTTCCGGCGAGAATTGCGACTCGCCTTGTGGAATCGTGGGATTCCGAACAAGGCTTAACCGTAACACTTGAGTGAGTCATGAAGATTTCGTAAAGCGCGACACGCCCGGATGACGGCAAGTCCAAGCATGACCGTAAGTTGTTCACCTGTAAACCACAGACCGTTGGTTGGAGCGTGCAAGCGCTCACGAAGTTTGGTTCGCCAAGCCAACGCAGGTTGAAGAACATACGCCCACCAAGGGCTTTCCGCTTAGCGGTCGAATGTTGCTCTGCCTGCGTGCAGGGCTTTTTTATTGTCCGGCGAAACGTTCCTGCTTCACAGTCAATGGTTGACTAAGGAAGGAACGCCATGAAGAGGCCCGAAAAGGAAGCGGTGGTCGCCCAGCTTACGGATAAGTTCCGTGACGCTGATGCTATCTACCTGACCGAGTACCGCGGGCTTACCGTTCCGCAGATCTCTGAACTGCGCGAAAAGCTAGGCCGCGATACTTCCTACACTGTGGCTAAGAACACGCTGATTCGCATCGCAGCCAAGGAAGCTGGCATCGAAGGTCTCGATGAGATCCTCGCCGGTCCGACCGCTGTGACCTTCGTGAAGGGTGACTTCATCGAAGCTGCGAAGACCCTGCGTGACTTCGCCAAGACCAATAAAGGCACTGATCATCAAGGGCGGCTTCGCTGATG
>ENA-OQDM01000367-OQDM01000367.1-human-gut-metagenome-genome-assembly--contig:-NODE-367-length-27741-cov-1.926052_pt1 | contig 27741 bp, 29 predicted proteins | sample MGYA00242772_ERZ504605 | MGnify/ENA primary metagenome ERZ504605 (study PRJEB26092, sample SAMD00036348) | human gut metagenome | host: Homo sapiens | study: EMG produced TPA metagenomics assembly of... | reverse complement strand
TGCTGCATTTGCATCGCGGTCCATTCTGTTACCGCATTCACAGTAATAAATCCTATCAGATAAAGACAATTCTTCTTTTTTATTTCCGCATACACTGCAAATCTTACTGGATGCAAAATAACGGTCTGCTTTGATCAGATATTTTCCTTGTTCCTCCAGTTTATATTCCAGCATAGACAGAAACAGGCCATATCCATTATCATGTACACCTTTTCCAAGATGAAGTCCTCCTGCCATCCCTTTCAGATTCAGATCTTCCACGCATACTGCATCGAAGCTCTCAGTAAGACCGGCACTGAGTTTATGCTGAAAGTCTTTTCTTTGATTTCGGATCTTTTCATGGCACAGTGCAACTCTTTTCTTCTGCTTCTTATAATTCTGACTGCCTTTCTGACATCTGGACAGCTTTCTCTGTTCCCGCGCAAGCTTTTTCTCTGTATTTCGATAGAACATCGGATATTCAGCTCTTTTACCGGTAGAAAACACACACATTCCCTGCATCGCAAAATCGATCCCAATAAATTTTTCTGCCGGTCTTTTTTCTGCTGTTTGGTTTTCACAGCAAAACAAAAAACTGGCAAAATATTTTCCTTCCAGAAAGATATTTCCATTCACTACGTTTGTTGTATAAGATTTTCTTGATGACTTCTTTGATTTGAAACGCGGAAATCCTGCAGATGGTTCACGAAAAAACTTATGGAATGCGCTTTCCAGATGCATCTGTACATTTGCTAACGCCAATGAATCCACCTCTTTCAGCCAGGGATATTCTTTCTTGTAACTGGCTGGTGTGTTCCTTAACATCTTCTTTTCTTTTTTATAATGTTCTATTTTATCCGCAAGCATACAGTTATAGATAAACCGGCTGCAGCCGATTGTTTTTTCTATTTGCACACGTTGTTCTGCATTTGGATAGATTCGTATTTTTACTGCCCGATTTATTTTCCTCACCTTATTCCTACATATGAATGATTTCAATCATCGTTTTTTCGAACAATATGTTCTCTTTTTATTATTATAATACAATCCCAACATGCGAACAAGTGTTTTCTTTTTTGTTTATGAAATTCTTTTGAGCATTTATGCTCAGATCTACAATTCATCTCCCACCTATAGAGGAAGGAGAATTCTTGCTATGTTATGTTAAAAAGTCCTACTCCATAATGATATTCTCTTGCCGGTTTTAAAACATCGTTTAAATTTACTAACATGAATAATCCCCCTTTAATTTTTTAATAGTTCTTTTAAAGAACTATTATCTTTTAATTTACTCACCGACATATATCGGTGAGTTTATTGGTGTATATTTTTACAAAGAAAAAATTTACACAAAAACTGTAATTCCCCTTTGAAAATACTGTTTACTACCAATGCTGCCGCACCGACCAGCTGTGCCTGCTTGCCGAAATAAGCCTTCTTGACCGGAATATTCCATCCATCCTGTGCGATCTTACGGTCATTGATCAGTATCTCCAGTTTCTTTACGTAATCCTCCGGCCAATCTATTCCATCATATCCAAGTACGATCATCTCCGGCTGGAGCATATTGATAATGCTTACCAGGCCTGCACTGATATCCTGAATCATTCTTCCAGAATATCCTCAACTTCCGGTCTGTCATGAATCTTAAAGTAATCCGCATAAGACAGATTCAGCCCGGTTATTTTTTTCAGTTTTTCTCTGACCACATAACTGCTCGCATACATTTCCAGACAGCCTCTGTTTCCGCAGGAACACTGCAGTCCTTTACAGTTAATGCTGACATGACCAAGCTCTGTTTCAAATCCTCTGTGACTATGAAAAACCTCTCCTCCACATACAAAGCCGGAACCAATACCATTGGATACAGCAAGAAGAAGGAAATCCTGTTCCGCTTTACCGATTCCAAACAGTTTTTCTGCCAGTGCCGCACAGTTGTTATCATGATCAAAATAAACCGGAAGATTATATTTCTTCTGAATCGCTTCTTTGATCGGGACATGCTTAACGCCATAAAATCGTGGCGGGTTCAGAATAATTCCGTTGCGGATATCTACCGGTCCGATAGAAGCAATGCCAATTCCCAGAATATTTTTTTCCTCTTCCATCATCCGGTCAATCAGTTCAAAAGCATTCTGAATCAGAATATCCCCTGTCAGCTCGCCAAATTCTATGGTCTCTGTGCGGAATATCTGCATGTCCAGGCTGCAGAGCACAGCCTGGATATTTGTTCGGAAAACAAGAATTCCTATGATCTTCGGGGCCTGATCAGCAACTTTGAGAATGATCGGATTCCTGCCGCAGACTTCTGTAAGCTCTTCCTCACATTCCTTTACAATTCCCTTCTCCATGAACTCTGCCACAATATTGGTCACTGTGGTTTTGGCAAGGCCAGTCCTCCTCGAAAGTTCAATTCTCGTATTACAGGTTCCCGTAGCGATCAACTGAAAGATCAGTCCTCTGTTGAACTGTTTGGATGTTATGCTGTTCTTGCCATTTCCTTTTTTCATGTTTACCTGCATGATCATTTTCCCCTTCAAATCATGATATGATGCCAGGGCAAGATCCCCGGCCATTAAATACAGGGAGTATTATTTTTCTTTGATCGTAATACTCCATGTATTGGTATATTCCTGTCCACTTTCAAGCGAAAGCAGATCTGCCTGTTTTTCCAGATCCTCGACTACATTTTTGCGTGAAGGAAGCGAACTCCACGGCTCAATACAGACATAATCTACTTCTACATGTGGCCAGTGCCAGATTCCAAGATAATCCATATCCGGAAATGCGACTGTGATCTTTTTGCTGCCTTTTGCACTTTCAAGTGTTACTTCCCTCGGCATTTCTTTCAACACGATCGCATCATCATCGAACAGATTATGCTCCAGATTCAGATAACGGCCTTCTTCCAATGCAAAAGCCTCATCCTCCTCCAGTACGAAACAGTCCTCCGAAAAAAGAATCCTGCGTGGTTTGGGATCTTCGCCAAAATCAATCCTGTAATCCTCAAATTTCAGATTCTTCTCAATCGGAATCTGGAATCCCGGATGTCCGCCGATACCGAAATACATCTTCTTATCATCGGTATTCTTTACCTGATATGTAATTGTGATTTTTTCTCCTTCAAGTTTCCATGTGATATCAAGTGTAAACTCAAAAGGATACTGTTTTCTTGTTTCCGGTGAGCTTACAAGGCGCAGCGTCAGGGAATCTGCTTTCTGCTCAACAAGCTCCATCTCATCATACGGAAGAAATCCGTGAATATCCATATGATAAACGGTATCCTGGTATTTATAGCTTTTTTCTGTCATTCGACCGATATAGGGAAATAGATTCGGCCCTCTGTCTGTCCATGTTGCAGCGTCTCCCTGCCACAGGTATTCCTGTCCTTCTGCATCTTTGATAGACTGAAATTCTCCCCCCTTGGAAGAAACCACCAGTGTAAGTTTCTCATTGCTGATCGTATAGTTCATGTCTTCACCCTCCTTGTGTTTTCTCATTATAGCACGTCAAACTTTCAGTTTCTATCTTTTTATAACAATCACCCTCTTATAGTCTGTCTTTTTACCACATTTTATCTTTTTATTGCAATTCCATTCTCATTCTTTTATAATAAGAATTAGATTGTTTTACAGACAAATTGAAAAGAAACGAGGAATCCATATGAGCGAAAAAACTGTCGTTGTTGCTCTTGGTCACAAAGCCCTGGGCGCAACTCTTCCAGAACAGAAACAGGCTACCAAGGCCGCTGCAAAAGCCATTGCAGATCTTGTAGAGGATGGTGCACACGTTGTCATCTCCCACAGCAACGGACCTCAGGTCGGCATGATCCATACAGCTATGAACGAATTCGGTAAGGCGCATCCTGATTATACCTTTGCGCCAATGTCTGTATGTTCTGCCATGAGTCAGGGATATATCGGATATGATCTTCAGAATGCAATCCGTGCAGAACTGATCTCCAGAGGAATCTACAAACCGGTCGCAACGATTCTCACCCAGGTTGTGATCGATCCTTATGATGAAGCTTTCGGGGAACCAGAGAAAATCATTGGACGTATTCTTACTTCTGAAGAGGCAGAAGCAGAGGAGGACAAGGGAAACTTTGTTACAGAAGTTGGAAATGGCGAATATCGCAGAATCCTTGCAGCCCCGAAGCCACAGAAAATCGTGGAACTTGAAACGATCCGTACTCTTGCAGATGCAGGACAGGTCGTGATCGCAGCCGGCGGCGGCGGAATCCCGGTCATGGAACAGGGAATCGATCTCCATGGTGCAAGTGCTATCATTGAAAAAGACTTTGCAAGTGAGCTTCTCGCAGAGGAATTAAATGCAGATACGCTTCTGATCCTCACCAGCGTTGAGAAAGTCAGCCTGAATAAAGATACTGACAAAGAAACTTATCTGGACACTGTTTCTGTAGCTGATGCCCGCAAATACATCGATGAGAATCAGTTTACAGCCGGCTCCATGCTTCCGAAGATCGAAGCTGCGGTCGCATTTGCAGAAAAAGGCGATGGACATCGCACCATCATCACAGATATTGCTCATGCCAAAGATGGATACAAAGAAAAGACCGGTACTATCATTAAATAATTGGAGCATTCTTAAATGGAAATAAAAAACAGAACTTTATCGAATTTTGCAGAACTGGTACGAACCGGAGAATGCAAGAAATTCAGAGGCCGTCTGAAGGTCGGTGTGGATCTCGGTACTGCCAATACGGTCCTTGCGGTTGTTGACAGCACAAACAGACCGATTGCAGGTGTCTCCGCACCTTCTCATGCAATTCGTGACGGTGTGATCGTAAACTATTATGAATCCGTTCAGCTTGTCACAAAACTGAAAGCAGAGCTCGAGGAAAAACTTGGCACCGAGCTCCCCTATGCTGCTGCTGCCATCCCTCCGGGAGTTTCCGAAGGCAGTGTCAAAAGCATTGGCTATGTACTGGAAGGTGCCGGATTCGAAGTGATGAATATCGTAGATGAGCCGACTGCTGCCGCTGCTGTCCTCAAGATCACAGACGGTGCAGTTGTGGATGTCGGTGGTGGCACAACCGGCATCAGCATCCTCAAAGATGGCAAGGTCATCTACACCGATGATGAAGCAACCGGCGGAAGTCATATGACCATGACAGTTGCCGGGCATTATAAGATTCCTTACGAAGAAGCTGAAGTTCTCAAGACTACTCCTGAGAAAGAGGATGAAATCTTCCCGGTCGTCAAGGCTACCATAGAGAAAATGGCAACCATCACTGAGAAATTTCTCAATGGTTATCAGGTGCCTGCAGTTTATGTTGTAGGTGGCTCCGCAAGCTTCAGGGAATTCACAAATGTATTCGAGAAGAAGCTGAAATTACCGGTATATCGTCCGGTTCATCCACTTCTTGTAACTCCACTCGGAATCGCATATAATTGCGAATTGCCGCCAGTTACACCGAAGAAAAAATAATAATTCTGCAAAAAATTGCCGGTACACTATAATGTACCGGCTGTTTTATTATTTTTCTGATTTACATTGATTTACGTTCTGCAATCTCTGCCATCTTTGCTTCGTTCAGTCGTGTATCACCATGGACACGGCTGTAAGAAAGATATCCATTCATTCGGTCGATCTTGGTCAGGTTATGGGAACCGCATACCGGACACACATCCATCTCCAGTTCCTGGTGACCGCAGTCATCACAGTATGCCAGAGAAAGATTGACACCTCATAATATCCCAGATTCATTGCTCTGCGGATCAGAGTACGGATGGCTTCTTTATTATAGCCAATCGGATAACGTACATACTGGATCTTACCACCATTACAGAGTTCCCAGAATCGTCCCTCCAGATCCTGTTTCTCAATCGGAGTTACATCCTCTGTTACATGGCAGTGGAAGCTGTTGCTGACATACGGTCTGTCAGAAACACCCTCAACAATTCCGTACATCTTACGGAACTGTTCTACCTGCAGACCGCAGAGACTCTCTGCCGGTGTACCGTAGATTGCATACAGATATCCATCTTCCTGCTTAAACTGGTTTACTTTATCATTGATGTATTTCAGAACTTCCAGGGCAAACTGTCCATCTTCACGGATTGACTTACCATTATAAAGCTCCTGCAGTTCATTCAGTGCTGTAATACCAAAAGAAGCTGTCATTGGCTTCAGAAGCTTGCCGATCTTTTCATTTGGTTTCAGATGACCGCCATAGAAACCGCCCTCGCAGTATGCCAGTGGGTTCGTGGAAGCACGCATCTGTCCCAGGTATTCATAAGTACGGATATGCAGATTACGGATCATCTGCAGATAGAAATCCAGCACCTCATAGAAATCTCTGCTCTCGGCTCTTGCTTTCGCCAGGATCATTGGAAGATGAAGGCTGACTGCACCGATATTGAAACGTCCGACAAATACCGGTGTATCTTTATCATCTGCCGGATACATACCGCCGCGTTCATACCACGGACTTAAGAATGCACGGCACCCCATTGGGCTGATAACTTTGCCATATTGTTTATACATGCTGGCAATATAACCCTTACCTGTCAGAGACAGCCAGTCCGGATACATCGTCTTTGCTGAACAATCCACACCTGCTTCAAAAATATCTTCACATGGTTTTCCAGGTCCATGAAGATTTTCATCATAAAGAAATACGATCTTCGGGAACAGTACCGGTTTCTTGTGCCCCTTCTTACCCTGTCCGCCTTTGTGTACCTCCAGAAGAGAAATATTACACATCTTCTCAAACTGTCCGGTTCCAAGTCCCAATGTAACTGTAACGAACGGATAATCTCCACGGGAAGAACCTACTGTATTAAGTTTGTACTCAATTCCCTGCCATCCCTGGTCAAAATCACGTCTTACTTTATCCAACGCATATTCGATTGCTTTTTCCTCTCTGCCGTTCCAGTTCTCATCCGCATATTTCAGAAATTCACTGATATATTTATCATAACTCTTCTGTGCATATGGTCCAAGGATCTTGTCAACTTCCGGTACGGTAAAACCGCCATACTGCTGTGCCGCAGTACTCAGGATAATATCTCCCATAACATCAAATGCAGTATCCAGTGTCTTCGGCTCATTGTACCAGACATTACCCATCTCAAATCCGCCTTTTAATACGGAGCCAACGTCAAACAGACAGCAGTTCATCGTATCCAGACGTGCTGACTGGTCATGAATATAGATATATCCATCTTTACATGCCTGCAGCTCGTTGCGGTTCATAAAAAACTTACGATACAGTTCCTTATTCAGTTCATTAAAGATCAGGCTTCGCTTCGTAGCAACCAGCGCACTGTCGGTATTTGCATTGCTCTTGTCCCCGATGTAACGGATTGCCTGGCTCTTTGTATATACGTCGTCCATCATGTGGATAAAATCAAGTTTATAATTACGATAATCACGATAGCTCTTGGCAACTGCCGGATTCACACGCTCCAGAGCTCCTTCAACGATATTATGCATCTCCTGGATCTCAATCTCATTTTTTCCAAGAGAATCTGCATGCTCCTGTGCAAAACGACAGATAAAATCTTTTTCTTCCGGTGAAAATTTATAAAGGATTCGTGCGGCAGATTTGTTTACTGCTTTCACGATCTTCTGCGGATCAAATTCTTCTCTTGTTCCGTCTTTCTTAATTACATAAATCATACCTTGTCTCTCCTGTTTGCTGCATTTATGAGGTTTTGCCACTGTTCTTTCGTTCACAGTGGCGGTTCCTTTACCCCTATCGCATTCTCCCCATATATTGTGTTGCATATGAGAGTATAACACAATATCATGTGAAATAAAAGGGGGAATTTCATTTTTTATTGTCTGAAATCTTCCCCCGAAAATCCATTATTAAACTAATATTTTTAATCTTCCCACTCCATCAGATAAACACTGTCGAAGTCACTCTCTTCGGATTCTACCTGAATCGTGTCACCTTCTTCAAATGTCAGAAACAGTGTATCCTCACCATCTTTGAGTGTATATTGTTCGTTATCTGCTTTCTTTCTGGTAATAGTAAGTGTCACTTCGGCGCTGGAAGTAAAAACGCCATATTTTCCTGCTTCAAACTGAACGCCAGCCTGTGCCGGTCCATATCCTGCACCGATCGAATAATCCTTGTATCCCTGCTCATCATCCCAGCTGTAAAAATATGTACCCGGATCTGTGGTCTCAGCGGTATCTGTCTGTATCTCACTGCTATTCTCAACCTCAGACTGAATTGCTTCTTTTATGACACCACCCAGATCTTCAGCCAGTGGTGCAACTGCTGCAAGAATAATAATGATCACCCAAAGTATCCCAAGTTTTGAATGCTTCTTAGTTTTTGCAGGCCGGATTTTTTCTCTGCCAGAGGATGTATTCCGATTGCCAGCAGCCTTTCCGGTGCTTCCTTTCCCCAAGGATCCGACTCCCTGTGTCTGCATGATCTTACGGGCCTTATCTGATGCATGTCGATAGTGATCACTCCGGCTCTCATTCAGATGATACAGGATTTCATCATTGCGGTATGGCATACCACACTCTTTACATCGTCCATTTACAACCGTTCCGTCACATAACGGACATTTCATAGACAACACCCCCTTAGTTCAAATCATTTCTCCGATTTCACTTCAAATTGCTGTATTCATTATTGTATCCTTTTTATTGCAATCTTACAAGGTAAAAAAATTGCAATACCGACTTTTTCTTGCTATAATAGTTACATTAAATCTAGGAGGATTATTATGGAACAAATCAAGATTCCTGACGGGTATCATTCAGATCTGAATCTGCATGATACACAGGTTGCAATTAAAACTGTCAAAGACTTTTTCCAGCAGACACTTTCCCAGAAGCTGAATCTTCTCCGTGTTTCTGCTCCTATCTTTGTATCTCCATCCTCAGTCTGAACGACAATCTTAACGGTGTAGAACGTCCGGTAAGCTTCGACATCAAAGGCCAGGACGAAAATGCTGAGATCGTACATTCCCTTGCCAAATGGAAACGCTATGCGCTGAAGAAATACGGCTTTGCTCATGGCGAGGGCCTTTATACAGATATGGTCGCGATCCGTCGTGATGAAGACCTGGACAACATCCATTCTGTATATGTTGATCAGTGGGACTGGGAAAAGATCATTTCCAAAGAAGAACGTACCATGGAAACTCTGATCAACACAGTCCGCTCTATCTACAGTGTACTCCGCAAAACAGAGAAATACATGGCTGTACAGTATGATTATATTGAAGAGATCCTGCCAAAAGAAATTGCCTTCGTTTCCACCCAGGAACTGGTAGACATGTATCCGGATCTGACTCCAAAGGAAAGAGAATACAAGATCGTCAAAGAAAAAGGCGCTGTATTCCTTATGCAGGTTGGTAAGACTTTGTCCAACGGAGAACGTCATGACGGACGTGCACCGGACTACGATGACTGGGAACTGAACGGAGATATCCTCGTATACTATCCGGTTCTTGACATTGCTCTGGAACTTTCATCCATGGGTATCCGTGTTGACGAAGAAGCACTCGACCGTCAGCTGACAGAAGCCGGATGCGATGACCGCAGAGAACTTCCTTTCCAGAAAGCAATTCTGAATAAAGAACTTCCATACACTATTGGCGGTGGAATTGGCCAGTCCCGTATCTGTATGTTCTTCCTTCGCAAAGCTCATATCGGAGAAGTCCACGTATCCCTGTGGCCGGAATCCATCACCAAAGCAGCCGAAGAAGCCGGAGTAAATTTATTATAAAAGAAGTGAGCAGTAACGTAAATCTGCTGTAAAAGTTACTACTAAGCATTTCTTCTATAGTATGATTTCACCAAATTTTAATAATTGAATTATTGACAGACAGGTACCTTCATACTATCATATCAATAGCAACTGACATAAATTGTTTCAGTAAATATACATCAGCTGTTCACAGCTGCAACATATATGAAAGACCGAGGTACTTACCGTGAATATTTTATTTTTCCTGACACCCAAAAGTGATGTAGCCTATATATTTGAGGACGAGACACTTCGCCAGACTGTTGAGAAGATGGAGCACCGCAAATTCTCCTGTATTCCTCTCCTAAGTATGGATGGCCGTTATACCGGCACGATTTCCGAGGGGGATATTCTATGGGGCATCAGACGACTGAATATCAACAGCACTGACCTGAAGGAAATGGAAAATGTCTCCATCATGGCTATCCCGCGACGCGCCACTTATAAACCGGTACACGCAGATGCTGATATGGAAGACCTTCTGGATCGTGCGATCAATCAGAATTACGTCCCGGTAGTTGATGATCAGGGATATTTCATCGGAATCATCACACGTAAAGAAATCATCAAATACTGTTACAAAGAAATGAAAGAATTAAGCATTCTTCGTAAAAAAGAAGAAGCCGACTCCTGAATGATATGTACCCAGAATTCTGGACACATATTTATAAGTTAGGCGGACATCATGGATGCTTCTCTGTATTTTACAGGAGGCATCCATTTTGTTTTTGCCTGGATTCGTTTGCTATTATAGTAATCAATATATTCATCAATAGCAATTGCAAATTCTTCAAATGATGTATAATCTTTTTCAAAACCATAATACAGTTCTGTTTTTATTCTTCCAAAGAATGTTTCCATGATGCAATTATCGTAGCAATTCCCCTTTCTAGACATAGATTGAATTATTCCATGTTCTTTCAAACGATTTCGATAATAAGCATGTTGATATTGCCATCCTTGATCAGAGTGCAAAATTAAACCGTTTACAGAAGAATACTTATCAAAGGCTTTATCAAGCATTCTTTTTATTTGTTCTAAATTAGGACTTAGCGCTAAATCATATGAAATAATCTCATTTGTATTCATATCCAAAATAGGAGAAAGATAGCATTTTCCCCACGAAAAATTAAATTGGGATACATCTGTTGTCCACTTTTGCAGAGGTAAAGTAGTTGAAAAATTTCTATTAATTACATTGTCGGCTACTTTCCCAACTTCACCTTTATAAGAATGATATTTTTCTTTTGGACGTTTTCCAAATAATCCAGCGTCATGCATAAGACGTTGAACTCTCTTATGATTTACGTTGTAGCCACGATTTTTTAATTCCATATAAACTCTGCGTACCCCATATCTGCCTTTGTTTTCTACGAATATTTTTTTAATAACTAGAAGTAATTCTTCATTTCGTATAGCAACTGGATCTGTTTTATTAATTTCAAAATAGTATGTAGAACGCGCCATATTCATAGCCTTTAACAAGTGTTTTAACAGATATCCTTTTTCTTTGAGTTCTTTGATGATTGCTGCTTTTTCGCCTTGAGTAGCGCAGCTTCCCTTTCTTCTCTCAAGGCGATCTCTTTTTTTATTGCTTCATTTTCTGCTTTAATATAAGTAATTTCAGCTCGTAAACGAATCAGTTCTTCATATTCAGACTCATTTAATTTACGTGGATTATTTATGTTCATTTTTTTCATTGCGGACTCCTTTGGTTTTCGCCCTTTTCTTCGGCCTACAAGTCCATTATAACCCCATATTTTATATTTGCGAATCCATTGAGCAAGTAATCCACTGTTTATACCCACAGTATAAGCAACTGAAGTAATAGTATCTCCAGCTATAACTCGTGCAACAAGTTCATATTTTTCCTCTGGAGACCACTTTTTATTTGTACCATAGTGTTTTAAACAATCAGAAGTATTTGATTCTTCCAAATGATGCCATCTGACAATCATGTCATGAAAATTTTTTAGATTTATTATATCATTGGGTGCATCAATCCATTTTCCTTGGCGATACAATTCAACAGCTTTTTTCTTAAATTCGTAAGTATAACGCATAAAATACCCCTTTCACTGGATGTCCAGTAAAAGGGGTACATATCAAGATCCGGAGAAAACAGGCGGAAATTGTATTTTTGCAGGGATTTTTTTATGAATCCTATTGACAAAAATTCTCATTTATCATAGGGTTAGTTTATGCGTACTAAATGAGAAAAAGTATCAATAACAGGGAAAGGTAAGAGGAAAGCAGATATGACATCATTACGTGAATTACCGATCGGAAAAACTGCGACAATACGCTCTGTCGGAGGAGAGGGCGCGTTGAGACAACATTTCCTGGATATGGGCTGATTCCAAAAGGAGAAGTTACCATGGTGAAATATGCACCAATGGGAGATCCTATGGAATTACGTATTCATAGCTATGAACTGACGTTGCGTCTGGCAGATGCAGAAAAAATAGAGATAGAGAATATTCGTGATGCAGTCGAACCATCAGAAGGGAAGGCAGCACACAAAAAAGATATTTCTAAAGCAATCCCACATCCTGGTCTTGGTGAGGGTGGTAAATATCATATTAAAGAAAACGAACATCCGCTTCCGGACAGTGAAATACTGACCTTTGCACTTGCCGGAAACCAGAACTGTGGAAAAACAACACTGTTTAATCAGCTGACAGGTTCCAGTCAGCATGTTGGAAACTTTCCGGGAGTTACAGTAGACAGAAAAGATGGAAATATCCGAGGAAGGAGTAACACTCTGGTGACTGATCTTCCCGGAATTTATTCCATGTCACCGTATTCCAGTGAAGAGATCGTGACCAGAAATTTCGTGCTGGACGAACACCCAAAGGGAATCATCAATATTGTAGATGCAACCAATATAGAGCGAAATCTTTATCTGACCATGCAGCTGATGGAACTGGATATCCCGATGGTCCTGGCACTGAATATGATGGATGAAGTCCGGGAAAACGGAGGTTCCATCCTGGTGAACCAGATGGAAGAGATGCTGGGAATCCCGGTCATTCCGATTTCAGCAGCCAAGAATGAGGGAATTGATGAGTTGGTTCAGCATGCACTTCATGTGGCAAAATATCAGGAAAAGCCGCAGATCATCGATTTTTGCGATGCTAATGAAGATGGCGGAGCAGTACATAGATGCCTCCATGCGATCATGCATCTGATCGAAGACCATGCCAAAGCAGCAAGAATCCCGGTTCGCTTTGCAGCAGCAAAACTTGCGGAAGGTGATCAGCTGATCATGGACAGTCTGAATCTGGATCAGAACGAGAAAGAAATGCTGGAGCATATTGTTAAACAGATGGAAACTGAACGTGGTCTGGACAGAGCAGCAGCAATCGCACATATGCGTTTTGATTTTATTGAAAAAGTCTGTGATGAAACGGTTGTGAAACCAAAAGAAAGTAAAGAACATCTTCGCAGTATGAAAATCGATGAGATCCTCACGGGAAAATACACGGCTATTCCATGTTTTATCGGTATTATGGGTCTGGTGTTTTTCCTGACATTCAGTGTGATCGGTGCGTTTCTCCAGAATATTCTGGACATGGGAATCACAGCACTCGGAAATATCGTTGATCATTGGATGACGGCTGCTGGTGTGAATGATGTACTGCATTCACTGGTTATGGATGGGGTATTTAATGGAGTAGGAAGTGTATTGAGTTTCCTTCCGGTAATCGTAACCCTGTTTTTCTTTCTCTCCTTGTTGGAGGACAGTGGATACATGGCACGAGTTGCCTTTGTTATGGACAAGCTGCTTCGAAAGATCGGACTTTCCGGAAGAAGCATCGTGCCGATGCTGGTCGGATTTGGATGTACGGTACCAGGAGTTATGGCGAGCCGTACGCTTCCATCTGAACGAGACCGTAAGATGACGATCTTACTGACACCATTTATGAGCTGTTCGGCAAAACTTCCGATTTATGCATTTTTTACGGCAGCATTTTTTCCGGATCACGGTGCGATCGTGATGATCGCGTTGTACTTCGGTGGCATCATCATGGGAATTCTGATGGCGCTGCTGATGCGAAAAACATTGTTCAGTGGTGAGGCAGTGCCTTTTGTTATGGAATTACCGAACTACCGTATGCCGGGTGCGAAGAATGTAGGACATCTTCTCTGGGATAAAGCAAAAGATTTCCTGCAGAGAGCATTTACCGTTATTTTCATGGCGACACTGGTAATCTGGTTCCTGCAGACCTTCAATACACATCTGAGCATTGTAACAGATTCCAAAGACAGTATTCTGGCAATGGTGGCAAGCGTGATCGCTCCGATCTTCAAACCGATGGGGTATGGAGACTGGAGAATTTCCACAGCTCTGATCACTGGATTTATGGCAAAAGAGAGCGTGGTATCAACACTTTCTATCCTGTTTGGAAATACAGCGGCTTTGCTTGGAAGTATTACATCACTTTCAGCAGCAAGTCTTCTGGCTTTTTGTCTGCTGTATACACCTTGTGTGGCAGCTATTGCTTCAATCAAACGTGAACTTGGTGGCAAATGGGCAATTTTTGTTGTGCTTGCCCAGTGCGTGATCGCATGGCTGGTTTCTTTTGCGGTTTATCTGGTGGGAGGATTGTTCTTCTGACGACTGACATTCAGCGCCAGCCCCATTTCCCCGAGCAGAAATACAATGGAAGTACCTCCGTAACTGATGAAGGGGAGAGTAATTCCGGTGTTGGGAATGGTATTGGTAACGACGGCAATATTCAGAATAACCTGAATCGCCAGATGCCCCATGATTCCGGCAGCGATCATGGCACCGGAAAGTTCCTGACAGTTCATGGAGATGACACAGAGTCTCCAGAGCAGCAGGGCAAAAATAAGAATCAGGATGATGGCACCTGTCAATCCCATTTCTTCGCATATAATTGAAAAGATCATATCATTCTGGGCTTCGGGAACGAAGCCCAGTTTTTGTATGCTGTTGCCAATGCCTCTGCCAAAAAGGCCGCCGCTTCCGATAGCGTAAAGTCCCTGGATCGTCTGAAATCCTTTTTCATATTTTTCCGGTTCGCGCCAGATTGCGAGACGTTCCAGACGATAGCTTTCCGCAGCAAGAAAGATCGCGATAAAACCGATGCCGGCTCCACCAAGTGCTGCAAACTGTATATAGCGAGGGCTGGCAGCGAAGATCAGGATAACTCCGATTCCCAGGATGATGATGGCAGTACTCAGGTTGTTAGAGCCAACAAGGCCTACGATTGGAAGCAGTGTGAGCATAGTGCGACACATAAACCAGAACCCGTCTGTTCGTTTATGGGATCTTTCAATCTGCCAGGTCAGAAAAAGCACAACGGAAACTTTGGCAAACTCAGAAGGCTGGAAAGAAAGTGGACCGAGATTCAGCCAGCGCTTTGAACCGTTGATCTCCTGTCCGAAAAGCAGAACGGCGGTGGACAAGAGCATGGAAAGCAGGTAGGCGGCCGGTGCAAGACGGACGAAAAAGTGATAGTCAATGGAAGAAACCAGATACATGGTACCAAGTCCGAGAGCTGTGGCAAAAAGTTGTTTCTTAAAATAATAGGCAGAGTCGTGAAAACGCACTCTGCCATTATATTCACTGGCACTGAAAAGAATGAGCAGTCCAAAAGCAGCCAGAATAAGAACAAGAGTCAGCATGATCGAATCTGCTTGATGTGTAGAATGGGGTTGTTTGTCCTGTGACATGGCAGACTCCGAGAGGCTTTTATTTAAAGGTATAGATATAATTCAAAAAATATGCATGAGGGATTGTACAAAAAAGAGCTGTGTGTTATAATTTACAATATACTAAATAAAGGGGGATACATATTCATTGTCTGATGTTGCAGGGTTTGCATCTTCATTTCTTTCAGCAGCAGAATAAAGAATATGCCCCAAAGCTCTGTTGAAGTAACAGAGCTTTTTGAAAATCTATGGAAGACGAGGAGTATTTATGTCCTATATAGAAAATCTGGAAAAGCAGTTGTTTGAGATGCAGGATCTGAAATATCGGGATTTCCACAGTAAATTATTGCCGGGTATTGACAGGGAAACCATTATAGGAATCCGTACACCGATGCTCCGCAAGTTTACAAAAGAATTTGCAGAGACACTGGAAGCAGAACTTTTTCTGAAGGATCTGCCACACCGATATTATGAAGAGAATAATATGCATATGATGATCATAAGCTGGATCAAAGACTATGAGGTGTGCCTGAAAGAAGTGAAAAAACTGCTTCCATATGTAAATAACTGGGCAACCTGTGACCTTCCGGCACCAAAGTGTTTTGCGAAGCATAAAGAAGAGCTGCTTCCGGAAATCAGAAACTGGATCTCATCGGGAGAAACTTATACGATTCGTTATGGAATCGGTATGCTGATGAATCTTTATCTGGAGGAAGATTTCAGACCGGAATATCTGAAGCTGGCAGCAGATATACGGTCTGAAGAATATTATGTAAACATGATGATCGCCTGGTATCTTGCTACGGCCCTTGCAAAGCAATGGGAGGCAACCATTCCGTATATCGAGGAACGATGTCTGCCGGAATGGGTACACCGTAAGGCCATCCAGAAGGCGGTGGAGAGCTACCGGATCACACCAGAGCAGAAGGCATATTTAAAGAGTTTCAGATAGAAGGAATAAGTGAAATCAATCCTCATCTACCCAAACTGGCAGAGGAAGATTATTTTCCAGCGCATGTTTGATTTCAGAGTAGTATTCTACTTTGTGATGGACATGTGCTGAATCTTTTTGAAGCTGGATCAGCTTTTCATTTACAATTTGTTCCTGATCTTTTAGAAGAGAGATAATTTTATCAATGTGAGCTGCTTCATCTGCCTCATATATAAAAAATTTTCGAAGTTGTGGGATAGTCATTCCTGTGCGTTTGAAACAGTTGATACATTTAAGACGTTCAACATGTTCATCACTGTATATACGTTGTCTGGAAGAGGATTTGGGTACTTCTGGAAGGAGTCCTTCACTTTCGTAATAACGAAGTGTAGATGATGGTAACCCAAACATTTCGGATATTTCTCTGATCGTATAGTTTTTCATTAGATGCGATACCTCCCGTAAAAAATTAAATGCCGAATCACAAATTTACTTTTATATAAAATTCTTGACTTCAAGTATACTTGAAGTGCTAATCTTTGTAAAGAGAAGTAAATATATTCGTATTGGGAGGAAAAGAATATGTACACTGCGTCTAAAGAAAGATACACAACCATGGAATACGATCATTGTGGAAACAGTGGTCTGATGCTGCCAAAGGTGTCACTGGATTATGGCATAACTTTGGAGACACCGCAAATTTTGAAAATATGAGAAAGCTTTGTTTTACGGCTTTTGATAGTGGAATCACACAGTTTGACCTGGCAAATAATTATGGTCCGGAACCAGGAAGTGCAGAAAAGAACTTTGGCCGCATTCTGAAAGAAGACCTGGGCGTTTATCGTGATGAGCTGATCATTACAACAAAAGCCGGATATGAGATGTGGGATGGCCCTTATGGGAACTGGGGAAGCCGCAAGTATCTTCTTGCCAGCCTGGATCAGAGTCTGAAACGTATGGGCCTTGATTATGTAGATATTTTTTATCATCACAGAATGGATCCGGATACACCGCTTGAAGAGACCATGGGTGCACTGGCAAGTGCAGTACAGAGCGGCAAGGCAATTTATGTCGGACTTTCCAATTATGATGGAGAGACATTAAAGAAGGCTACTGCAATTCTGAAGGATCTGCATTGTCCGTTTGTCATCAATCAGAACCGTTATTCTATTTTTGATCGAACAGTAGAGAAGAATGGTCTGAAAAAGGCAACTGCTGAGCTGCAAAAGGGTCTGATCACATTCAGCCCGCTTGCACAGGGACAGCTGACTGACCGTTACCTGCATGGAATCCCGGAAGACAGCCGTATCCGTACCGACGGCAGATTCCTTAAAGAAAGTACTTTGGATGAACACAGACTAGATCAGATCCGTAAGCTGAATGAGCTGGCAGCACAGCGAGGAGAAAAGCTTGCAGATATGGCACTTGCATGGCTTCTGCAGCAGAAAGAAGTGACCAGTGTTCTGATTGGTGCATCCAAGACACAGCAGATTCTGGATAACATAAAAGCAATTTCCAGTGCACCGCTCACTGAGGAAGAACTGAAACTGATTGATGAGATCTCATTAAATTGAAGAGCCAACTCTGGAAGAAAAAGCAAAGATGGACAAAGAGTATAACATCTGGAAGATCGGAACCATTATTGCGACGATCATTGCACTTGGAATTTATATTATTCCGGTGCTCTTCTGAGAGATAAATAAGTAAGACATACCACATAAATCCCCCGCATACACTGTAAAAACGGTGTCTTCGGGGGATTTTTCTTTGAGGATTATATCGAAGAACGTGCAGTGGAGATTGCACATTACATAATAGAAACAAAAGCGACAGTACGACAGACGGCGAAAAAATTTGGGATTAGTAAGAGTACAGTACATAAAGATGTAACAGACCGGCTGATTCAGATCAATCCGGCACTGGCGGGAGAGGCACGTAAGATTCTGGATGTGAATAAAGAAGAACGTCACATCCGTGGCGGACTTGCTACCCGGGAGAAATATCTGCATATGCATCATTGAAAACAGCAAAATGGAAGATGCTCAGGAACAGTTAAGAATATACGCATAAAAGTATAAAAAAGAAGCAGCTGGATCACAGCTGCTTCAGTACGTCTAACAATCGTGTATTATCTTCAGGCATCATGATGCAGAACCGGACAAATTCTCCGTCCAGGCACTGGAAAGAAGAACAGTCACGAATCATCAGCCCTTTTTTGATGCAGGCTTCAAATACATCTGCGGAAGTCAGGCCTTCTTTCTGGATTTTCAGAAGGATAAAGTTTGCATATGCCGGATAGACCTTGAAGATTGGAAGTTTTTTTAATTCGGTTTCCATCCGGTCACGTTCACCGAGGATCAGCTCACGTGTCCTGCGGAAATAGTCATGGTCAAGGAGCATTTTTTTCCGGCAAAAGCACCGAGACTGTTCAGGGACCATGGTGTCTGCTTTTCTTTCATCTTAGCCAGAAATTCTCTGTTTCCTGTGATTCCATAGCCGAGACGCATGCCTGGTGCTGCATAGAATTTGGAAACACCGCGCAGAACCATCAGATTTGTAAATTCTCTGGTCAGAGGAACCGCTGTTACTGCATTGATGTCCGGTGCAAATTCCACGTATGTTTCGTCAATCATGACAAAAATATTTTTTCCAGAACAGAACGCAATCAACTTTCTCAAATCTTCCTGCATGATCGCAGAAGAAGTCGGATTATTCGGATTACAGATGATCAGGAAATCATAGCCTTTTTCCAGTGTTTTACACAGATCATCCACATCCAGACTAAAGTTACGTTCTTCCTGTAGATGATAATATTCCTGTGTGCTTCCGGAGAAAGAAAGTTCTCTGGAATATTCGGAATAAGTCGGTCCGAGGATCAGTGTATGCTTTGGTGCACGCTCCTGGATAAGCAGGGAGATCAACTCGCTGGAGCCATTTCCCGGAAGAATAAATTCTGCAGGAATCTGACAGTATGCAGCAATCGTATTTCGGAGGCTGACATAATCTCTGTCTGGATAAGAAGAAAACAGATCTATATTTTCTGCAATTTCTTTTTTGACAGAAGCAGAAAGACCAAGTGGATTGACGTTTGCTCCGAATTTAACGATATCTTCTTTATTCAAATGATAGTAAGCGCAAATTTTTTCTATATCACTTCCGTGAAAAACCATTTTAGTAGTCATTGGTATACACTCCTTTTTTCGCTATTTACTATAATAAAGCATGGAAGCGATTTTTACAATAGACAACCGACAGGGATGTGTTATACTAAAGAACATGAGTATTTAAAGCAAAGTCGTCGTTAAGACGATTTCGATGTTTAACAGAAATATATGATAAGGACAGGAGAAACAGATATGAAACTGCAGATGGTACAGAATGCGTTAAAACAGAAAAATATCAAATATGAATATACAGAAGAAGATGACTGTGGAAGTCTTGATTTCATGTTTCGCGGACTTCGTTTTCATGTGTGGGAATATCACGATGAAGTCTGGGGAGCAGAGACAAATATCTATGAAGCAGGCAGAAGCCAGGATATCGAGGGCGATTACGAAAAAGAAATTGCTGCAGAGATTCTGTCATGGCCGGATATGATTAATAATTAAACAGGAGACAGATAATATGAAACTGATGAACATTGCCGATGAAGGCGCACAGTATAATGGCAGCTGTATGACTTATACGATAAGGCGTTTCCAGAGCAGGAAAAAAAGCCACTCCAGGTTATGGAACAGCTGGCTGCTGATGGAAAGATGGAAATGCTTGCGTTGGTCGATGAGGATGAATTTGCAGGTCTGGCGATCAATCTAATCGATGAAGAGCAGAATCGGGCTCTTCTGGACTATTATGCAATCGCACCTGAGAAACGAAATGGTGGTTATGGAAGCAAAGGTCTGGAAGTGCTTCTGGAGCGCTTTAAAAATTATAAATATATTTTTGAGATTGAAACACAGGATGAAAAAGCAGAGAATGCAGAAGAACGTAAGAGAAGAAAAGCGTTTTATCTGCGAAATGGTCTTAAAGAGACCGGTCTGTTTGTAAATGTTTATGATACAGATTTTGAACTTCTCACGCCGGATGGAGAGTTGACTTTCTGGGAATATGTGGATTTTCTCAGAGAAGTTATGTACGAAGAATATGTGGAAATTCTTCGGCCTACACTGATTGCGATGAAGAAGAAATAATAAATAACAAAAGAAGTTGAGGACAGGGAACGTGGGAGAAAAAGTGATATTAGTTTATCTGTTAGTATGTTTTTTGTATTTCTGGCAGGATTTGTAGATTCGATTGCCGGCGGTGGGGGACTGATCTCTCTTCCGGCATATATGATCGCCGGATTGCCGGTACATACTGCGATTGCAACAAATAAAATGAGCAGCTTCATGGGGACTTCTGTTGCAACTTACCATTATATGAAAAAGGGCTTTATGAAGTGGAAAATATGTATTCCGGCAATTTTTGGTGCGATTGCCGGGTCCTGGATGGGGTCTCATCTTGCATTACTCATTTCAGACAGAGTTCTCAAAATAGCAATGGTGATCGTTTTGCCGGTAATCTTATTTTATGTTCTCAGAAGCAAAGCACTGCAGGGGAATGACGAAAATACTACAGATGCAGTCAATGGAATGCTGATCTTTAAATGCATTCTGATCGCAGTGGTAATCGGTATTTATGACGGAATTTATGGACCGGGAACAGGCACGTTCCTGATGCTTCTTTTTACAGGATTCTGCCATATGACACTGAATGATGCAGCGGGAACAACGAAGGCAATCAATCTTACAACCAATATTACGGCACTGGTTGTGTTTTTGATCAATGGTAAGGTACTCCTGCCACTGGGAATTGCTGCGGGCTGCTGTAATATGGCAGGAAACTATCTTGGAAGTCACAGTTTTACATCAAATGGTCATAAGATCGTGAAACCGGTCATGATCGTCGTGATCGTAATTTTCTTTATCAAAGTAGTAACAGAATTGGTTTAATAGTGAAAGCCAGGGTTTAATAGCCCTGGCTTTTGATGTATTCGTAGGTTCGCTGACAGTTATTGTGATCGATATAAGCAAAATATTCTTTGCGCATTTCGGCGTATTTCTGTTTTTCCTGAAAGCCGTTTTCAGCATAATCTTTGATCAGATGAACGAGATCTTCCTGCTCTGTGCAACGGTCGCCGAACAGATCATTTTCCATATTGAGGTAACTTCCATTAGTCCTGTTATAGTCGTCCACATCAAATTGATAGAACAGAACGGGTTTTCCCTGATAATAAACATCCCAGCAGGCACTGGAGTAATCCGTGATCATCATGGAACACCGCATGAGAAGCTGGTTCAGAGGCATGGAATCAAAGGAATACAGCTCAATCTGAGAGTCTTCGGAATGGAAAGTGCTGATAAATTCCTGTAGTTTCGGATGAATATAAAACAGCAGTTTCAGTTCATGTGCTTTCAGATAATCCTGAAGTTCCTGATTGCTCAGGAGAGAAGCATAATGTTGATAATAACTGCTCTGTTGGAAAATTTCATCATTCTGACCTTCCAGCCAGGAACGCCAGGTTGGCATAAGCAGAATGACAGGATGAGCAGGATCTGAAGTATCCCTGAGACCATCCCAGCGGGCAAGTCCGGTTACCGGAACTTTATCCGGGTTATATCCCATGCGGTTTACGATAATATTCTTTTCGAATTCTGATGATGCAGTAAAATAATCAACGGAAGACGAAGAGTCAACGCTGAAAAGACTATCAACGTTTTTGAGAGCCAAAACACCATGCTGCAGAAAATATAATTTTTGTTTGTTGAGTGTTCGGGTCACAGGGTTTGGCATAGGCTTCCATGCATAGGCGTGGTGTCTTCCATCCGGAGAGATTAGAAGATCAGCGCACAGCAGATACAGGATATGGCGAAAACTCAAGGCAGGAATGATGTTTTTTCGATATTGCTGCATATAATCCCACTGAGGAGATTTTTTATCCAGTATAAAAAATACATTGTCTTTCTTATTTTTCATACAGTATTCAAAAAAATAAAAACCGTTTTCCTGAGCTGTGATGCAGAATTTCTCATACACAAGCCACATGTGTTTTTCCTTCAGAGAACGACCAAATAGTTTTGCAATACCAAAGGCTGTCAGCTCTTTGATTCTGAAAGTCAGATGATCCTGTTTCTGCCAGCGGCGGCAGCGCAGAAGAAAGCTGTGAGAAGCGCCTCCCATAGGAAAGAAAAGAGTTTCTTCATTTCGCACAAAATGTCTGCCGAGAAGCAGAGAAAGGCGTATGCGGCTAGTGAAAACAGGAGTGTAAGTGTCATTAGAATCCTGGATTGTCAGCTTCCAGTCACCATCATAGTTTTCAAGTTTATCTGTGTTGATTGGACAAACCAGACTTTTTCCAACAGGATAGAAGGCAACTGGATGACAGAAGTTCAGCCAGGCATTCTGAAAGCGAAGCTCACCCTGAAGTGTTTCGGGTTTTTTAGGACAATTCAAAACAGAAGAATCTGAGAATGTCTGATTTTAATCTTGGTAATAGAAATCTGTTTTTCCATAAAAACTCCTTGAAGAATTTGATAATAATAAAATTATACAGAAGTATACATTTATTTGCAAGGAAATCGCAAATGCTTCTGACTGCACTTCATTGACAAAAACCTTGAGTCTGAGATAGAATGGTTACTGTTCACAGATGTTATGGAATGATGAAAGTATATAAAATCAGGAAGGAAAATGGAATGGAACAAACCATTAAATTTACGAAAAAAAACACGTTGGCGGTGAAGGGAATCGCGATTTCTTTCCTGCTGTGTTATCATTGCTTTTCGCAGACTGCCAGAATGGGTGGGGCAGAAGTGAGTTTTTGGCCGCTTCCACAGAATCTAGCAATGCTGATCAGCTTATGCATGGTGCACTGCGTAGGGATGTTTGCATTTTTGTCCGTATATGGGCTGACACTCTCTATGAAGTCAAAATATCCGGAATATGATTTTGATGGTCATACAGCAACTTTGTTTGTTTTAAAAAGATATGTAAAGCTTGTATTAACGTTTTTAGTTCCATTTGTATTTTGTGTGGGCGTGACTTTTGTTACAGATACCTTCCGTTATCCGGCCGGAATGTTTGCTAATATTATCAGTATCATTATGGATTTCTTTGGTGTGGGTCATATGTTTGGGGGCAGAATGCTGGTTAGTACCTGGTGGTATTTGAGCCTTGAGGTGCTGCTGATCTTTTTCCTTCCGGTAGCGCTTCAAATCTACAGAAAATACAGCTGGCTTATTGTGATGCTGTTCCTTCTTCCGGGCAGTTTCCTGATAGAAAAGCATGTACATCTGACAAAATATCTTTTTATCGTACCGCTTGCGATATGTTTTGCTGATCAACAGGTCTTTGAGAGACTGAAAAGCTGGAAACCGCTTAAGAGCCAGGCGTTGAGCAAATTTTTAAAATTTGTTGTCAGTACAGGTATGATTCTGGCATTATTGATGCTCTGGAACAGTCGTTGGGCGTTGGAACGTTTTGAATTTATGCTGAATGGTCTTATTCCGGTTGCAATCATTTACTGGGCGTATGAATTTTTGCTGGATATTCCCGGACTTCATCAGTTGCTGGAATTTCTTGGAAAATACTCAGCAACAGTATTCTATATCCATACCTTTATAAGAACATTATGGCTGAGAGATTTTACTTATTCACTTGGACATGCAGCAGTGATCTGGCTGTTCCTGATGGGAAGCAGTATTCTGATTGCGGTATTTCTTGATGTTGTGAAGAAACTCATTCATTACGAGAAAATTTCAAATGTAGTCATAGATGGTTTTATAGGATGGGCTGACAGAACTTTATGGTGAGAATACTACCAAAAATGCAGTATCATAAGAGAGTATAGAAACTCTGCAATATGATGCTGCATTTTGTTTTATAACTGTGAGAGAATTGAATTGTTAAAGCTTTTCCTTAATCTCTTCACAGATATGGCGGCTGTGTTGATTATCCTTGAACTGAAGATATTCGTGACGTTTTAGTTCATACTCTGGTTTCAGACGGAAGTCGTTTAAAACGGTTTCCTTCAGAAGTTCCATAAGCTGCTCCTCGGTTTCGGCACGGTCTCCAAACAGTTCCGTTTTCATATCTATGTAACTGCCGTGAGCTTCGTTATATTTATCAAGGTCAAATTGATAAAACAAAGTTGGTTTATCCTGATATAAGACATCCCAGCATACACTGGAGTAATCTGTGATAAGCATACGGCATCTCATGAGCATTTCATTGACAGCAACTTCTCCAAAAGAGATCAGATGGATACGATCGCTGACTGCCTTAAAGTTATCGGAGTATTCCTGGAATTTAGCATGCAGATAAAAATTGACCTGTAAATCATATTTTTCCAAAAGCTGACTAAAATGACTGGAATTCAAAAGAGCCATATAGTGGCGGAAGTAATCACTTTCCTCAAAATCTTTATCCGGAACGGAATCCAGCCAGCTTCGCCAGGTTGGCATGATCAGTATCTCACGATTTCCGTTAGAAGTATCCTCAAGAACATCCCAACGGGGAAGACCTGTATTGATAACTTCGTCCGGCTCATAGCCAAAATTATCAACGATCGTCTGTTTTTCCTGATTGGTGGATACTACAAAGAGGTCGCAGCCGCCACGCATACCTTTGCTGTAAAAGGCATCAACTCTTTTCAGGGCGATAACGCCGTGCTGAAGAAAGACGAATTTCTTCTTGCGCAGATAGCGGTTGAAAATACTGTGACGACACTGCATTGCATAGGTGTGGTATCTGGAGTCAGAGCTGACAATCAGATCAGCAGCCTGTGTATAGATCATGTGTCGGATGGACATAAAATTGATCACATTCTTTTTGTAAGGATCTACTTTATAATGATCAGGAGAATCTTTTGATATTATATAGTAGATTTTTTTATGCAGATAAGCTTCTTCGTTTTCGTCCATGCAGTGTTTGAAGAAGTAATATCCATTATCCTGAGCCATGGAAGCAAATTTTTCACTAACCAGGCAGATGTGTTTTTTGTTCCAGTAGGATTTTGCGAGGCGATAAAGGAATATTGCAGTAAATTCCTTGAAAATGATATCGAGTCCGTCGTAGTTCCCTTTATTTCGGTAAACAAAAGCAAGTGTTTTCTTTCCGGTATAGTAAGGATAGAAGAAAAATCCATTGTCAGTCTTGTAGGAACCATTGTAAAGGAATTTCTGGAACATACGTTGTTTTGTATCCATTGATATGGAAATGTGGTTTGTCTTGTTGTTGCCCTGGTTGTATAGGAGAACGTTGACATCCCAGTAGAGACTTTTCCAGTCAACTTTATTTAGATCAAGTGAAATCTTTATACGAAGAAGATTTCCGCGTTTGTTGGTGCTTAGAGTGGTGAAGTCGTAAGTAACTGCATCCTCTGCAAGTTTGTTTCTGAAAGACAGCTCGGTTTTTACATATTCATGATACCCGGTTTCCAGGTCGTAACAAATTTTTAATTTGCCGCCGTTCATTTTCAGGCTGCGCAGAGAACAGTAATGAGTCTGGGCCAGATATTTGTTGCGGCTGCAGAGATGAATACAGAGATTATCTTTGGAATCAGCACTGAGTACGCCAATGTACTCTGTTGGGCGGATGGCGGAATCCTCATCAAAATAGATTTCCTCAGTAAAGAGATGAAAGTTGTTCCACGGAGCAGCTTTCTGACTCTTATCCTTTAATAGAAAAAGTTCGGCTTTCTGATCATGGACTCCGAGAATATAAATTCGAAATTCTTTGCTGCGTCTGAACTCAAAATGAGATCTTAAAGAAGAAAGGTTCAGAATCAGTGAGGTATCAGATATGGAAAAGTCCAATGGTGCAGGCTCAGAAAACTCTGTTTCCTTTATTATAATAGAAAGATCTTCGTAATTATCGAAAGAAAAGTCCTTAACTGTCAATATAGCTTTATCCGCTGAAATAGAAGAGACTTCCACAGAAACAGTTCCGTTCGGATTCTTGTGATTCAAAGATGAAAGTGTTTGGTTATCTGGTATCATAATTCCTCCAAGGTAAATAAGTATTGTAATTATATTCTGTTAAACTTTAAAAGGATATACATTTTTAACAAGTAATACAATCATAACATAATCTTAATAAATTTTAAATATTTTCTGTAAAAGTAAATTTACTTTTTGGTTATATTAAAGATGCAGAAAAAGTTAAAAAAGGTATTGACACACGTGGAAAAGTGTGATATTTTAATACAGAACGCTGCCGAAGACAGTAGGTGCCGAAAGGCATAAGGATTAAAACGCCTACCGAGGACTAAGTATTCTATTTAAGATTACAGAGACCTTACTGTCATGCAGTAAGGCTTTTTTTATGTTTTGACGCGGCGGTATATCAAAATCTATAAGGAGGTGTACCATTTATGGCAAAAGTAGAACTGAAACAACCAATCGTAGATGAAATCGCAAACAGCATTAAAGACGCACAGGCAGTAGTACTTGTTAACTACAGTGGTCTTACAGTTGAACAGGATACAATTCTGCGTAAGGAGTTAAGAGAAGCTGGTGTTCAGTATAAAGTATACAAAAATACTATGATGAACCGTGCTTTTGCAGGAACAGCATGTGAAAGCCTTTGCCCACATCTGGAAGGAACAAACGCTCTGGCTATTTCCGCAACAGATGCTACAGCACCGGCAAGAATCCTTGCTAAATATGCAAAACAGTTCCCAGCTCTTGAGCTGATCGCAGGTGTAGTTGAAGGTAACTACAACGATCAGGCTGGAATCCAGGCACTGTCCCAGGTTCCGTCCAGAGAAGAACTTCTTGGAAAACTTCTTGGAAGTATCCAGTCTCCTATCACAAACTTCGCTCGTGTGCTTAATCAGATCGCAGAGGCACAGGGTGGCGCTGATACAGAGGCAGCCGCTGAGTAAATCCCAGCATTATTAAAACAAATCTTAAAAAATGGAGGAAAATTAAAATGGCAAAATTAACAACAGAAGAATTTATTGCAGCAATCAAAGAATTATCTGTATTAGAATTAAATGAACTCGTAAAAGCTTGCGAAGAAGAATTCGGTGTATCCGCAGCAGCAGGTGTTGTAGTAGCAGCAGCTGGAGCAGCTGGAGAAGCAGCTGAAGAAAAAGATGAGTTCGATGTAGAACTTACAGAAGTTGGACCGAACAAAGTAAAAGTTATCAAAGTTGTTCGTGAAGTTACCGGTCTTGGACTGAAAGAAGCTAAAGCAGTAGTTGACGGTGCTCCGAAAGCTCTTAAAGAAGGCGCATCCAAAGCAGAAGCTGAAGACATCAAAACAAAACTTGAAGCAGAAGGCGCTAAGGTTACACTTAAATAATTCTGTTAAAGATGAGAATTGGATGGAGACACCTCGCGGTGTCTCCATATTTTTGATAATT
>ENA-OQDM01000366-OQDM01000366.1-human-gut-metagenome-genome-assembly--contig:-NODE-366-length-27777-cov-2.273743_pt1 | contig 27777 bp, 30 predicted proteins | sample MGYA00242772_ERZ504605 | MGnify/ENA primary metagenome ERZ504605 (study PRJEB26092, sample SAMD00036348) | human gut metagenome | host: Homo sapiens | study: EMG produced TPA metagenomics assembly of... | reverse complement strand
TGGAGATGTTCCGTAAGTCGTCTGGCTTCGCTGAGGCTGGCGATAACATCGGCGCTCTGCTGCGTGGTGTTGATCGTACCCAGATCGAGCGTGGCCAGGTTCTGGCTAAGCCCGGCACTGTGCACCCCCACAACGTCTTTGAGGCTCAGGTCTACGTCCTGACCAAGGACGAAGGCGGCCGTCACACCCCGTTCTTCTCCAACTATCGTCCTCAGTTCTACTTCCGTACCACCGACGTGACCGGCATCATCACCCTGCCCGAAGGCACTGAGATGTGCATGCCTGGCGATAACGTCCTGATGCACGTTGAGCTGCTGACCCCGGTTGCTATGGAAGAGGGCCTGCGTTTCGCTATCCGTGAGGGTGGCCGTACCGTTGGTTCCGGCGTTGTTGGCAAGATCATTGAGTGATTTTGACCCTTCGCGCCATTCCTGTGGCTAAAGGTTAACTTTACGAAGAGCCTTCCCATTCCGGAGAGTGGGAAGGCTCTTTTTGTGTTCAAAAATCCTCTGTCTGAAAGGGCAGAGGATTTTTTGCGTCAACAGAACAACTTTATGGGTTACAAACTATAGTTGTTCTGCTATACTGGAAATCAGAAGGATAAGCCACTGTGGAACGGAGGACGATGTAATGGCATTTGATTACAAGAAAGAATACAAGGAATTCTATCTGCCATCCAGGAAACCGCATCTCATCACGGTCCCGCCCATGAACTTTGTGGCAGTGCAGGGGAAGGGTGACCCGAACGACCCGGCAGGGGAATACCAGGCCGCTATGGAAGTGCTGTACGGCCTTGCTTATACCATCAAAATGAGCTATAAGGGCAGCCACCGGATGGAAGGTTTTTTGAGTATGTGGTGCCTCCGCTGGAAGGATTGTGGCATCAGCAGGGTGTGGACGGCGTGGACTATGCCCACAAGGAGACTTTTGAATGGACCTCCATGATCCGCCTGCCGGAGTTTGTGACCCGGGAAGAGTTCGACTGGGCCGTGCAGGAAGCCACGGCCAAAAAGAAACGGGACTTTTCTACGGCGGAATTCCGGACCTATGACGAGGGATTATGCGTACAGTGCATGCATATTGGCCCTTACGACACAGAGCCGGAGACTCTGCGGCAGATGGATGCGTTTGCGGCAGAGCAGGGATATGTGCCGGATTTTACGGCAGGGCGCCTGCATCATGAGATCTATTTGGGGGACCCGCGCCGCACAGCCCCAGAAAAACTTAAAACCGTGCTACGGCATCCGGTACGGAAAAAATAAAAACAGGAAAATCCACAAAGGATGTCGCTTTTGTTTGTAAGATGTGCTATACTAACAATATCTGTAACACATCTATGAACGGAACAGGAGGAGAACATCATGCAGCAGGAAACTGTCATCGTGCTGGACTTTGGCGGCCAGTACAATCAGCTGATCGCGCGCCGTGTTCGCGAGAACAATGTCTACTGTGAAATCTATTCCTATAAAACCGACCTGTCGGTGATCAAGGCGAAGAATCCCAAGGGCATTATTTTTACCGGCGGTCCCAACAGCGTCTACCTGGAGGATTCCCCCACGATCGCCCCGGAGATCTTCAGCTGGGGCGTGCCCGTGCTGGGCATCTGCTACGGCAGCCAGCTGATGATGCATCTGCTGGGCGGCCATGTCTGCCGTGCACCGGAGCGTGAGTACGGCAAGACTGAGGTGTTCGTGGACACCCAGAGCAAGCTGTTCGCCGATGTGCAGCCCTCCACCATCTGCTGGATGAGCCACAACGATTACATTGAGCAGGCTGCCCCCGGCTTCAAGATCACCGCCCACACCGCAAACTGCCCTGTGGCTGCTGTGGAAAATGAGGAAAAGGGCCTCTACGCCGTGCAGTTCCACCCGGAAGTGCTGCACACCGCTGAGGGCAAAAAGATGCTGCGGAACTTTGTGTACAACGTCTGCGGCTGCTCCGGTGACTGGAAGATGGACTCCTTTGTGGAGAACAACGTCCAGGCTCTCCGGGAGCGCATCGGCGATGGCAAGGTGCTGTGCGCCCTGTCCGGCGGCGTGGACTCCTCGGTGCTGGCTGCCATGCTGGCCAAGGCCATTGGCAAGCAGCTCACCTGCGTGTTCGTGGACCACGGCCTGCTGCGCAAGAACGAGAAGGAAGAGGTTTGCTCTGTCTTTGGCCCCGGCAACGCCAACGGTTTTGACATCAACTTCATCTGCGTGGACGCCCGGGACCGCTACTTCAGCAAACTGAAGGGCGTCACCGAGCCGGAGCGCAAGCGCAAGATCATCGGCGAGGAGTTCATCCGGGTCTTTGAGGAGCAGGCAAAGCAAATCGGCAAGGTAGACTTCTTGGCACAGGGCACCATCTACCCTGATGTGGTCGAGAGTGGTCTGGGCGGCGAGTCCACCGTCATCAAGAGCCACCACAACGTAGGCGGCCTCCCCGACACCGTGGACTTCAAGGAACTGGTGGAGCCCCTGCGGAACCTGTTCAAGGACGAGGTGCGTCAGGCCGGCCGTGAGCTGGGCCTGCCCGAATATCTGGTAAGCCGTCAGCCCTTCCCGGGCCCGGGCCTGGGCATCCGCATCATCGGCGAAGTGACCCCGGAAAAGGTGGCCATCGTGCAGGATGCCGATGCCATCTGGCGTGAGGAAATCGCCAAGGCCGGTCTGGATAAGGAAATCAGCCAGTATTACGCCGCTCTGACCAATATGCAGAGCGTGGGCGTCATGGGCGACGAGCGCACCTACGACTATGCCGTGGCTCTGCGTGCCGTCACCACCACCGACTTCATGACTGCCGAAAGCTACGACATGCCCTGGAGTGTTCTGGCACCGTCACCAGCCGCATCGTCAACGAGGTCAAGCACGTCAATCGCGTGTTCTACGACTGCACCGGTAAACCGCCGGCCACGATTGAGCTCGAGTAATCTGCAAACTCTGAAAAGTATTGATGCAATGCAATATTTTGAGAGCTAAAAGGCTCTGTGATACTGCTTTGATACTATCAGGCGATTATTCATAAAGAGAGACATGAGAATGCCCTCTGAGAAACGGTAAGTTTTTCAGAGGGCATTTTTGTGTCTTTTATTCTTTACGCCACTTTTTCTTCGGCTCGTATCGGCCGCAGCCGTCGGCGGTCTGTGGCCAGTTGAGCTTCCATTCCAGATACTCTTCCTTGGTGATCTCGCCCTCCCGGAGCTGCTTCTTACGGAGCTGCCACTCCTTCAGGAAATCATCCAGCAGGCGATAGCGGAAGCTGACTGCCATGTGCTTTTCCGGGAGATCCGGGTCGGTGGTGTCTGTGACCTCGTAGAGCCGGGTGCCGGGATAGTGCTCGTCCAGCTCGAACAGAGTGTACATCACATCCTCTGCGGCGTACAAGGTCGGCTCATAGAGGGAACGGTAGTTCACATCCAGTACCTCCGCAATCTTGCGGAGCAGCTCTTCCTTGGGAGTGCGGGTGTTGCTTTCGTATTGTGCGATACGGATGTCTGCGCTCTTCTCCTCAAACCCGATGGCAATGCCCAGTTCTTTCTGGGTCATACCTCGGAGGTTGCGGGCACGTTTGATGCGGTCACCGACTGCCATGCGATTGCCTCCTGACTTAAACATATTTGTTGAACCCAGTATAGCACAGAGAAACAGGAGGTGCAATAGAAAATAAACAAAAAAGTTTAAAATTTTACCTGAAAACCTCTTGACTTAACGGAATGTGTTTAGTATAATGAGAGCGCAAAAAGATAAGCAAAAATGCTTAGTAAAATTGAACGACCGCCAAACTGACCCAAACCGCCAAGACCTTCCGAAAGGAAGCGAGCGCTCCGCAAGGGGACGGCACAGCACCGCAAAGGGGATATGCCTGCCGGAAGTCAGCGAGGATGAAGCGGCACCGAAACGAAACCGACAAAGAAAGGAAAAAAATGGCAAATAGCATTTTTATCAAGGCAGACGAGCTGGCAAAGGAGCTGGACATCTCGCAGGGTCTGGCGTACAAAATGATCGCCCAGTGGAACGAAGAACTGAGGGCCAAGGGCTACACGACCGTGGGAGGCCGTGTAAGCAGGAGGTACTATCAGGAGAAGATCTACGGGGCAGGAGAGGAGTGATAAGATGCCAGCCTACAAAGACAGCAGGCAAGGCACATGGTACGCTTCATTCTACTTCGAGAACTGGCAAGGTGTGAAGCAGAAGAAGCTGAAACGGGGGTTTGCCACCAAGAAGGACGCTCTGGCGTGGGAGCGGGAGTTCCTTCTTCAGCAAGCGGCAGACCTGACCATGACCTTTGAAGCCTTCGTGGAAATTTATATCACGGACAAGAAAAAGCGACTCCGGGAAAACACCTGGTCTGTCAAGGAGCATATCATCCGAACGAAAATCTTACCGTATTTCAAAGAAAAGCGGCTCAGCGAGATCAAGCCGCGGGATGTGATCGCATGGCAGAACGAGATGCTGAACTACCGGGACAAAAACGGCAAGGCCTACTCGCCGACCTACCTCAAGACACTGCATGGACAACTCAGTGCCATTCTGAATCACGCCGTCCGGTTCTACGGGCTGAAATCAAACGCAGCAGCCACAGCCGGGTGCATGGGGTCAGAAAAGCACAAGGAAATGCTTTTCTGGACAAAGGAAGAGTACCTCAAGTTCGCAGAGGTCATGATGGACAAGCCGCAATCCTACTACGCCTTTGAAGTCCTCTACTGGTGCGGCATCCGGGAGGGCGAGCTGCTGGCTCTGACTCCGGCAGACTTCGACTTGGACAAGGGGCTGCTCTCCATCACCAAATCCTATCAAAGGCTGAAAGGCCGGGATGTGATCACTGACCCGAAAACGCCCAAGAGCGTCCGGGTCATTCAGATGCCACAGTTTCTGACGGACGAGATCAGAGACTATCTGAAATCCCTCTACAAAGTCCAGCCAGACCAGCGGATATTCGATGTGACCAAAAGCTATCTGCATCACGAGATGGACAGAGGTGCAAAGGAGGCCGGGGTGAAACGGATACGAATCCACGACCTGCGGCACTCCCATGTGTCGCTGCTGATCGAGATGGGCTTCTCGGCTCTGGCAATCGCAGACCGGGTGGGGCATGAGAGCGTGGACATTACCTATAAGTACGCCCATCTCTTTCCCTCAAAGCAGCAGGAGATGGCGCAGAAGCTGAACATGGAGCGAAAGGAGGAATGAAAATGGAACGAGTGCTCGACCAGCAAGGCCGCTGGCGGAACAAGGTGGTAGCCTTCCGAATGTCCCCGGAAGAGGGCGAGGTTCTGGAAGCCAAAGTAAAGCTCTCCGGGCTGACCAAACAGGAGTATATCATCCGCCGCCTGACCGACCGAGAGATCACTGTGGTAGGCAACCCAAGGGTCTACAAAGCCCTACGAGGCCAGATGGAGCTGATCTATCAGGAATTGCAGCGGCTGGCCGTGGATGAAGAAGTCCCGCCGGACTTGCTGGAGACCCTACAAATGGTGGCTCTGACGTTGAACGGACTTAAGGAGGAATGCGAATGACGGACAATAGAAAAACGACCGTACCGGGTGCATCTGTTGGCGCAGATGCGGTACAGTCGTCTGATAAAATTACCACCAATATTATAACAAATTCGGACAAGCAAATCAATCTGCAAGCCGCGAAAAAGTCAAACAATTTCGGGCTGAACACGGTATCAATGACCGAACTGTACGACACGGTATATCCACCCCGGAAACCTATTGTGAACGACCTGCTGTACAGCGGCACCTACCTTTTTGTAGGAGCACCCAAGGTGGGCAAGTCCTTCTTCATGGGGCAACTTGCCTACCATGTGGCGATGGGACTTCCGCTGTGGGAGTACGAGGTGCATCAGGCACCGTCCTCTATCTGGCCTTGGAGGACGATTATGCCCGGTTGCAGCGGCGGCTTTCCCGGATGTTCGGGGTAGAGGAGACCAGCAATCTCTACTTCGCAACGCAAGCTAAGTCCGTGAGCGAGGGACTTGACCAGCAGTTGGAAGGATTCATCCGAGAGCACCCGGATGTACGGCTCATCATCATCGACACCCTGCAGAAGGTGCGGGAGATCGGCGGGGACCGATACAGCTATGCCAGCGACTACGAAATCGTGACCAGGCTGAAAACCTCAGTGACAAGTATGGCATCTGCCTGCTGGTGGTTCATCACACCCGGAAGATGGAAGCCGAGGATAGCTTCGATATGATCTCTGGCACCAATGGCCTGCTGGGTGCAGCGGATGGAGCATTCATCATGCAGAAGAAGCGGCGTACGGACAACACCGCCCTGCTGGACATTGTGGGACGTGACCAGCCGGATCAGGAGTTGACGTTGGAGTTCAACCGGGAACGCTGCGTGTGGGAGTTCCAAGGAGCCGAAACGGAACTCTGGAAGCTGCCGCCCGACCCGCTTCTGGAAGCGGTGGCAAAGATGCTCAGCCCGGAACAGCCAGAGTGGAGTGGTACGCCCACGGAACTGCTGGAACGTCTGTCGGGTGTGAGCATACAGGCAAACATCCTGACCCGGAAGCTGAATGTGAGTGCCGACAGGCTCTATAACGACCATGGAATTCGGTACGAAAGCAGGCGCACCCATGAGGGCAGAGTGGTCAAATTGATGCTGGAAAATTCTGGGGCGTGACGATTCGTGACGGTTGTGACGGTATTTTTGCTACTATGTAAAATACCGTCACAATCGACACAACCGACACGGGATGGTGATAACGATGAAAAATGTGCAAATTTCGCAGGAACTTTTCGTCGCCTTGCTGCATTATCATTTGAGCGGCAAAAATGAGTACGAAGAAGTTATTGAACAGAGCTTGGAGCAAAAACTGGATGCGATGCTGCGGCATGAGCTGTATGCCCAGTACAAGACAGCACCCACCGAGGAACAGCGGGAGCAGGCTCGACAGGAGTATCTGGACAGACGAGGCGTGCCAGAAAGCTTCCGCTGGTGAGTCCCTCTATTGGCAAAGTACAGGAGCGTGTCACGCTCCTGTGAATGCAATCACGCAGGAAGGTGGTGTTGGACCGGGCAGCGGTGAGGTGCAGCGAAACCCCGTCCGCAGACGGAAGCCCCCGGCAGGGCGCAAAGGCATCTTTTGATGGACGGAACGTCTGTCAAAAGTGCTTTTGCGTTACTTTCGACGAAAGTAACAAAGCCTTTGTCGTGTCCGGCACCAGTTACTTTCACAGAGAAAGGACGTGCGATTGAAAAGAACTATTTCCGCAATGCGGGGTCCCGGCTCCCTCAACCATAACCGGAGAAGTTTCACCGCTGAAAACGTAGACCCGGAGCGCAGCAGCCTGAATGTTATGTACCGGGATGAACCGATTCAGAAGGTGTACCACGAACTTTTTGACGAGGCAGTGAACCGCTACAACGCCAAGCAGAAGCGCAAGGACCGCTGTATCACCGACTACTATGAGCACCTGCGGACAGGCAAGCAGAAAAGCTTTTCCATGAGCTGATCGTCCAGATCGGCAACAAAGATGATATGGGTGTCCTGACCGAGAATGGCGCACTGGCAAAGGAACTGCTGGACGAGTATATGCAGGGCTTCCAAGAGCGGAACCCGACACTGCGGGTGTTCGGGGCTTTCCTCCACATGGACGAAGCTACGCCCCATCTGCACATCGACTTCGTGCCGTATGTGTCCAGCTGGAAAGGAAAAGGGCTGGATACAAAGGTTTCCCTGAAGCAGGCGTTGAAGGCATTTGGGTTTGCAGGCGGTTCTAAACGGGAATCCGAGCTGAACCAGTGGATCAACGCCGAGAAAGAGCAGCTTGCTGCCGTGATGGAGAGGCATGGCATCGAGTGGGAACAGAAAGGCACCCACGAAGAGCACCTGTCTGTGCTGGACTTCAAAAAGCAGGAGCGTAGTAAAGAGGTAGCGGCTCTGGAAGCTGCCAAGCAGGAGTGCCAGACCGACCTGATCGAGATGCAGGAGCAGCTGGAAACAGCGCGGACAGCCGTAGACGCTGCCGAGCAGCGGATGCAGAAAGTGGAGCAGACCTACCAGAAGCAGAGCCAGAAGCTGAACAAGCTGGCTCCCATTATGGAAGGTTTGGAAAACCTGTCAGCGCAATACTCCCAGCGGCCAGAGGAATGGGTGCCGGAAGCAGCCACATTTGAGACCGCCAAGAGTTACCGGGAGAAAAAGGCCATACCGCTGATCCAGAAGCTGGTAAAAGTGCTCTTCGCTATCCATCGGAAGTACTGGGAGGTCAAGAACGAGCGGGATAAGTACCAGTGTTTCTATCAGGACGAGAAGAAGGTCACCCGCCATCTGAGCCAGCAGCTGAAAGAGGTGGAGACGGAAAACGAGCAGCTCTATGCGATGAAACGTGATTTCAGGCGAGTATGGAACTATTTCGGTGCCGAAAAGATGCAGCAGGTCATTGGGCTTATGAGGGAGCAGGAACAGACCGCGGATAGAAGCCAGAAGAAGAACAGGCAGAACAGCGTAGAACTGTAAGCATAGCAGACCCCCGCCAGCGGAGTTGGCGGGGGTCTGTACATATAAGTGATATTTTACTCAAAAAGCTCCGGGGCAATATCCGTCAGAGCAAAGCCGGGAATGTCTTTCTCGTCTTTGTAGGTGCCATCTTCAGCTAGAAACTCGACCTTTGCAAAGTCCGCAACTGGAATCTCAGATTCACAGACATACCAGTTCAGGTAGTCATTAGCGGTTTGTTTGAGGGTTGAGGAAACGCTGCGGTCAGCGTTGTACTTGTCGTAGAAAGTGCGCCAAGGCAGATACCGCCAGATTTTACCATTGGTCCTGATGGTAATGCGGCACATGATTTTGTCGTTGGACAGGCCGGTATTTTTGGCACCAGCATGGTCATTGGCAGTCAGCCAGACGACAGGGTGATAGCTTTCATATTTGTCAACGGATTTATAACCAATTTTCTGCCCATTAAAAAAGAGTGGTTCGTCATGGAGCGTGGCGTTGTCATATTTCAGATTGGAAGGTGTCAGAAGCAGTTTCCCAGTTGCAAGAATCATCCGATACTTGATGAGGCTGGTGTAATGATACAGATTTTCGGGCAGTTTGGTCTTTTTCGCTTTCATTGGCTTTCCTCTCAGTTCACAGGTGTTTGACGATACGAAACTCCGTCCGAGATACAGACAGTGGACGAGATGGGAAGAGTGTACACTATTTTGGCAAAAAATACAATATAATATTGTATTTCTTTTTAAGATATGAATGAGAATATAATTGAAATTTTACTATCAAGGGTGCGAATTTGGATCTGTTTTGCCAGACCTACAAGTGCTTGGTCAAAACGGAAACATGAGAAATGGACGATACAGAGAAAACGAACCGTCTTTTTTGCACGTGTCGTTTTAAAAAAGTGTTGATAACTACGATTGAATAGTATATAATAAAGGTAGGAGAGGGGAATCGCAGGTGAAAAGACTATTTGTAATGACCGCCGGATTTGAAAAGTCATGGGAACATATGGGGCTTGGCGATGAAGAATTGCGGGAGCTTCAGAATGTTCTGCTCGAAAACCCGGATGCTGGAGATGTGATTTCTGACTTGGCAGGAGCACGTAAAATCCGGATTCCATTGACCGGACGAGGAAAGTCCGGCGGTGGGCGCGTGATTTATGTAGATGTTGTGGTGAAGGAGCAAATTTTCTTGCTCCTTGCTTATCCCAAAAATGTGCAGACGGACATGAACCCTGCACAGAAGAAAATCATTCGTAATTTGATTGAAACCATAAAGGAGGCTTGACTTATGGAAAACTTCGATTACTTTGACGCTTTGAAGGAAAGTCTTGAGCAGGCCGTTGACTACACAAAGGGCGATAAAAGCCGTTGCCGTACAGTAGTGCGGGAAACGCCGATTCCTGCATATAAGGCAGATGATGTGGCCCGGACGCGCAAGGAACTAAAACTTTCCCAGAGAGGACTTGCAACGGCGCTTGGTGTTTCTCCGAGAACAGTTGAGTCGTGGGAGGCCGGAAAAAATGCACCGTCTGGTGCTGCACAACGTCTGCTCTATCTGTTTGAATGTGATCACACGTTGGTGGAGCGCTTGGTGGCTCGCTGAGATTGAGTTTTTATCGACAGGGTATGATATCGCTTTGACGGCAATTTCCTGCACACTCAAAGTCACACAATAAACGAAGTGTGCCATTGCACCAAACAGGCTCGTGCCAATCAGATGTCGGAACGGGCCTGTCAGAGGAACATTAGATGGAGTAGCACCTTGACACATTTGATTTTGATGTCATATTTTGATATTACAAAAGAATTTCCCCGAAAGTCTTGACAGGCCTGGGATTGGTATGGTATTATATGAGCGGACAAGAAGAAAGCCCCCAGATGACAGTTCCAGCTGTATCTGAGGACTTCCCACGTACGATCATAATAGACGCATTATTATGATACCAGATTTCTGGGCTTTTGTCAACGTGGGCTTGTACTATCTCAAAGAAGGAGGACGAGTGCATGTCCATGTATTTTTATGTGAACAGCAACGCTCAGCCGAACGGTGACCATGAGGTTCACCGCTCGGACTGTAGTTGGTTGCCGAGTGCGGAGAACAGGGTCTACTTAGCTGTTTCAGTACCTCGCGGGAGGCTGTTAATGCTGCCCGGAAGTATTATCGCCAGGTAGACGGTTGTTGCTACTGCTGCCCGGAAAGTCACCACTCTTGACGGCAGGAATGGCCCGCCCCGTATACGGGCGGGCCATTTTTTTGCGAGAAGGGAAATATTAAGTTATGATGATGCAGATCTCGGAACTTGTAAAAGCCCAGGGCGGTCTGGTACTGAGCAGGAAGGAAACTAAGGCTTCCGGAAACGGTGGCTGCCCGTACAAAAGGCTGACGCTCCGTGCATTGACAGAGGATGGAGAGATCGACAGCAGTGCTCTGGAGGACTTTTGCGCCAGTGAGACACTGAACCATGCTTGGTTTGCGTCCCCTGGAGATGTTGTGATACGACTCTTTTCACCGCTGTGCCCCGTAGTGATTGAAGAAGGGCAGGAAAAGCTGCTTGTTCCATCGCAGCTTGCCATCCTGAAGGTGAAGGACTGCACAATTCTGTTGCCAGAATTTTTGAGGATCTCACTTTCACAAAAAGAAATTCAGGAGAAAATCCGGAGAATCGAGAGCGGAACTACCCAACGAGTGGTAAAACTTGGTACCATTATGGAACTGCAGATTGAAGTTCCGGATAAGGAGACGCAGAGGCGGGTCGTTGAGATGGATACGCTTTGCCGCAAAAAGGAGCGAATGTACCTGAAACTGATGGAGCAGGAACGGCAGCTGACTGAAATTGCAATCAGGAAGATCATGGGAGGAACGTTGAGATGACGACGAAAAAAGATATTGAAAGCGCTTTGATGCGCGGCGCAGACACGCTGCGGGATACCATTGACGCCGCAAACTATAAGGATTACGTTCTGCCGGTGATGTTTGTCAAATACCTGAGCGATTCGTATACCGACGCAGTGGAAGAACTGAGCAAACAATACTCCGGTATCCGTCTGGAACGCCAGAAAAAATATCTGCCGTTCATGGTCGCAGAGGGGTGCTCATTCTATGATCTGTATCAGCAACGCTTTGCTGACAATGTCGGGCAGCTGATGAATGCGGCGATGCGGCAGATCGAGGCGGATAACAATCAGCAGCTTGCCGGTGTGCTGAGCGCAGTGGATTACAACAGTGAAAATGCGCTTGGTACCCGGGAACATAAAAATGCCATCCTCCGGGATCTGCTGGAGGATTTTGAACCGCTGGATCTTCGGCCGTCTGCGATCGAAGTCAAGGAAGGGCAGGTGCCTGCAGATGTGATCGGCGATGCGTATGAGTATATGATTGGCCAGTTTGCAAGCATGGCGGGCAAGAAGGCAGGGTCTTTCTATACTCCTGCGGCAGTTTCTGAGATCATGGCACGCATCGTGGACGTGCAGCCCGGGGAACGTGTCTACGACCCTACCTGCGGATCTGGCTCCTTGCTGATCAAAGCCGCAAAAAAGCAGAACAGCAAGGAAGTATCTATCTATGGGCAGGAGGTCAACGGTTCTTCAGTCGCCATGGCAAAGATGAATATGTATATCCACGAAATTCGGGATGCGAAGATCGGCTGGGGCGACACCCTTGCTAATCCGGTGTTTCTGGATGCAGACGGAAATCTGCTGCTGTTCGATGCCATCGTTGCCAATATGCCGTTCTCTAAGGACAAATGGGCATCCGGCTTCAACCCCGGCGGCGAATCCTCTGGAAGGGGTAAAAAAGAGTTCAAGATGGAGGCATCACTGGACAAATTCCATCGGTTTGACTGGGGCGTGCCGCCTGCAAGTAAGGGCGACTGGGCATTCCTGCTCCACATGATCGCCAGCCTGTCCGTAAACGGCCGGATCGCGGCGGTCGCACCGCATGGCGTACTGTTCCGTGGCGCGGCTGAGGGCAGGATCCGCCAGCGGGTGGTAGAAGAAAATCTGCTGGATACTGTGATCGGTCTCCCGGAGAACTTGTTCTATGGTACGTCCATCCCGGCGTGCATCCTTGTGTTCAAAAAGAACCGTCCTACCACGGATGTCCTGTTCATTGATGCCAGCAAAACGGATGAGGCAGGCAACCCGCGTTATATCAAGGCAACGAACCAGAATGAACTGGGGCAGGAGCATATCGACGCTATTGTAGACGCTTATCACAGCCGTACAGAGCAGCCCGGATTTGTGCATGTGGCAACGCGGGAGGAAATTCAGGAAAACGAATACAACCTGAACATCCCGCGCTATGTGGACACCTTTGAAGAGGAAGAGGTCGTGGATATCGCTGCTGTACAGGCAAATATCGCCCGCCTGAAACAGGAGATTGCCGAGGCAGAAGCAAAAATGGATGCGTACCTGAAAGAGCTGGGGCTGTAACAACGCAAAGAATAAGGAGGTCACACGATGACCCAAGAAAAAAAGCACTCTGGGACAGGACAGGACTGCCCGGAAGGGTATAAAAGCTGTGATGGATACAGGATACCGAAGGAGTGGCATATTGTTCGGTTTGATTCGCTGTTCAGCAGGGTGACAAGGAAAAACGACGAGAACAACCAGAATGTGCTTACAATCTCGGCGCAGCAGGGACTGATAAGCCAAATTGAGTATTACAACACCCTGTATGCAAGCGAAAACAAGACAGGATACACCCTCTTGCACAGGGGTGATTTTTCTTATAACAAGAGTTATTCGTCTGGGTATGCCTATGGTGCGATCAAGCGGTTGGATGCGTATGAGAAAGGCATCGTATCTCCGCTATATCTTTGTTTTACGCCCCGGCAGGGGGTAAATTCCGACTTCTATCTTCAGTACTTTGAAGCGGGCTGTTTTGATCGGGAAATTTATAAAATTGCTCAAGAGGGTGCCCGAAATCATGGCCTGCTGAATGTATCGACAGAGGATTTTTTTCATTCGATGCTTGTTTTTCCACCGTTGGAAGAACAGGAACGCATCACAGAGATCCTTACACAATGCGACCATGTGATCGAGTTGAAAGAGCAGAAACTCGATGAGCTGAAACAACTGAAAAAAGAATTCCTGCGGAAAATGTTCCCTGCAAAAGGCTGCGATACACCGGAAATTCGCTTTCCGGGATTTACTGGCGCTTGGGAACAGCGTAAGCTGGGAGAATTGAGTTCAGTGTTTAAGAGTGGTGATTTCATCAGTGCTTCAGAAATTGCTGAAACCGGGAAATATCCGGTCTTTGGTGGGAATGGGCTAAGAGGATTTACAGACCGATATAACCATGATGGAGAATACGCTTTAATTGGACGGCAGGGCGCTCTTTGCGGAAATGTAAACTATTCCGTTGGAAAGTCTTATTTTACAGAACATGCTATTGCAGTGAAAGCCGGAAAAGCTAATGAAACGCGGTTTCTGTATTATCTTTTTTCGACCATGAATCTGGGGCAATACTCCGGACAATCTGCGCAACCGGGATTGGCAGTTGGTAATCTTATTGCGTTGGAAAATGTAGTCCCGAATAAAGCGGAGCAATCAAAAATTTCCAGTATACTAACGGCACTCGATACCCTTATCACCCTTCATCAACGTGAGCTGGAGGAGACGAAAACCTACAAAAAAACATTGGCAAAACTGCTGCTGACAGGGATTGTCCGGGTACAAGGATAACAACAAAAACAGCTAGCGGAGTTTCCTGCAGGCAGCAGGACAGAGGAAAATGATATGCCGGACCACACGATTTTTAACGAACGCCCCGAGTCACAGGATCGGGCACTGAAAGTAATTGAACGATTGGGCTATACCATTGTGCCCGCAGCGAGGCAGAACGGAAGCGCGGCTCCCGGAAAGCAGTGCTGTTTACGGAAGAATTGCAGACATTTCTGAGCAAACAAACCTACCGATTTGGCAGTGAGACAAGGTACTTTTCTGGGGGAGCCATTGCCAGAGCGATGCAAGCAGTGGATCAGCACAGCGCAGCAGGGCTTTATGCCGCAAATAAGGAAATCTACGAGCTGATCTGCTCCGGCAAGAGCATGGAGGAAGAACTCCCGGATGGCACCCGGCAGTCGTTTGATATCCGCTATATCGACTTTGAACACCCGGAGAACAACACGTTTCAGGTGACCGACGAGTTCGAGGTGGAACGTCCGAACGGGAGATTTGCCCGTCCGGATCTTGTTGTGCTGGTAAACGGCATCCCGCTGGTCGTAATCGAATGTAAAAAATCTAGCGTGGATGTTATGGAAGGCGTGACGCAGAATATCCGGAACTGGGGCGAGGACTATATCCCGCATCTGTTCCGCTATGCACAGCTGGTCATGGCAATGAATCCGGATAAGGTGTTGTATGGCACCTGCGGCACACCGGCAAAATATTTTGTGTCCTGGCATGAGGATAACAAGGATTGGCTGAACGACTGGTGCAGAAAATGCTCGCCGGATGGACAGATCCGGGAACAGGACCGTGCGCTGGTATCGTTGCTGCATCCGGAGCGGCTGCTGGACCTGATCCACAACTTTATCATCTACGATAACAATGTGAAAAAGATCTGTCGATATAAGCAGTATTTTGCGGTTAAAAAGTGCATGGATCGCATTTTGCTGAGAGATAATGCGCACACCAGAAACGGTGTTGTCTGGCATACGCAGGGCAGCGGCAAAACGATCACGATGATTATGCTGACAAAGATGATCACCCGGGAGAGCATGAAACCCGAAAGCCAGATCCGGGAACCGCGGTTTATTATGGTCACGGATCGCGTCAATCTGGATAAACAGATCCGAGATAACTTTATCCATACCCAGATGAGTCCCCACCGAGCCAAAACCGGCAAGGGGCTGATCGAACTTTTGCAGGACAACAGCAATACGGTCATTACAGCACTGGTGAACAAGTTTGAAGCAGCAGTCAAGCAGGAATACTGCAATGATAGCAAGAATCTGTTTCTGTTCATCGATGAGGGACACAGAACGCAGTATGGAAAACTCAATCTCTACATGAACAAGGTGCTCCCGAATGCTGTCAAGATTGCCTTTACTGGCACACCACTGATCCAGAAGCAGCCGAAGGATACGAGTCGGAAGATTGTCCCGGCAAAGGACACCTATGCCAAGTTTGGCCCCCTGATTGACAAATACACCCTGCAGGATGCTATCGATGATAAAGTTACAGTGCCCATCGTGTACGAAGGTCGTGTGATTCCGCAAGAGGTCACAAGCCAGCAGATCAATGAACATCTGAAGCACATCACGGTGGGGCTGACCGGAGATGCCCGGAAGGATCTGGAAGTCAAATACAGCCGTTTTGTTGCGCTGGCACAGACAGAACAGCGCCTGAACATGATCGCGTTTGATCTGCACGAGCATTTTGTCCATTATGTGCGGCCCAAGGGATTCAAAGCGATGCTGACATGCTCATCTCGCGCAGAGGCGGTCCAGCTGTTCTACAAACTCCGGGGTCTTGAAGGAATCACACCGGCGGTAGTTATTACACCCAATTCTGCAAAAGAAGGTGACGATGAAACTAATACGCCGCAGTCTTTGAAGACCATTGCAGAGTTCTTTCGCAAAGAGGTCGATCCACTTTTCAAAAATAATTATGATGCCTATGAAGATTCGGTGACAGGACGCTTCACAGACCCAGACGGTGACGTGGATCTGCTGATTGTAAAGGACAAACTCCTCACCGGATTTGATGCTCCCATTGCCGCTGTGCTGTATGTGGATAAAAAATTGCAGGACCATACCCTTTTGCAGGCCATTGCACGTGTCAATCGCGTTTATACGAACAAGGATTTTGGTCTGGTCGTGGATTACATCGGCATTTTCAAGAAGCTGAATTCAGCGCTGGACCTTTATAGTGACGAGCAGTCCGGCATGAATCTGTTCGACCGCACAGAGATCCAATCGGTCATTGCAACGATCAACGATGAAAAGACAAAACTTGAAGCACTGTATCAGGAACTGTGGGACATCTTTGACGGGATTGACCGGAACGAAACCAGTGCGAATGTCTGGCAGGAACGGCTACGGGAGTATGATCTCCGTAGAGATTTTTACGAAAAGCTGTCTGCTTTTGCCAAGATGGTGGACTTTTTGTATTCCAGCTATGAGCTGTTTGAACAGGTCGGTTTTGAGCGAGCTGAAATGTATCGCAAAGATTACCTGTTCTTCAAAAAACTGAAAGATAGCGTGACGCTCCGTTTCAATGACAGTGTGGATTTTTCAAGATATGAAGACGGCATTCGTCAACTGCTCAACACCTATGTCCATGCGGAAGATGCAAAGATCCTGATTGAGCCACTGGATATTACCAATAAGGAAAAAATGCAGGAACAGCTGGCCAGACTTGGATCTGACGAAGCAAAAGCCGAAGCCATCCAGACCCGTCAGGTCGAGGTCCTGGAGAGCCAGAGATATGTGGACCCCATTCGTTATATGACCTTTATGGAGCGGATTAACAAGACGCTTCACGATTATCAGGAGGAAAGGGACGGTGAAAAATACCTATCAGCGATGGAAAAAATGGCTGAGGATTACCGGACTGGCCGCAGCTCGGTGGAATACCCGGAAAACATCGTGGATGATGGTGATGCAAAATCGTTTTACGGTGCAGTGTGTGCCGGAATCAAAAAATCTCTGGACGGGCAGGAGACAGAGCCCTCCGAATCGTTGGGTAAGCTGGCGCTGGACATTAAAGCAATCATTGTGAGCCATGCGAAACGTGACTGGCGGGACAATGTGATCGTCCACAGAAACATGAAAAAGGCATTGGACGATTTGCTGTTTGACTACATGGAAGATCAAAAGCTGGACTGGCCCTTGGATACAATCGACATCATCATTGACGAGATCATGATGGTTGCAAAGAAAGGCTATTGACAATGGAAACCATCTGCATAACACTGCCAACATTCGGAAGTGCAGTGACGGTCAACCTTGATCGAAAAAAAATGAAGACCTGCCGCCTGAAGGTCTATCCGAATCAGAAAATTGTGCTATCGCTGCCGCAATCCGCCCCCGACGCATGGGCAGAATCGTTCCTTATGGAAAAGAGCGGTTGGATCGAGTTGAAATTGCAATCTTTCCAAAAAACTGTCGGCTATGCCGCGACCAAAGAGATTCGGAACGGATACTCTATCCGGATGCTGGGCGAAGATATGATCTTTGCATTGTCACAGTGCGAAAAGGAATGTGTATATGCGGAGGGAAAGACGATTCGTATCTGCTGTAAGTCACCCGAGAATCAGACGCATGTAAAGCAGTTGTTTGAGGCATGGTGGCGCAGGCAGGCGAAAGAGATCCTGCAGGAACGTGTACATGTTTGGTATCCCATCGTAGAAAAATATGGTGTTGCAATGCCTGAATTATCGATCCGGAAGATGAAGACACTGTGGGGAAGTTGCAGCGTTGCACGACAGGTGATAACCTTTAACTTCTATCTAATCAAGGCCAGAACGCCCTATATTGATTATGTGGTCCTGCATGAACTGGTGCATTTTCTATATCCGAACCACAGCAAGCAGTTCTATGCCTTTCTCTCCAACTATATGCCCGACTGGAAGGAACGCAAGCTCGTTCTGGATCGGGAGGTCGTACACGAATTGTAATATTGCCAAACTTGAAAAATCCTTCCTTCAAAGAAAATTCAGCTCTCGAAGGTGAACTTTTGCGTTTGCGCAGAACATTGCAAAGTTTGAAACAGATGTTCAGGCAAAGAGGAACGCATAAAAGACAGTTGCATCCTAAACGTAAATACGTTATAATACTTATATAGATCTCGCTGGTTGCGTGATACTATCCTGATACTAAAAAATCAGCAAGCCGCATCTACCACGGTAATCTCATGGAAAAATGAACATCCCCAAATAGCATCACTAAACAAATTTGTTTAGTTAAGATCTAAACTTACCGAGCTCGAGTAATTGAAAAATTGTTAAGAATCCCAGGAAAGAAACGAAAATCCGTAGCTTTCCTGGGGTTTTGTTTTTTGGTGGAAAATGGCAGAATCCGATAATGAACCGGATTCTGATTTTGGTGTTCATCGGGGAGACTTGATCTCGTTTGGAATCGCACAGCAGGGCGATCGGCTTCTGTGTGTGGCGGTACTGTAACGATTCATAAAACAGCTGCCTGCCTGACCCCACAAACCGGCATCCTTTGCGTGGTCTTTGCATATACTGGAAATCAGAACAATGCAAAGACGCACAAAGAGGAGGATGCTGCCTATGCTGGAACAACTTCGACCGTCGCAAAACGACCACACCCTGCTTTCGCCGCGCATCCCGCGTGACACGGAACACGAGCGCTACCACCCGGAACTGGAAGAGGAGCTGAAGGAATGCCTGTTCTGCCTCAAGCGCAACGAAATGATGTTTGATCTGGAGGTGGACACCGACCTGATCGAGCAGCGCATTTATGAGCGGCAGGCACTGCTGTGCCGCTACCGGTACTTACTGGCCCGTGCACGGGAGCTGGGGCTGCACACCGTGCTGACGAAATATCAGCCGCAGATATGACGGGGCGATTTATCGGAACAAAAATCTTGACAGAAGGCGTCGGATGTGTTATCCTAGTTCAAGATAAATGCATGGTGGGGCAGTCCCCCGGCATGAGGAAATTTTGAGAGTTAGAGAGGTTTCTACTATGGAACGTATTAAGACGATTGCTACTCGTGACCTGACCAAGAGCGTGAAGACCGGCGGCTGCGGCGAGTGCCAGACTTCTTGCCAGTCCGCTTGCAAGACCTCCTGCGGCGTGGCTAACCAGCAGTGCGAGAACAGCAACAAGTAATTTCTGCAAACCCTATGCCGCCTTTGCCGGGCGGCATTTTTTTGTGTATCAAACTGGAATGGAGTAAAACATGGTACATCAGTATCAATTGAACGGTTATAACATCGTGTTGGACACCTGCAGCGGTTCGGTGCATGTGGTGGATGACGTGGCCTATGACGTCATTGCCATGTATCAGGATCACACTGCCGACCAGATCGTCTCGGCTATGATGGACAAATACGGCAGCCGCCCGGACGTCACCGAAGAGGATCTGCGCCAGTGCATCGACGACGTGACCAGCCTGAAGGAAGCCGGCAAGCTGTGGAGCCCGGATGTCTACGAAAACATGGCGTTCGACTTCAAGAACCGCAGCACCGTGGTCAAGGCGCTGTGCCTGCATGTGGCGCACACCTGCAACCTGAGCTGCTCCTACTGCTTTGCCTCCCAGGGCCGCTACCACGGCGACCGCGCGCTCATGAGCTTTGAGGTGGGCAAGCGCGCCATGGATTTCCTGATCGAGAACAGCGGCACCCGCCGCAATCTGGAAGTGGACTTCTTTGGCGGCGAACCTCTGATGAACTTTGACATGGTCAAAAAGCTGGTGGCCTACTGCCGTGAGCAGGAGAAGATCCACAACAAGAACTTCCGCTTTACCATGACCACCAACGGTGTGCTGATCGACGACGATGTCATCGACTTCTGCAACAAAGAGTGCCACAACGTGGTGCTGAGCCTGGACGGCCGCAAGGAGGTCAACGACCGCTTCCGCAAGGACTATGCCGGCCGCGGCAGTTACGACACCATCGTGCCCAAGTTCCAGGAGTTCGTGAAGAAGCGCGGCGACAAGAACTACTACATGCGCGGCACCTACACTCACTACAACACCGACTTTACCAACGACATCTTCCACATGGCGGACCTCGGCTTTACCGAGCTGAGCATGGAGCCGGTGGTGTCCAAGCCCGGTGACCCCAGCGCCCTGACCGCAGAAGATCTGCCTATCCTGAAGGAGCAGTACGAGATCCTGGCCAAGGAGATGATCAAGCGGGACCGGGAGGGCCGGGGCTTTACCTTCTACCACTACATGATCGACCTGACCGGCGGCCCCTGCATCTACAAGCGCATTTCGGGCTGCGGTTCCGGCACCGAGTACATGGCCGTGACCCCCTGGGGCGACCTGTACCCCTGCCACCAGTTCGTGGGCGACCCCAAGTACCTGATGGGCGACATCTGGAAGGGCGTCACCAACACGGCCGTGCGGGATGAGTTCAAGCACTGCAACGCCTATGCCCGCAAGGAGTGCAAGGACTGCTGGGCCAAGCTGTATTGCTCCGGCGGCTGCGCTGCCAACTCTTATCATGCCACCGGCAGCATTACCGGTGTGTACGAGTACGGCTGTGAGCTGTTCAAGAAGCGCATGGAGTGCGCCATCATGATCAAGGTGGCGGAGAACCAGGAACTGGCTGCTCAGGGCATCGAGGTGCCCATTGAGCTGGGTTCCACCTGCAACGCCTGCGCAGACGGCGAAGCCTGCGAATAAGCATGGACACACCCATCGTGGATTTTGTGCGCGGCTATGCACAGTCCGGCACCTCCCGCCTGCACATGCCCGGCCACAAGGGTCAGAGCCTGTTAGGCTTTGAGCCGCTGGACCTGACCGAGATCCGGGGCGCCGACGAGCTGTACGAGCCGGAGGGCATCATTGCCCAAAGCGAAGCAAACGCTACTCGGCTGTTCGGCACACAGCACACCTATTACAGCACCGAGGGCTCGTCCCAGTGCATCCGGGCCATGCTGTGTCTGGCACTGCAGGCCGCGCCCCGGACCGGAAAACGTCCGGTACTGCTGGCGGCACGCAACGCGCACAAAGCCCTGCTGTACGCTGCCGCGCTGCTGGACTTCGACATCCGGTGGCTCTGGCCTGCAGCAGAGAATGCTGGGGCGCTGTGCAGCTGCCCCATCTCCGCGCAGATGCTGACAACAGCGCTGCAGGAGCTGACCGGGCAGGGGAGTACCCTCTTTGGGGTCTACGTCACCAGCCCGGATTATCTGGGCGGAATGCAGGACATCCGGGCCTTGTCGGCTGTGTGCGACACCTTTGGGGTGCCGCTGCTGGTGGACAACGCCCACGGGGCCTACCTGCGCTTTCTGCCCGGAGAGCCGCTGCACCCCATCGCACTGGGGGCTGCCATGTGCTGCGATTCGGCCCACAAGACCCTGCCGGTGGTCACCGGCGGAGCATATCTGCATCTGGGGGAGAATGCCCCGGTACAGGAGGAGGCTGCAGTGCGCGGTGCACTGGCACTGTTCGGCTCCACCAGCCCGTCCTACCTGATCTTGCAGTCGCTGGATGCCTGCAACCGGCAGTTGACGGAAAGCTATCCCGCCGGGTTGCAGTGGTGCTGTTCTCGGCTTTCTGCTCTGCGCGGGGAGCTGAACGCGGCGGCGCAGGCGGCGGGCTGCCCGGTGCCGCTGGCATTGGACGGTCCGGGTCGGGAACCGCTGAAGCTGACGCTGGACGCTGCGGCCCTTGGCATGACCGGCACCGCGCTGGCGGATGCCTTGCGCGGCGGGCAGCTCGAGTGTGAATATGCCGACCCGCGTTATGTGGTGCTGATGTTCACCCCCTGCAACCCACCGCAGGACTACGCGCGCCTGCGCACGGTGCTCCGGCAGTGTCTGCACGGCCTGCCCGCAGCGGGCGGGCTCCTGCAGCCGGAAGAGCTGGCTGGGGAGTTCGTGGCACTGGCACAGCAGGCGCGGGCCCATTGCACCATCCGGCAGGCAGTGTTTGCCCCGCAGGAGCGCATCCCGGTGCAGCAGGCGCTGGGCCGCATTTGCGCGATGCCCACGGTGTCCTGCCCGCCGGCCATCCCTATCGCGGTGAGCGGGGAAGAGATCACCCCGGCGGCACTGGAATTGATGCAGCGCTATGGCGTGACGGAAGTCTCAGTTCTGCGCAGATAAAAACAAACGGCACGATGCAGCGATGCACCGTGCCGTTTTTCTATGAAAAGAGCTTTATTCGTTCTCGTCGGATGCGGCTTCCATGGCGTTGAACCGCTCCAGGAAGCTGTGCTCCACGCCCTCGGATTTATAGCCGGGCATGGTGTCCAGTGCCACCGCATGAATGCTGCGGAAGATGCTGTTCTCGATGTTGGGGTTGTCGCGCTTGAGGCGGCGCAGCAGGGTCTTGACCTCCTGCCGCTTGGAACCACCGCCGCCGTTGTCGCACATGGTGCAGTTCTCGGTAAAGCGGCAGGCGCACTGGATGAACTCCAACTCGTTGTAGCGCTTCCAGGCCAGAATATCCTCTTCATGGATGCAGTACATGGGCCGGATGAGGGTCATGCCGGGGAAGCTGGTGCTGTGCAGCTTGGGCGGCATGGCCTGCAGCTGAGAACCGTAAAACATGCTCATGACGGTGGTCTCGATCACATCGTTGAAGTGATGCCCCAGCGCGATCTTGTTGCAGCCCAGCTCCTTGGCCTTGCTGTACAGGTGGCCGCGGCGCATCCGGGCGCAGAGGTAGCAGGGGTTCTTGTCAGTGTTGTTGGCCACGGCAAAGATGTTGCTCTCGAAAATGGTCACCGGGATGTGCAGCAGCTCGGCGTTGGACTCGATCTTCTGGCGATTGATCTCGTTGTAGCCGGGGTCCATGACCAGAAACACCAGCTCAAAGGGCACGTCGCTGTGGCGCTGCAGCTCCTGCATGAGCTTGGCCATCAGCATGGAGTCCTTGCCGCCGGAAATGCACACGGCAATGCGGTCACCGGCCTGCACCAACTCGTAGCGCTTGACCGCCACGATGAAGGGGGTCCACAGTTCTTTGCGGTATTTTTTGATGATGCTGCGTTCGATCAGCTGATAGGGTTCCAGAGTTTTTTTCATGGGTTACCTCGTTTTACGGTTGGGTCAGAGTGCGGTAGCAGGCATCGAAAGCCTGTAAAAATCCGGTGATCTCCTCATCGGTGGTCCGGTGGCTCAGGCTGATGCGCCAAGAGGAAAGAGCGTTGCGGCGGTCGCGGCTCACGGCGAACACGGCCCGGGAGGGCAGCCCATCGGACGAGCAGGCCGACTTGACCGAGACGCACACGCCATGCGCGTCCAGCTCCCGCTGGAACACGGTGCCCTTTACGTCCTTCACGCTCAGGTTCAAAATCTGCGGCACGGCGGCTTCTGGGCTGTTGATGCGCACTTTGGGGTAGTTTGCCAGTTCGGTGCGCAGGCGGGCGTTCAGGCTGCGCACTCGCTCCACCCGCTCCGGCAGCTCGGTCATGGCCTTGTCCAGTGCAAGCGCCAGCGAGCAGGCCAGCGCCACGGTGGGGGTGCCGCTGCGGTAGATGGTGGTGCTCTCGCCGCCGTGGATGAGCGGTTCCAGCGCGAGGCCCCGCCGCTTGACCAGCACACCGATGCCGTTCAGCCCGTAGAATTTGTGGGCGGTCAGGCTCAGGGTGTCGATGCCCTCAAAAGAGGGAAGCGGCAGTTTGCCCACGGCCTGGGTGGCGTCTACATGCAGGTGGCAGTGGGGATAGTCCTTTAAAAGTGCGGCGATCTCGGTCACCGGCTGCACCACGCCCAGTTCGCTGTCCACGGCGGTGACGGCCACCAGAATGGTGTCCGGCCGCAGCAGCTCCCGCAGGTGGGCAAGGTCCACCGTGCCGTCCGGTTTGATGTCCACAAGGTCGATCTCGTACCCCTGCTCCTGCAGTGCAGTCAGCGTGCCGCTGACCGAGGAGTGCTCCAGCGGGGTGGAAATAATGTGTTTGCCGTGGTGACGCTCCAGCCGGGCGATGCTCTTCAACGCAAAATTGTTGGCCTCGCTGGCACCGGATGTATAAATGATCTCCGCCGGCTGCACATGAAGGCTGCGGGCAATGCTCTGCGTGGCCTCGTCGATGGCGGCTTTGGCGGCGGCACCGGCCTGATGGCGGGAGTTCGCGTTGCCGGGGCAGCTGCGCTCCACCGCACAGAAGCGTTCCAGCACGGCCTCGTCCACCGGCGTGTTGGCGGAATAGTCCAGATAGATCATAGATCCTCCTGATCTTGTTCGGTATACAGATTATAATAGTAGGTAATATTATAGTGCGCTTTGGACCGGAATGCAAGAAAATTGGCAAAAAAGGTTGCGGGGCAGGCAAAAGTCTGCTATACTATCCAGTAAAGCCTGCCCGGCGGCCCGGTTTGGGGTGCGGGCGGACAGGCTTCTGGCCGGAACGGTTCCGGCGGTTTGGAAGACCCGGACGAAAGGAGAGAGCGGTATGCCGAATATGCATCGACTGCGCTGTTCCGTTTCCATTTCTTCCGGGCACAATCATCGTTCCCAATTCAGGAGGCACTGCCGTTGACCACGGCAATGCCTCTTTTTTTGGGCTGACGCAGGAGGTATACAAATCCATGAGTGAAAAGATCGATTACTCCAAGGGCGTATACGACGCTCGACAGCTGGGCACCGGACGGATGCTGATCCTGGGTGTGCAGCACATGTTTGCTATGTTTGGTGCCACGGTGCTGGTGCCGCTGCTCACCGGCCTGAGCGTTTCCACCACGCTGCTGTGCGCTGGTCTGGGCACGCTGCTGTTCCATCTGATCACCAAAAAGAAGGTCCCGGCCTTCCTGGGCTCCTCCTTTGCCTACCTGGGCGGCTTTTCCATCGTGGCCCCCATGCTGGCAGACGCTGACGGCAACCTGACCGTGGTCAACACCAAGATGCTGCCCTACGCCTGCGCCGCCGTTGCCTTCTCCGGCCTGGTGTACCTGGTGGCCAGCCTGCTGATCTCCACCTTCGGCATCCGCCGCATCATGCGGTTCTTCCCCCCGGTGGTCACCGGCCCCATCATCATCTCCATCGGTCTGATCCTGGCTCCCTCTGCCATCAAAAACTGCCAGACCAACTGGCTGCTGGCCTTTGTGGCGCTGGGCGTGGTCATTATCTGCAACATCTGGGGTAAGGGCATGGTCAAGATCCTGCCCATCCTGATCGGTGTGCTGGTGTCCTACGCGGTGGCTCTGGTCACCGGTGCCGTGGACTTCCAGAAGATCGCCGACGCGGCCTGGTTCGGCATCCCCCTGCACAAGGAGGCCATGGGTCTGTTCGCCATCGACGGCAGCCCGGAATTCATCAGCGCTCTGTTCACCATCATCCCCATCGCACTGGCTACCATGATGGAGCATGTGGGCGATATCGCCGCCATCAGCGCCACCGTCGGCCACAACTATATCAATGACCCCGGCCTGAACCGCACCCTGCTGGGCGACGGTCTGGCCACCACCATGGCCGGCCTGCTGGGCGGCCCGGCCAACACCACCTACGGCGAGAACACCGGCGTGCTGGCCCTGAGCAAGATCTACGACCCGCTGGTCATCCGCATTGCCGCTGTGCTGGCCATCATCCTGAGCTTCAGCCCCAAGTTTGAGGCTGTCATCAACACCATCCCCACCGGCATCATCGGCGGCATCAGCTTTGTGCTGTACGGCATGATCTCCGCCATCGGTGTCCGCAATGTGGTGGAGAACCGGGTGGACTTTACCAACAGCCGCAACCTGATCGTGGCCGCTGTCATTCTGGTGTGCGCCCTGGGCTTCAACTCGGTGGGCGGCGTCAGCTTTGCCATCGCAGGCGTTAACATCAACCTGTCCGGTCTGGCCATCGCTGCCATTGCCGGCATTCTGCTCAACGCTATCCTGCCCGGCAACGACTACGAGTTTGACGCTGCCGACGGCTCCGAGGCTGCTTCCAGCAGCAACCTGCAGGTCTGATCTCCCTACAATAAAATAGATGCGTCCGAGGAAACCCGGCAAAGCGCATAGTTTTCTGGCAAGGTTTTTAGTGACCTTGCCAGTTTTTGTAATTGAGAATAATTCTTAAAATTATGCTTGACTAACTAGGAATTATTCGCTATAATAGAGCCATGAGAAGGGCTGGTGAGTACCAACACCTGCACTTCGATTTCAAAATGAATCAATCAGAGAATGATGGAGGTCTGTTCTTATGAAGAAATATGTTTGCACCGTTTGTGGTTACATTGCTGAAGGCGAGATCCCGGCTCAGTGCCCTGTCTGCAAGGCTCCGGCCTCCGCTTTTGTGGAAAAGACCGGCAACACCTATGTGACCGAGCATGTGGTGGGCATCGGCAAGGCTGAGGGTGTGCCCCAGGAGATCGTGGACGGTCTGCGCGCCAACTTTGAGGGTGAGTGCAGCGAGGTCGGCATGTACCTGGCCATGGCCCGTGTGGCAGAGCGTGAGGGCTACCCCGAGATCGCCGAGGCTTACAAGCGCTACGCTTATGAGGAAGCTGACCATGCATCCCGCTTTGCCGAGCTGCTGGGCGAGGTCGTGACCGACAGCACCAAGAAGAACCTGATGATGCGTGCCGAGGCCGAGTGCGGTGCCTGCTCCGGCAAGATGGACCTGGCCAAGAAGGCAAAGGCCCTGAACCTGGATGCCATCCATGACACCGTCCATGAGATGGCGAAGGATGAGGCTCGTCATGGCCGCGGCTTCGAGGGCCTGCTGAAGCGCTACTTCAACACCGAAGTCTGATCAGGGTTCCCCAGTTATCTATGCTGCCCGCTGCACAGTGCATCCCGCTGTGCAGCGGGCTTTTTGTATTGACAGGCTCCCGCCCGGCGGCTTATACTAAAACAAACTGCACGAAAAGAGGGGACGGGAATGGACATACCTTCCAAAAACAAACCGGCAGCGGGCCGCTATGCGCTGCTGGATGAGCTGCGCGGGCTGGACCTGCTCAGCATGATCGGCTATCATGCCTGTTGGGATCTGATCTTTTTGTTTGGCATGTCTGCCGCATGGTATACGGGCTGGCAGGGGCACCTGTGGCAGCAGAGCATCTGCTGGGTGTTCATTCTGCTGTCTGGCTTCTGCCTGCCGCTGGGGCATCGCCCACTGCGGCGCGGGCTGATCGTTTCCGGGGCGGGGGTGCTGGTCACGGTGGTCACGCTGTTGTTCATGCCGGAGGACCGGGTCGTGTTCGGGGTGCTCACCCTGCTGGGGGCGGCCATGCTCATCACCGGCCTTCTGCAGCCGCTGCTGCAAAAGATCCCGGCCTGGGCCGGGCTGGTGATGTCGCTGCTGCTCTTCGCGGCAACCTACCACACGCAGGATGGCTTCTGGCAGCTGGGCCCGTGGCAGATGCTGCTGCCGGGTGTCTGGTATGCCAACCTCTTCACGGCGTTCTTCGGCTTTTTCCCGCGGGGCTTTTTCTCTACGGATTACTTTCCGCTGCTGCCCTGGCTGTTTTTGTTCTGGGCAGGGTACTTCCTGCATTTCTGCATGGGGCGGGCCCGCATGGAGCCGCTGCGCCGATCGGTCTGTGCGCCGCTGGGCTGGCTGGGCCGACATTCGCTGGGGATCTATCTGCTGCATCAGCCGGTGATTTATGGGGGATTGCTGCTTCTGTTCCATGTTTTTGAGCAGTAAACCTTGACAAGCCTGCCAACCTGTGGTATTCTGTTGATGGTTAGAACAAACTAACCATGAGAATGCGTCGGCATCGTCCGGCCGCATTTTCTGGAGCCGAAAGTTAG
>ENA-OQDM01000364-OQDM01000364.1-human-gut-metagenome-genome-assembly--contig:-NODE-364-length-27824-cov-3.294292_pt1 | contig 27824 bp, 25 predicted proteins | sample MGYA00242772_ERZ504605 | MGnify/ENA primary metagenome ERZ504605 (study PRJEB26092, sample SAMD00036348) | human gut metagenome | host: Homo sapiens | study: EMG produced TPA metagenomics assembly of... | reverse complement strand
GTTTTCCGGGGTGATTTAACGAATCAAGTAAGTCCCCTGCTTCCATTGCGAAAAGCAATAAGCAGTGGGTGGGGACTTGCTGTATCAGAAGGAGTGCAAGCTCCTTCTGATAAACTGCGGAGCAGTTATTCGGTTATGAGCAAGTAGCGAAGCGGATTGCGAATATCCGCTTCGCATGTGGGAAACGAATTATGTTCGTTACGCCATGATTTTGCGGAACAGATCCTTCAGATCTTCTACGCTTGCATCCTTCGGGTTGCCCGGTGCGCAGGCATCTGCGTGTGCGGAATCTGCAAGGAACTGCAGATCTTCTTCTTTGACTGCCTCGAGAACAGATGGGATTCCAACGTCTGCGGACAGCTTCTTAACAGCATCAATCGCTGCTTTTCTATACTCTTCCTGAGACATTTCGTCTACACCTGTAACGCCCATGGCACGTGCGATTTCGCGGTATTTCTCACCGGTGCACTCCTGGTTGTATTCCATAACGATCGGAAGCATCATGGCACATGCAACACCGTGTGGGGTATCATAAACAGCACCAAGGGTGTGTGCCATGGAGTGAGCGATTCCAAGACCTACGTTGGAGAAGCCCATACCTGCGATGTACTGGCCAAGAGCCATTCCTTCGCGTCCCTCTTTGGTGTTTGCGACAGCACCGCGCAGAGATTTGGAGATGAGTTCGATGGCTTTCAGATGGAACATGTCAGTCATTTCCCATGCAGCTTTTGTTGTGTAGCCTTCGATTGCGTGAGTCAGAGCGTCCATACCGGTGGAAGCGGTCAGGCCTTTCGGCATGGAGGACATCATATCCGGGTCAACAACTGCGATGATCGGCATATCGTGCGGGTCAACGCATACGAATTTACGTTTTCTTTCTACGTCGGTGATAACGTAGTTGATGGTGACCTCTGCAGCAGTACCGGCTGTAGTCGGAACGGCGATGATCGGTACACACGGATTTTTTGTCGGTGCGGTGCCCTCAAGGCTTCTGACATCCTCAAACTCCGGGTTTGCGATGATGATACCGATGGCTTTGGAGGTATCCATAGAAGAGCCGCCGCCGATGGCGATCAGATAGTCAGCGCCGGATGCCTTGAAAGCTTCTACGCCGTGTTTTACGTTTTCGATGGTCGGGTTTGGCTTGATATCGCTGTAAAGCTCATAGTCGAGTCCGTTTGCGGTCAGAATATCGGTTACTTTGGAAGTAACGTTGAATTTAATCAGATCCGGGTCAGAGCATACGAATGCTTTCTTGAAGCCGTGTGCCTTTGCTTCATTTGCGATCTCGGCAATAGCGCCTGCTCCGTGATAAGAGGTTGCATTTAAATTAATACGATTTGCCATGATTGAAAAACTCCCTTCTAAAATGAATGAATGGTTTTACTGAACTTGTTATTATATTAACAAATCCGGAAGGGAAAAAGAAAGTGACAGAAGAAGCGAAGTGTAACACTTTAAAAAAAATCGCCATTGTGACAAAAACAACAGAACAAAATTTGTGAAAAATAACCAGAGCGTGTCTGAAAAACCATTTCCGCAATCTGCAAGCCCCACTTTGACACGCGCTCTAAGAGAGCAACTGCAGATTCCGGAACAGTTTTTTTAAGTCTTCCGGCATTGCCCGGACGAGAAGAGCGGCAAACTCGGAAGGTGTCAGATCCATGCCGGTAAGCACCCATTTTACGGTCATGGTGATGGAACCCTGACAGTACATTTCGAGAAGAAAATGCATTTCCGGTGAAACCGGACTGCCGCTTTTTTCGTGAATCAGATTTTCGTAGAACGCGAGAATCAGATCGAAATCGTGCTCACGCAGAGAATTCTGCTTGTCGTAGCGGAAGGCAGCGGCGAAAAAAGCTTTTTCTTTCTGAATATAGGTAAATTTCTTTTCCAGACTGTCAAAAACGGTCGTTCCGCGCCCCATATGTTCAAAGGATTTTGTCAGTAATTTATCAAAATACCAGTTGATCAGATCGTATTTGTCGAGAAAATTGCGGTAGAAGGTCTGGCGGGTAACACCGCAGATTTCACAGATCTGGCGCACGGTGATCTCTTCAACGGGTGTTGTTTTCATGCACTCCTTCATAGATTCGGCAAGACGGTATTTTGTTTTTTCTCCTTTGGGAGCAGATACGGTGGAATGGATCATCCGGGCAGTTTCCTTTCGTTTCGAAAATTATAACTATGCAGAGTTATGCATACATTATAACGCGAATCAGAAGAAATAAAAAGCCCTGAACATGTTTCCAGGATGAAAGCGAGAAACATGCCAAGGGCGTTATTGTTATTTTCTTTTGTTTACGGCCTGTCCGACACAGTAGCATACAGCGGCAACAACCATGCCGTTGATGGAAGCGATGCCCCAGTGTAAGAGGTTCGCAACAATGGCACCGAGAATGACACCGGCGACCGCAAACCAGTCTATGGTTTTAAGCTTCGGCTGATCGGTTTCAAAGTCCTCTTTGTTCATGAAGTAGGCGAGCACCAGAATCATGCCGACCGGCGGCAGGGTACAATTCAGAATGTTGAGCCAGCCGCAGAAGTTGTAGTACAGCCATACGGAGGCAACCGTTCCGATGATACCGGAAAGGAGAACCATCGGTTTTTTCCTCTGATGGAAGATGTTGGCAAGACCAAGACCTGCGGTATACAAAGCGTTGTCGTTTGTAGTCCAGATATTAAGACCGAGAACGAGAACAGCCAGGTAGAACAGGTTCAGGCGGACCATAACCTCGAAGATATCGTTTCCGCCGACAAAGATCGAGGAAACAGCACCGAAGAAAAACATCAGGGAATTTCCGATAAAGAAAGCCACAACCGTGGTGATGGCACCAGATTTTCCGTTCTTTGCAAAACGTGCGAAGTTCGGAGTTGCGGTTCCGCCGGAAACGAAGGAGCCGACACCAAACCATCCGATCTGCGTAAAGCTGGTCATGGCTGACGGCAGATAGGAACCTTTTTCGCCAAAAGCTCTCTGGGACAAAAGATCAAGTGACAGACCGGTTTTTGCACCGACGTAGCCGAGCAGACCGGTATAAATACCAAGAATGATTCCACCAAGGATCAGTGATCCCAAAAAGCCCCAGAAATCGAGGCCGTCAGCGAGCTGCTGGCCACCCACATGCTTGCCGAGAAGAAGGTGAAGCCAAGCATGATCATAAACATGGTTACTACATTTTTCCGGGCAGAAGCCGGAACCGCGCTGTCCGCGAAGTCAACATCTTTTACTTTCTTTTCTTTTTCCATAATATCTCCTGAAAACTGTGATTACGGTTCGCCGAAATTCAGCGAACCGTAAGAAATGGTTTTTTGTTACAGCATGTATTTGCGAAGTGCTGCGGTAAACTCTTCAATTCGTTCAGCCGCAATTTCTTTCAGGGTAGCATCGCCAAGGCTTGCAATATAGCCTTTTTCCTGGCGGTACAGCCATTTGGTCACACGTTCATCGATTTCTTCGTAGTGATTGATGTGAATCCACTCTTCGTAGGATGCGCCAAGCGGGCAGCCGAGCTTCTCCTCGAGCAGTCTGGTGAAGTCGATCCGGTCGGCTCTCTCCAGCATTTTATTCCAGAAATCGAGAACCTCCTCGACGTGCTCATGGATTTCATAGCGTCTTGCACCGCCATCGTAGATGATGCATTTTTCAAACAGCGGATCGCGCATGGAAAGCGTTTCTCTTCGGAACTCCGGTGCAATGATACCGTCTTTCCAGTAGAAATCGACATCCGGCAGATTGATTCCAGATACGCCCCTGTCCTGATAGGTGCTGAAGATTCCTCGTAATATACGGTGATAAAGCCTTCAAACTCCGGCCAGAACTCGCGGATTTCTTTTGTGAGACGTTCCAGGATTTTGATTCCGGTTGTGCCGCCGATCGTAAAGATGATAATGTTGCGAAGGGAAGCACCGTGCTCACGGTAGAAATCGGTTACGTAGCGCAGGCAGTGGATCAGCGTTTCACCCGTTGCGATGATATCGCCGATCAGAAGTGTACTTCCCGGAACCATCGTCAGCTTGCTGTATTTGATTTCCAGTCCTGCGATTTCTTCCTCTTTAAAGACGCGCTCACTTGACAGAAAACTGATGTCATGTACACGAATGTGCTCACGGTAGCAGCTTTCCTCCAGCGGATAATTCAAAGCGCCGCGCAGGATGGAAAGGATGTTGGCTGCGGTTACCTTTCCCTGCTCTTTAAAATAATAAAGCATCTGTGAAGTAGACGGAATCAGGCAGTGATAAACCTCATATCCGACAACCTCCGGTGTGTTCAGAAGCTTTCTTGTCTCTGCTTCGGAAACGACATAGTATTCGTTCTCATAATCGCCGCCTGCGAGGCGATAGCAGTCCACGCCCTGTTCCGAAAACTCCGGCACCAGTTTTACTTCATTCCATTTTTCCATTCAAAAGTTCCTCCCGGTTTTCCCTCTTTGGTAAACATGTTATAAACTTTTAACAGTGTAAGGTGTAGCAACCTGATTGTCAAGGGAAAAGGCGAATTTACATGATTTTCTTACAGAAGAAGGGAATGCACCGCGAGAAAAGGAATTTTACCGGGTTTTGCCTTCTCCGGAAAAATATTCCTTTGTAAGCTCCACAACCTTGCCCGAAAGCAGGAAGAGCGCAATCAGGTTCGGGATTGCCATGAGGCCGTTGAAGGTCTCGGCAATGCTCCACATCAGGCCAAGATTTGCGGTGGCGCCAAGGATGGCAACCAGCGCATAGGCGGCCATAAAATATTTTGTGATTTTTTCGGAGAACAAAAACTCGATGCAGCGTGCACCGTAAAGTCCCCATCCGAGAATCGTGGAAAAGGCGAAGCAGCACATCGCGAACGCGGTGAGCAGCGAAACCCAGTTTCCGTATGTAAGGGTAAAACCGCTGATGGTCAGCTCTGCGCCGGCAGCCTGTCCGTAGGTGATGGAAGTACCGCTGCAGAGAATAACAAGTGCAGTTAAGGTACAAATCACGATCGTATCAGTAAATACCTCAAAGATACCGAACATACCCTGTTTGACCGGCTTTTTTGTGTCGGCACAGGCGTGCGCGATCGAACCGGTACCAAGACCTGCCTCGTTTGAGAAAATACCGCGGGACACACCTTTTTTTACACTCATAAGCATGCTTCCGACGATACCGCCTGTAACGGCGGAGGGACGGAAGGCGCCCTCAAGGATCGAAACGAAAACAGACGGAATCCGGTTGAGATTCAGTAAAATTACACCGATGGCAAGGACAATATAAAACAGAGCCATAAACGGAACGAGCTTTTCTGTTACCTGTGCGATCCGTTTGACACCGCCGAGCAGGATCAGCGCTACGAGTACCGCAATGATGATACCCTGAATCAGGTTGGAGGTCGGGATCGCGTCCTTTGAGATCACATGGTAATTCATCAGTGCGGAGTTGACTGCGGTTGTGATGGTGTTGACCTGCGTTGCATTTCCGGTTCCGAACACAGTCAGTACACCGAAAGCAGCGAAAAGATAGGCCAGAAAATGCCATTTTTTGCTGAGACCGTTTTTGATGTAATACATCGGTCCGCCAACGAGTTCCCCGTTGGCATTTTTCTCGTGATAGAAAACAGCCAGTGTTACCTCGGCAAATTTCGTACACATGCCGAGTAGGGCGGAAACCCACATCCAGAACACGGCACCGGGTCCGCCGATAGCGATAGCGCCGGCAACACCGGCAATATTACCGGTACCGACCGTGGCGGCAAGTGCTGTACAGACCGCCTGGAACGGTGTAATTGCGCCATCGGAAGCATCTCGTTTGCGGAACATTCTTCCGAGCGTTGTGCGGATCGCATACGGGAATTTTCGAATCTGGAGAAAACGGGTGCGCAGACTCAGGTAAAGGCCGACACCGAAAATGCAGATCATAGCCGGAACACCCCAGATAAAATTGTTCACGGCATTGTTGATGGTTTCAATCAGTTGGAGCATAGATACCTCTTTCTTTTTCATAAGCAGAAGCACTTTCTTGGAAGATCAGTGCTTTCATAAAGTAACACAATGCAAAAAGTATATCATCTCAGACGAGATTTGCAAGTTTTTTTCGAGAAAAAACGCGGACCCCCAATTTTTTGCGATTCCGGAAAGATATATTTTCTCTAGCCTTATGGGTTTACCATGAGCCAGGCGGTTTTTTACGTTTTCTTCCAGTTTTTGTGAAGGAATGCAGCGAAGTATGATAGAATAGAGAAAAAACAGAAAAGAGGATTATTGCCATGTTTCAGGTAATTGATATGCACTGCGACACCATCCCGGCGCTGCAGTGGAAGGAAAAACAGGAGCATCTTGCGGATGCGGATCTTCAGATCAATCTGGATAAGCTGGAAAAGGGCGGCAGCCTCTGCCAGTGCTTTTCTTTGTTTACGTTCCTGAAGGGACTGAAAGACGAAACACCGTTTGAGCATGTGAGAAAGCTGGCTGATCTCTGGAAATCAGAGGTGGAACGGTATCCGGACCGCATTTGTCAGATCAAAACGTATGCGGATCTGATGCAGGTACAGAAGGAAGGAAAAATAGGTGCGGTGATGACCGTCGAAGAGGGTGGTGTCTACGAGGGAAGCATAGAGAAGCTGCATACGCTGTATGATCTCGGTGTGCGGATTTCCACGCTGACCTGGAACTTTCCGAATGAGCTTGGATTCCCGAACCCGGCGCAGGAAGAGGGAAAGCCATATCTTCCGGATCTTGAAAACGGGCTGACACCGACCGGTATTGCCTTTGTCGAGGAGATGGAGCGGCTCGGCATAGTGATCGATTTATCACACTTAAATGATGCCGGAATCCGCGACGTTTTTGCGCATACGAGAGGTCCGGTCATTGCGTCCCATTCCAATGCGCGCGGCGCGTGCTTCCATCTGAGAAACCTTTCGGATGAAATGATTCGTCAGCTCGCAGAGCGTGGCGGCGTCACCGGTATCAATTTCTGTCCGTCGTTTCTGCGCGAGGAGGAGCCGGCGGCGAAAAAGGCATCGACGATGGATATGGTACGCCATATGAAATATCTGCGAAACGTTGGCGGTATCGATATCATCGGCCTTGGAACCGATTTTGACGGTTTCAGCGGTGAAACGGATGTGCCGGACACCGCGCATATGCAGCATCTCGCAGATGTGATGAGCCACGACGGTTTCACCGATGAAGAGATAGAGAAGGTCTTTTCCAAGAATGTACTTCGGGTGTTTAGAGAATGCTGGAAATAAAACTACAGCTCTGGTGATGCCGCCAGAAGCTCCTTTGTATAATCATTCTGCGGATGCGCAAACAGTTCTTCCGTCTCCGCGTTCTCCACAATCCGGCCTTCTTTCATCACGAGAACCCGGTCGCACATCTGGTAGATCACGTTGAGGTCATGCGAGATAAAGAGAATCGAAAGCTGAAGCTCCTCCTGAAGCTGAACCATCAGTTCCATGATCTGTTTCTGAATCGTCACATCGAGAGCGGAAACCGGTTCGTCGGCAAGAATCAGGCGTGAGCCCTGGATCAGTGCGGCCGCGATGCTGACTCTCTGGCGCTGGCCGCCGGAGAGCTCATGCGGGCGGCGTTTCAGGTGCTCTGCGGAGAGGCCGACTCTTTCGGCCATCGCAAGAACCCGTTTTTTTCGTTCTTCTTTTGGAACTTTCTGCATCCGAAGCGGCTCCTCTAAAATCCAGGAGATTTTCTTCGCAGGATTCAGGGAAGAAAACGGATCCTGGAAAATCATCTGCGGATGGTCGACCTGCGAAATTATTTCGCCTTCATCTGGGCGGATAAATCCTAAGATCACTTTGGAGAGTGTCGATTTTCCGCATCCGCTCTCTCCGACGAGACCGAGAATTTCATTTTCATGAAGCTCGAAAGAGATATCATGAAGCACCGTTTTTCTCTGCTTTCCCTCCTGATAGGAGGCAGAAATATGGCTGACTTTCAGAATGTTGTTCGGACTGATTTCTTCCATGGGTTATTCCTCCTTTTCCGCCGGCGGAGCAGCTTTTTTGTCAGAGCCTGTCGGCCATTGAGCTGTTGGAGCGATTTTGATTCGCTTTCGCAGCGATGTTCGTCGGTTCGGAATTGCGTCGAGCAGGCGGCGGGTGTAGTCTTCCTTCGGGTGGAAAAAGACATCGTCTACACTGCCGGATTCCACAATCGTCCCATGATTCATGACGATGACCCGGTCACAGAGCGAACGGATGACGCCGAGGTCGTGTGAGATAAAAAGAATCGCCGTGTGATGGCGTTCATTGATTTTTTTCAGCAGCTTTAAGATCTGCGACTGAATCGTCACATCAAGAGCTGTTGTCGGCTCGTCTGCAACCAGAAGCTTCGGTTCTGTAATAAGCGCCGCAGCGATCATCACCCTCTGGCGCTGACCGCCGGAGAGCTGGTGCGGGTATTTTTTGCAAAGCTTTTCCGGGTCGGGAAGCTCGACCTCATGCATTATGGCAAGAACCTTTTCATGACGTTCTGCCGGTGTGCAGCTCTCATGGATCAGCAGTCCCTCTGCAATCTGTTCTTCGATGGTCAGAACCGGATTTAAAGAGGTCATCGGTTCCTGAAAAATCATGCTGATTTCTTTTCCGCGGATGCGCTGCAGATCTTGGCTGGACGCGTGCGCAACGGAAGAATCTTCGTAGAGAATTTCTCCGCCGGATACGGCGGAATTTTCCTTTAAAAGGTGCAGAATGGAGAGCGCCGTCTGGGTTTTACCGGAACCGGATTCCCCGACAATGCCAAGCGTCTCACCTTCTTCTAAGGAAAAGGAGATGCCTTTTACCACTTCGGTCGGTGGCGTGGTATCGTAAAATGCAATTTTTAAGTCACGTACATCGAGAAGTGCCATATCAGTTACCGCCTTTCTTCTGTAATCCGTCGCCGAGGAGCGATACGCCAAGCGCCAGTAAAATGACGGCAAGACCGGGGAAAACAGAGCCCCAGGGAGCAGTCATCAGATACGTCTGGGATTCTGAGAGCATCCGTCCAAGCGAGGCATCGGGCGGCTGGACACCGATGCCGAGAAAGCTCATGCCGGCCTCGGAGAGAACGGCGTTGTTGAAACCGATTGCTGCCATCGAAAGAAGGGACGGGACCGTATTTGGCAGGATATGTACAAATATGATCCGAAGATGGGAAACACCCATCAGACGGGCACTTTTGACATAGTCCATATCTTTGCGTGCGAGAAATTCGCTTCTGGTGATACGTGCAAAGCTCGGAATGAATACGATACCGAGTGCAAGGATCACGTTGTATTTGCCGGGACCCAGCAGCGCGATAAATACCAGCGCCAGCAGGATTCCCGGAAAGGAAACAATGACATCGTTTATGCGCATCAGGATTTCGTCAATCCATCCGCCAAAATACCCGGTGAACGCACCGACAAGAACACCAATGGTTCCGCCGAGCAGCAGAGTAGCGAAAGCGACGAAGAAGGTTGTACCGGTTCCTTTTAAGACGCGGCTGAAAATATCGCGTCCAAAGTGATCGCAGCCGAACGGGTGTGACAGAGATGGAGCAGCAAACTTGGCTGCGCCGTTCATTGCGTCCGGGTCGTACGGTGTGTAGAAAAAGCCGATCAGAAGAAACAGAAGCATAAAAGCGGTGAGAACAGCTCCGATGATCAGCGTGAGATTGCGTTTCTTTTTCATAATGAAAACCCTTTCCTTTGTCGTGGGCGGCTCCCCACGACCTTTCGGTCGCGGGAGCTGATGATCGAAAGCTCCCGTCAGTCTTTTACGCGGATACGCGGATCAATTCTGCCATACAGCAGATCTACCACGAAATTGATGATAATAATGAGGGCGGCGATCAGTACAAGGATGCCCTGAACCACGGGGTAATCGCGGTTGGAGATCGAAGTGATCAGAAGATTGCCCATGCCCGGAATCGAAAAAACCTGTTCCAGAATAATGCTGTTTGCTACAATATCTGCGATTGTCATGCCCCAGAAGGTCAGTACCGGAATCAGGGCGTTTTTCAGCACATGGTGATACATAACACGGCGTGTACTGTTTCCGCGGGAATAGGCGGTGCGCACATAGTCGGCATCGAGCTGCGAGAGCACAGAGCTGCGCAGCATTTTGACAGCCATGGAACAGCGCGGAAGTGCAATGGCGGCAGACGGTGCAACAAGATAACCGATAAAACCGGAAAAATTTTCAGAAATCGGCACATAGGCGCCCGGCTGAAACCATTTGAGAATCAGACCGAAAAGATACGTGATCAGAATACCGATGAAAAATCCCGGCACAGACATGATCACCTGATTGATCGTCATGATCAGCCGGTCCAGATGGCCTCCGGCGTGCTGTGCTGTGAAAATGCCGATGGGAATCGAGACAACAAGGATCATCAGGAATGCGATAACGGTGATAGCGATGGTAATCGGAACTTTATCGCGGATCAGTTCTCCGACCGGCATCGAGTACGAATACGAGGTGCCGAGATCTCCATGAAAAAAGCCGGTTACCCACGAAGCATACCGTTCCAGAACCGGCCGATCCAGGCCCATTTCCTTTTGCAGAGCCTCAATCCGCTCCGGCGTCGCCTCCGTTCCAAGCTGCGATTTTGCCGCATCTCCGGGTATGACGGAAAAGGCAAAGAACGATAAAAAGGATACAAGAAGCAGCGTAAGAAGGAGAGAGCCGAATTTCTTTGCAAGGTATTTCATGAATGGAAATTCCTCCTTGTGTAATGTAGGATACTCCGGGAATTTTTCCCGGCTTATAAAAGCAGGCACAGAAAAGCTTCGGGCGTATCGGTTGAAGGTTTTCGTGCACGTCATTTTTATTGTAGACAATGCAGGTGTAAATAGCAAGATAAAATTGGAATATCTCGAATTACAGAATAACAGGAAAAGGCCTCTTGCATAACCGGTGCGGATGATGCAAAAAGCCTTTGATAAATTGCCTTCGATAAATCCCCTGTTTAGTTTTCCATTTCCCGTCCGAGATACGTTGCCGCTACCTGGAGGAGCTTTTTTTCCGTGTCGCCCGGCAGGGACTCCCTGTCTTTGCCGCAGAGAATGACCGAACCGATGGCATCACCGGAGGAGAGAATCGGAAAAATGAGCTCCGGCAGAGGAGTAGTATTGTCTGTGTTTTCCAAAATTGAAAAATAAGCCTTTTCACCGGGACGCGCAAGTACTGTTTTCCGGTTCAGAATCGCCTCCTCCAGCCGGCTGCTGATGGACTTGCCAAGATAATTTTTCTGTTCCGGCCCGTTTGCCGCCACAATCTGTTCCTGATCCGAAACACAAACGAGACACCCGGTCACCGTTGAAATCGATTTTGTAAACCCTGCTGCGCATTCCGCCAGCTCTTCGATCGGTGAGTATTTCTTCAGGATAATCTCACCCTCCCGTCCGGTATAAATTTCCATGGCCTGTCCCTCCCGGATCCGCATCGTGCGCCGGATTTCCTTGGGAACTACCACACGCCCCAGATCATCAATCCTTCGAACAATTCCCGTCGCTTTCATATGAAAAATTCCTCCTGTTTTTACAATGTACTTTCGGAATCTTTCTGCACTTGCTTTTGCGGCTGATTTTCCGCCAGTTGCACCCGAATTTCATCAACGTACGCGCCGCGTACGCCTCAGAAATTTAGGCACAACGGGCAAGAAATCATCTCACAAAATCAAGCACAGAAAGACTCCGAGAGTACATCACATACTTTCCATAATTTGTGTTGTATGGGTAGTATGTGGAAAAACAGGTGGAATTATGCATGGAAAGAAGAAACGTATTTCCGCTGTTTACAGCAATTTCGGAAAAAATACAGTGGAACAGCAGTGGTTAGTCTGGTTGCTCCTTTTACAGAAGACTGCGGTCTTTTCCGAGATAGAACAAAGCGATCGTATCCGGTCCGACATGGCTTCCGGTGCAGTAATCGTAAGAAGTATTGATAAATTCACGCACCTTCACTCTTTTCTGGATTTCTTCCATCATATAAAGAGATTCCTCATAGGCATCTGCATGTGCGATTCCGACGATCTGCTTTTCCGGTTCTTCGATCGTTTCACAGAAGAGACGGATCAGTTCATTTAAAACGGCCTTGCGCCCGCGGACATTCTTGTAGGAAACAATATAGCCATCTTCACTTCCACGCAGAATCGGTTTGATTTTCAGCATATTTCCGACCACAGCGACACTTCCCTTGATTCTTCCGGTACGGGAAAGATATTTCAGATCGCCGACGGTGAAAACACCGTTCATTTTGCCAACATAGGTTTCCAGAAGATCTGCCGCTTCGTCTACGTTCATGCCCCGATCGCGCATCTCGCTGGCATAGATGGCGAGGATGCCCTGTGCAAGAGAGGCATTCAGGGAATCGACGAGGCGGATTTTACGTTTTCCGCCGTATTCTTCAAGAAGCTCCTCTGCAGCAAGTCTTGCGGAGTTATAAGTTCCGCTGATGTTTTTGCTTAAGGAAAGATAGATGACATCCTGATCTGCCTCAAGAGCGGTGCGGAACGCATCCGCAAAATTTGCGGTGCTGATCAGTCCGGTCTTGATTTCACAGCCGGTGCGCATGGCATTGTAATATTCTTTTCCTTTTGCAAGCTCCTCTTCCGGTGACAGATCCGGGTCGAAGCAGACCAGCTCTTTTCCATTCACAAGATTGACGAAAGAAACGACATGGATATCGTATTTTTTCGCAGTAACAGCAGGCAGATTTGCCGCTGAATCAACAAAAACCTGAAACATAAATAAAATTCTCCTTTGTAGTGTAAATGTCCCCCAAAATGATGTAACTTTTGATAAGCATTGTAGCACATTGTATCACCAAAGAAGAGAGATTTCAATGGAAGATAGACAACATACTACAAAGGAGTGTGCCGACAAGTTGATTCCTGAAATCATCTGTTTTCGGAAGAAATTTGACCAGGTATCAATGCATAGTAATAATGACCAAAAACGGCAGACGTATTTTTAGTAAAAACCGCTTTTGAAATAAAATCGTTTTATCTATAAATGAGCAAGTTCGTGATTTTGCATAAAAGAAAGACACCTTGATTCTTGATGTTGTATAATGAAAGTGACGAAACAAACATTTGCAACATTTACGAAAGAAGGTGCCTCTTGCAAATACTATACATCATTCTTTATTCATATACAACCAGCTTAAGCAATTAAGGATAGAGTAAACTTACTGTCAGTTGGAGAGTTGCAGAAGATTCCCTGCTATGAACTTGACCAGATTGTTTTCTCATAGTCTACTTCTCCCACAGTGTTTTGGTAGCATTTCGTATTTGCTGAAGGTACATGAAAGTGTTCTCCTGTTAAATAATATTCTGTAAGTTATTTTCTATAGATATCCGCTGATAGTAGGTATCTATGATATCCTGTAAAGTAATCGTATTCATTTTTTCTTCGGCAGCCTTTTGAATTTCATTATAAAATCCCTGCAAAGATAACTGAATGTTAATACCAACGCCACAATCTGGATTGGTATGAGTATCTAAATGAAGCAATGGTTTATCACCTTCAACTGCTTTATAAATATCCAGCAATGTAATCTGATCGGCTGGTTTTGAAAGAGAAGGACGGGCATGTCCGGCTACACTTGTCATAAGTTCCGCTTTTTTTAGTTTTAACATAAGCTGGCGTACAAAGCCGGGATTTGTATGGACACTTTCTGCAATTGAGGCACTGGAGAGGGATTTTTCCTGGTTGATAGCAATCAGAACCATCACATGAACAGTATCACTTAATTTCGTTGAATATTTCATGATAAGAAACTCCTTGTAGTATGATATAATGATCTTGTTTTCACGTTTTTGGGATGAAAATATTTCTGGTTTGTTTAAAACATCCTAAGTTCTCAACAGTTCTTTTTAATGTGTTGATAAACTGTACATTTTTTAATGCTTTGATGATTGTAAATAATATAATTACAACTATAATGGAGATTAAAGGAAAAGTCAACACAGATACTATAAATGTTCACAAAGGAGAACTTATGGAATACAAAAATCAAACAGAAAATCGTGCATTTCAGGAAATGTTGCAGGCAGCAGTAAAACGGCTGCAAAATCGTTCCGGAGAGGAGATTGCTGCAAAAAGCGGGGCTGTTTTTCATAGCAGCCGGAATGTGCTTGAAGTACTGAGTTTTTATGAAACAATTGAAATTCAACTCCCTGAGTTTCGTATTAACTCAAACGTGGACGAATGGCATTATCTGACATTGCTGCATTATCTGGATATGGCCGATGGCACAGAAGGCTCACAGAAGCTCATTACTTTTGGTAACCTGAAAGATGGATTGATTCGGGGAACCAAGTTTGACCGGACTGCAGAGCAGAAACTGGAAAAGCTTTTGCAGGATAAAGATCCTGAGAAAATTCAGAAAGCATGTAAAAACCTAGGTGCAGAATTCACAGAAACAAAGGCGGATCTGTGTGCTGTTTTTCCAGTTCTGCCAAGATATCCGGTAACTTTAAAGATATGGTTTGCAGATGAAGAATTTCCTGCATCTGGCAAAATATTTCTTCAGGATCATGCCGATCATTATCTGAGTGTAGAAGATGCGGTAACAGTTGGAGAAATTTTGCTGCAAAAATTATCGGAAGCATTTTCTTCCCTCTGATCATGAATCAGAAAACTTTCCAGTCCGGCTTTGATAAATTTGTCGATTACTGTCTGAATCTGTTTCCAGTCATTACAGTGATTGCGGAGCATCAGTCTGTTGATGGAAAGGCAGCCATTCATTTGAAAATAAAAAACCGATTCTGCCTGTTCAAAGGTCAGGAGGCTGTGTGACATAAGCCAGGTCACATAGCCTTCTTTTGTATTTTCTGCTATTTTTTCCAGAAGAATAGGGGCAATTGCATCATCCAGAAACAGTGCCCTGTATTGTGATTCCATCTGTATTTTCTGACAGAACGGATAGGAACAGCTTTTTTGATTTAGACAGAATAAATGATCTACAGTTGTTAACATATCCTGAGTCATATCATTAAAAATATCTGATAATACATCATGGATATCGTAGTAATGAAGATAAAAAGTGCCACGGTTGATTTCAGCATTTTTGCAGATCTCTGTAACTGTAATTTTCGTAAAACTTTTCTGCTTTAACAATTCTAAGAACGTATCTTTTATGGTTTGCCTGGTATAGCGGGTACGGCGATCTTGTTTTCTCGTTTTTTCTGACATTATATACTCCTGTATTATTTGGTATCATATGATTCCTCAACAATTTTTCTGATGTGTTGAGTAGCCATACAAATCTCACAGATTGATTATTGTAATTTATATAGTAACAACTATAATGAGGTTTAAAGAAAAAGTCAACAGATTGTTCAGAATATTAGGAGGAAAAACATGGGACATGTAATTGCGATATCAGGAAAAGGCGGCGTAGGAAAAACTACACTTTGTGGATTGTTGATCCAGTATTTGTGCGAAAGTGGGAAACGTCCGGTTCTGGCCGTGGATGCAGATGCGAATGCCAATTTAAATGAAGTGCTTGGTGTGGAGCCGGAGATCACACTTGGAGAGCTGAGAGAAGAAATTGAGCGGGCAGGTGTAGACCCACGATATCAGATTCCATCCGGTATGACGAAACAGGCATATCTGGAAATGCGTCTTTCTGATGCGATTGCGGAAGAAGATGATTATGATCTTATGGTAATGGGGCGAACCCAGGGACAGGGCTGCTATTGTTTTGTAAATGGTCTTGTGCAGACCCAGGTTCAGAAACTGCAAAGCCATTATCCATATATTGTGGTTGATAACGAAGCAGGTATGGAACATATCAGCAGAGGAATCCTGCCAATGATGGAAGTTGCCATTCTTGTAAGTGACTGTTCCAGAAGAGGTGTTCAGGCAGCCGGACGTATTGCAAAGCTGATGAAGGAGTTAAACTTTAAACCACAGAAAACTGGATTAATCGTGAATCGTGTTCCGGATGGAAAACTGGATGCCGGAACTCTGGAAGAAATCCGAAATCAGGGACTGGAACTGTTAGGGGTTGTACCACATGATGACCAGGTATATCAGTATGACTGTGATGGAAAGCCGATCATACAGCTTCCGAAAGATTCTCCTGTAAGAAATGCACTGGGAGAAATTGTAAAGAAGTTAGGATTGTGAGTTGGAGGATTGAAAGTATGAAGATTGAGTAAACAGAAATATTATCTGATTTGATATAACCAATTGCAAAGAAAGGAAAATCTTCATGAGAAATCATTGGACAGAAATAGAAAAATATTTAGAAGACCAGAAGATAGCGCAGGAACTGATTGGAGAACTGAGAGATTTTCACATGCGTTATGAGGTAAAGAATCAGGTAAAGGAACGGGTAGAAAAACCGGATATCCTATTTTATGGGAAAAAGATTCTGGAAATGTCAATAGCAGCGCTTCTTCAGGGAGATAACCTGTTACTTTCCGGTGCGAAAGCTACAGGAAAAAATGTACTATGTGAGACACTGGCATGGATATTCGGAAGACCGGAATACGACATTTCTTTTCATGTAAATACGGATAGTGCCGATCTGATTGGAACGGATACCTTTATAAATAATGAGGTTCGCCTTCGGAAAGGCCCCATCTACCAATGCGCGGAATTTGGAGGATTTGGAATCCTGGACGAAATCAATATGGCAAAAAATGATGCGGTTTCTGTATTGCATGCCACACTGGATCATCGGCGCAGAATCGATATTCCAGGATATAACAGGATTTTACTTCATCCGGCAACACGATTTATCGGCACGATGAATTATGGCTACGCAGGTACCAGAGAGCTAAATGAAGCATTGGTTTCAAGGTTTATGGTAATTGATATGCCTGAAATGGATGAGGATAGTGTCCTTTTTGTATTAAGACAACATTTTCCAGATGGGGAAAAAAGTGCACTGAAAGCTTTTGCAGGACTGTTTCTGGATTTGCAGATCAAAGCTTATCATGGAGAAATCTCAACAAAATCTCTTGACCTGAGAGGACTGGTTTCTGCTGTAAAAGCAACAAAAAGCGGACTTTCTCCAATTGATGCAATCCAGATGGGGATCATAAATAAAAGTTTTGATGTATTTGAAAAAGAGATCATAGAAGATGTGGTTTCTACCAGAATCCCATCTTCCTGGACCGGAAAAGACATATGGGGGTAAACTTGTATGGAGGATGTCAGATGGCCGGCGAAACAACTGGAAGAACATCGTCTGGAGATCAGCAATCGTATCAGAAATCTTTTTTGGACAGTCAGTGGTGATTATGATATGGAATTTGAACCGGACACAGAAAAATATGTTTATTCAAAACAAACGGTTCTATATGAGGCAGTGAAGCAGGGTGCCTTTGCACGATATTTTGATCAGAAGAAACTTGGCATGTATTTGATGAAAAAATTACATTTTTCTGCTGGAGAAGATATACTTTTGCCTCTTGCTGGATTATGCATGGATGCTGCTGTGGAGCGTTTTATCATTCGAGAACGTTTGGGAACAAAGGAAATCAGAGAACAGGCGTTCAGAGAATTGGAAAAGGCCGAGAAAGAGCAGGTATCAGACAAAGCTGGAACAGACCTGATTCACAGGATTAGGCTTCTGTATATAAGGCATGTTCTGGAGAACACAGACGATGAGGGAATGGATCCACAGGCAGAGATTGCATTGTACAAGATTCTTTCTCTGAAGGATGCGGAAAATACGGAAGATGTCATAAACGTGATAGATGAGATTTATAATCATGTTCTGGATCCCTCTTTTGAAAAAAGGAATGGAAATCTGGAGAAGATTCTGAATTTACCGGATATGGCATTAGCCAATGACGCGTGGCAGGAATGCATGACGGATGAACAGATGGAAGACATCATTCAAAAATATCTTTCTAATCTCAAAAAAAAGATGATGAGTCTGGATATCAGAAACAAAAAGAAAAAAAGATTTTATTTCTCTCCGGAAAATGAAGAAGTTCCGGAAAGCTCGGAGAATATAAATCCACAGGCAGTGCGACGGATACGGGAATATGTGGAACTGAATTACGGGAAATCGTATCTGAGTGAATCGGAGCAGGCCAGAATCAACCGGAAATTTTGTACAGGAATCCACAAAAACTGTATCCTGTATCTTACAGATGGAATTTTACAGAACCCTGTCATAAAAAATAATCAATACCGTTTTTCTCAGCTGCAGTTTGAAAAAAATAAAGCCTATTATGGAAATAATCACTGGATCATCAAAAGAAATATTTTTGTGTTGGCAGAGTCACTGAAACGGGCATTTATAATCCGAAAGGATGATTTTGTCAGCAGATCTGATGCAGGGCAGCTTGTTCCTGAGAGGTTATGGAAAATTGGAAGAACAGACGATGACAAGTTATTTAATAGAAAAAAAAGATCTGATGATTCTGAGTTTGTAATAGACGTCCTGATTGATTCCAGTGGTTCCCAGGCTGACAGACAGGCTCAGGTAGCGGCTCAGGGATATATTATCAGTGAAGCATTAAGCCAGGCAGGAATTCCTCATCGGGTGACAGGATACTGTGCTTTCTGGGGATATACAGTACTTCAGAGATTTCGGGATTATGAAGATCCAAGGGAAACAAATGAAAGAATCTTTCAATTTCGGGCGTATGCCAATAACAGAGATGGGCTTGCACTGAAAACAGTCTGTTCCTCTCTCATGGAGCGACCGGAAAAAATAAGATTTTAATCGTATTAAGTGATGGAAAACCCTGTGATATGAGCATACAACGACCAGGAACCCGCCAGCCCAAGATCTATGACGGAGAAGGAGCTGTGAAAGATACTGCATATGAGGTGCGTCGGGCCAGAAATCAGGGAATTTTCGTAATTGGTATTTTTGTAGGGAATGAAGAAGAGCTCTCCGTGGAAAAGAGGATTTATGGAAAAGACTTTGCCTATATTCGTAATATCAGCAATTTTTCCCGTATGGTAGGAACTTTTTTGCGAAGACAAATTGATATGGAATGAAAATGGAGGAATCACTATGGGTAAAATTGAATTTTCCAATTGTCAGGATGTAAGAAATCAGAAAAAGATACAGGAATTAGATTGTCCACGCTGTCATGAACCGGGAGGCATTGAAGCCTTTGTGAAAGACGGGATGTTTGCAGAGGACGGAGTATGTGATAACTGCGGATATATTCTTCCAGAAGGAACAGAACTGGAGGAAGTGGAGTAAGAAGCATTTAAGGAAAGTAAAAGTCATTAAATAATCAATTACGGGTAAAGGAGTAAATGTAGAGATGAAAATAGCAGTTTGCGGAAAAGGCGGATGTGGAAAAAGTACAGTAACCAGTCTTTTGGCTAAGGCTTTAGCCAGACGAGGAAAAGAAATTTTGGTAATTGATTCCGATGAATCTAATTATGGTCTGCACCGACAGCTAGGTATGAAGCTTCCCAGAGATTTTACAGACTATTTCGGTGGTAAGCAAAATGTTTTAAATGATATGATGTTATCAAAATTTACTCATCAGTTTTTTGAGGAAACCTGGACTATAGATGATATACCGGAAGATTATTATAGTCTGAAGGACGGTGTAAAACTGATGAGCAGTGGAAAAATCCATCAGGCAAATGAAGGGTGTTCTTGTGCTATGGGAACAGTTATGACTCAATTTATCCAAAATCTCAGGCTTACAAAAGACCAATTTGCGCTAATGGATATGGAGGCTGGTATTGAACACTTTGGACGTGGAATTGATAACGGTGTAGATTTGATATTGATAATCATAGATCCATCCTATGAATCCCTACAGCTTTCCAAAAAAATCGGGGAATTATCGGAAAGTATTCGAAAACCATTTTATTACGTTCTCAATAAAGTAACAAAAGAGAATCAGGAAATGATGTATGAAGCTGTATGGAATTCAAGTCGAGTCGCTGTATCTCTTAGTGCGAATTCTGGTATTATGGGAGAGGGTCTGATGGGGAAAGAACTATCAGAAAAACCAGATGCTATTGAAAACTTAACAGAATTTCTACTTTCTATTTAAAGAATGAGGAGATTTACTGTGGATATATGATAAAAGAAAACCAGATTATACAGCTGTAATTTGTAAAATTAGATCCGCTTGATGCAAGAAAAAAGCAGTGATATACTGAAATAAAAGATATTTATAAAATAATAAAAACCTGGAACTAAATTGTGTGATTGAACAGTTACAAAGAATGCAATTTTTGCGGAGGGTATAGGATGATACAGATTGCAGTTGTGGAAGATGAAGAAATTTACGTAAAACAATTAACAGAGTATATCCGGAAATATCAAACGGAAAGGGGAAGATCAATAAAGGTTACAGTATTTGGTGATGGAGAAGATATCACAGAGAATTACAGTGGCGGTTTTGACATTATTCTGATGGATATCCAAATGCAGTTTATGGACGGTATGACAGCAGCAGAAAAAATCCGTCAGATGGATCAGAAAGTAATTATCATGTTTATCACAAATATGATCCAATATGCAGTACGTGGATATGAAGTTGATGCAATGGATTATGTAGTAAAACCAGTTGAGTATTTTTCTTTTTCGCAGAAACTGGATAAAGCAATTGGACGTATTCGTTCTGAAGCAAAGGAATTTCTTATGATTACGATTGGAGAAGGAATCGTAAAAACAGATATAGCAGATATCTATTTTATTGAAGGACAGGGACATAATGCAGTTTTTCATACTTTAAGAGGGGATTACAGTTCCAGAGTTACGTTAAAGGAACTGGAAGAAAAATTGATAGTTCATAATTTCTTCCGGTGCGCCAAGGGGTATCTGGTAAACATGAATCATGTAGAAGGCATTGTTGGTTCTGACTGTGTGATTCATAGTGTACATATACCAGTCAGCAGAACTAGAAAAAAGGAATTTATGAATAAACTTTTGCAAAATCTGAACATGGATTAATTTTGTTGGGCGGATAACGGAGGAAGTTATGTTATACCAGGATATTCCAAGAATTTATACAGCAATTGCGGAGTGGGGAGCGTGTCTGGTTTATCTCTATATGTTGAAAAGAGAAAAAATGAAATCTGCACATTTTCTTATTGGTGTGTTGCTTATGCTGGCATTGCAGTGTGCTTTTCTGGTTGCGACAGGTAATGTATCAGAGGTTTTATGGATTCCCTGTATGATTATTGCTGTTGCTATAATGTATGTATTTCTTATGGTTGGAGGAAGCATGAAACCTCTTGGGGCAGGCTATTGCTGTGCCAGAGCATTTGTGTTGGCAGAGTTTGTTGCTTCTCTGCAGTGGCAGATTGTATCTATTGTACAGGTGAGAGGAATTCAAAGTTTCTGGACTGAAATTTTGATTACGATTATAGTTTTCGGTGGTTGTTTTGTCATTGATATTTATCTGGAAAGGGATTATCTGAAACAGGATTATCTTCAGCAGATGACTGTAAAAGAAGTTGTAGCAGCAGCAATCATGGCAGTTACAATCTTTGCGTTCAGTAATCTGAGTTTTTTGAGTGAAAATATACCATTTGCAAGCAAAGAACGTGCAGACATTTTTTCTATGAGAACCCTGATTGATTTTGGAGGAATTGCAATCCTGCATGCTTATCAGAGCAGGATTAGTGAGTATATTGCCGAAAAAGAACTTTCAGCAATGAATGTGATCCTGAAAAGTCAATATGAGCAGTATCGAAATTATCAGGACAGTCTGGATCTCATACAGATGAAATATCATGACTTGAAGCATCAGATCACAGCACTTCGTGCAGAATCAGACGAAGAAAAACGTAAAAAATGGATTGATGCAATGGAGGAAGAAGTCTCTGCCTTTGAAAATATGAGCAAAACAGGTAATCAGGTGCTGGATACAATTCTTGCAGCTAAAATTTTTCATTGTCGAAAAAATTACATACAGATTACCTGTGTAGCGGATGGTAAGTTACTGGATTTTATACATGTAACAGATTTGTGTTCCATTTTTGGAAATGCATTGGATAATGCAATTGAACATGTAATTATGATACCGGAAGTGGAAAAAAGACTGATTCATCTGACGGTATCTGCAAAAAAGAGTTTTTGTATTTATTAAAATAGAAAATTACTGTGAAGATAAAATTCAGAAAAATGAAAATGATCTGATTACAACAACAAAAGCAGATCGACAAAACCATGGATTTGGTTTAAAAAGCATTCGTACTGTTGTGGAGAAATATAATGGTTCTGTGGATTTTGGAGTAGATCAGAACTGGTTTGAATTAAAGATTCTTTTACCCAGAGTAATGTAAAGCTCTGGGTGTTTTTTTGCATTTCATGCCATATTTTTGCATGTTGTGCCAAAACCGGCACGATGAAAAAGATATGATATAGTAAGGTCAACAGGAAACAGTTCCTGAAATTACAGGACAGATAAAAAGGAGGAGAAGAGAATGATCAGTGTTGAAATGGAAGACGTCCTGGCGGTATTACAGTTGTGCAAACCGTATATTATCGGTATTGTTGCTGCACTTGTAATTGGAATCGTAATTATGATCGCGTGCCGCAGGATGTGCAGGGACAAAAAATTTCTGATAAGAAGGGAAGCTGCGATCGCAATGGTTCTTGCAGTTGTTGTCTGCGTGAATATGATCTGTTTTGGACCAATGGCTACGTTGATTGGACTTGCAACGGGAAATGGAACTTTAAGCGATGAAACAAATGAAGAAGCTGCGGAAGCAGCAGAAGAAATTATGGAAGACGGAATTGTTCTTCTGAAGAATGAAAGCCTGCTTCCTTTAAATGAAACAAAAAAAACTGAATATTTTTGGCTGGGAATCTATTAATCCGGCTTACGGAGGAGCTGGCTCAGGAGGAATCAATGATCTGTATGATATTGTCAGCCTGAATCAGGGACTTGAAAATGCAGGATTTTCTATTAATCAGGATCTTGTTGATTTTTATAATAATTATGGTGCAGATAATCCGGAAATGTCAATTCAGAAACAGAGCTGGACATTACCAGAACCACCGGCAGATACATACAGTGATGAACTTATTGAAAGTGCAAAAGAATATTCAGATGTGGCAGTTGTGGTTCTTTCCAGAAAAGCAGGTGAAGGTCATAACGATATTCCGATGGATGTAAGCAAAGCAGCTTAATGACAATAACTCTGATGCGTATGACGATTTCCGGAAGGAGAGCATTATTTACAGCTTTCCCAGACAGAAAAAGACATGGTAGACATGGTCTGTGATAATTTTGATGATGTTATTGTAATTTATAATGGCGCAAACCAGTTTGAACTTGGATTTACAGATGAATATCCACAGATTAAGTCTGTTGTATGGTGTCCTGGAACTGGAAATGTCGGATTTAATGCACTTGGAAAAGTATTTTCCGGTGAAGTAAATCCTTCTGGAAAAACACCGGATACATTTATTTACGACATGACAACTGCTCCATGGTGGAACAATGGAGAAAAGATTGAATATACTAACCTGGCAGATATGGCAGTTGAAGGAATGAATGCAGGATCTCCGCAGGTATACGCTCCAGCATTTACAAACTATGTAGAAGGAATCTATGTAGGGTACAAGTATTACGAAACAGCAGCACAGGAAGGCTTTATCGATTACGATAAAACAGTACAGTATCCATTTGGATATGGACTGAGTTATACAGAATTTGAACAGAAAATGGGTGAACTGGAGGAAAAAGACGGACAGATTTCTGTAGATGTAGAAGTAACCAATACAGGAGATGTTGCAGGAAAAGATGTAGTAGAAGTGTATTACAATCCACCGTATACGAATGGCGGGATCGAGAAAGCTTCTGCAAATCTGATTGAGTTTGCAAAAACAGACCTGCTTCAGCCAGGAGATTCTCAGACAGTCACAGTTACATTTGATGTAGAAGATATGGCATCTTATGATGAGAATGACGCAGAAGCGTATGTCCTCGAAAAAGGAGATTATGTGATTTCTATTAACAGGGATTCACATACCGTTTTAGACCAGAAAACTTATACCGTAGATGACACTGTGGTATATGCAGGCGAAAATAAAAGAGCATCAGATGATACTGCTGCAGTAAATGTATTTGAAGATGCAAAAGGAGATATAACATATCTGTCACGTGCGGATCATTTTGCAAATTATGAAGAGGCTACAGCAGCACCGGCATCTGTAGAGCTGGGTGAGCCATATGTTTCTGAATATCATCTGAACAGCAACTTTGATAAGACTACATATCTCAATGATGAGGATGTAATGCCGACAACGGGAGCTGATAATGGACTTACATTAGCTGATATGCGTGATGCTGATTATGACGATCCTCGTTGGGAAAAACTTCTGGATCAGCTTACTGTTGATGAAATGGCAAATATGATTGCGATGGCTGGTTATCAGACAGCAGCTATGGATTCTGTGGGAAAAGTGGCTACACTTGATTTCGACGGACCAGCAGCAATTAATAACAACTTTACAGGAGTTGGTTCTATTGGTTTTCCGATTGAAGTTGTAATTGCTTCCACATGGAACAAAGAACTTGCACAGACCTGGGGTGAATGCATGGGCAAGATCAGTCAGGAAATGGGTGCAGAAGGCTGGTATGCACCAGGTATGAATACTCACAGAACTGCATTTGGAGCAAGAAACTATGAATATTTTTCAGAAGATGGAGTTCTTGCAGGAAATATGGGTGCAAATGCAGTAGAAGGTGCAAGAAAATATGGAGTTTATTCTTACATTAAGCATTTCGCACTGTATGAGGGAAATGCAAAGATGGTAAGTGTCTGGTCAAATGAGCAGGCAATCCGGGAAATCTATCTGAAACCATTTGAAATTTCTGTAAAACAGGGTGGCGCAAATGCAGTTATGGTTTCCTGGAGCTTCCTTGGAGATAAATGGACTGGAGAATGCAGTAACCTTATGAATACAGTTCTCAGAGAGGAATGGGGATTCAGGGGAATGGCACTTACAGATTTCTTCCGAAACAATGGTCATGGATTTATGAATGCAGATGCAGCTTTGGCGAATGGAGTAGATGTAATGTTGTCCACATTCAACGGAGAAGAGAATAATGTAGCCAATCCGGAGCATCCGACATCTGTACTTCAGATGAGAAATGCCTGCAAAAATGTCATGTATACAGTTGTAAGCAGCTGGGCTTATGACGGAGAACACGAAGAAACAGGTATGGAAAACTGGAAAAAAGCAGGAATTGGTATCGATATTGTAATAGTACTTTTCATGGCAGGAATGGAAGTACTGGTAATCAGAGGATATAAGAAAAGAAAGAATGCTGAATAAGGATGAAAGTGGGATGGAAAACAATTATGAAACAGCAAAAATTGGTTGAAAAGATGACAATAGAAGAAAAGGCAGCGATCCTCAGTGGAAAAACTGTCTGGCAGACCAGAGAAATTGACAGGCTTTCCATCCCGTCCATCTTTCTTTCAGATGGACCGCATGGGATCAGAAAGCAGGCAGGGGCAGGAGATCATCTGGGACTGAATGCATCCTTAAAAGCAACTTGTTTCCCCACAGCAGCGACGATAGCAAACAGCTGGAATCAGGACCTGGGGGAAGAAATCGGACAGGCATTAGGAGAAGAAGCTGCAAGTATGGATGTAAATATCCTGCTTGGTCCGGGATTAAACATTAAAAGAAGCCCATTATGTGGAAGAAATTTTGAATATTTTTCAGAAGACCCATATCTTTCCGGTAAGATGGCGGCGTCATATATTCGTGGAATACAGAGTAAAGGCGTTTATGCCTGCCCGAAGCATCTGGCGGTTAACAGTCAGGAACTTCGGAGAATGGCAATGGACGCAGTTGTTGATGAACGGACATTAAGAGAAATTTATCTGACCGGTTTTGAGATAGCTGTTAAAGAAGGACACGCAAAAGCAATCATGAGCAGTTACAACCAGATTAATGGGATTTATGCTAATGAGGACAAACATCTTTTGACAGACATCCTGCGCAAAGACTGGGGATTTGATGGAATTGTAGTAACAGACTGGGGCGGAAGCAATGACCATGTGAAAGGAGTTGCTGCCGGCTCAAATCTGGAGATGCCGTCCTGTGGGTACGATTCTGCAAGAGAAGTGATTGCTGCTGTCCAAAATGGAAAGCTGAAGGAAGCGGATTTGGATGAAAGAGTTGGAGAACTGGTGGATGCAGTTATGGAACTGACATCAGGTAAGAAGCTTTCAGATAAAAACTTTGACAGAAATGAACATCATCAACTGGCAAGGAAAGCAGCAGCAGAAAGCATGATTCTTCTGAAAAATGAAAAACAGATTCTTCCGCTGGATACTAAAAAATCCATCGCTGTTATTGGAGATTTTGCTTTTTCACCCAGATATCAGGGGGCAGGATCTTCTATGGTCAATCCAACAAAAGTAGAAGACATGTCATCGATTTTGCAACAATATGATTTGAATATTCTGGGAATGACAAGAGGCTATCATAGAAATGGAGATGTAGATGAGAATGATAGAAAGTTTGCATTAAATTTGTCTATGAATGCGGATATTGTGATTTTCTGCTTTGGTCTTGATGAGATCAGTGAATCAGAAGGACTGGACAGAACACATATGCGTATTCCGCAGGATCAGATCGACCTTCTGCAGGATATCAGTAAAGTGAATGAAAATATTATTGGAATACTGAGTGCAGGATCTGCGATAGAAATGCCATGGAACACCTGCTGCAAAGCGATTTTGCATGGCTATCTGAATGGACAGGCAGGCGCTTCTGCAACATTGGATATTCTGACCGGAAAAGTGAATCCATCAGGAAGACTGGCAGAAACGTATCCTATATCTTATGAACAGACACCGGCATACCGATATTATCCAAGCAATGAGAAAACATCGGAATACCGCGAGAGTGTTTATGTGGGATATCGCTATTATGATACTTCAAAAGTCCGGGTGCAATATCCATTCGGCTTTGGGCTTTCCTATACGGAATTTACATATTCTGATCTTATTATAGAAGAGGATGGAATCAAAGTTTCGGTTACCAATACAGGTGACAGAGACGGAGCCGAGGTTGTTCAGATGTATGTAGGACTTCCTAATGCAATCGTGTTCCGACCGGAAAAAGAACTGAAAGGTTTTGCAAAAGTTTATCTAAAGGCAGGAGAAAGCAGACAGCTCAGGATTCCGTTTGATGATAAGACATTCCGTTATTGGAATATAAAAACGGGACAGTGGGAAATAGAAACAGGAACTTATCAGATTATGGTAGGGGCCAGTGTTGCAGATATTCGTTTAACAGGTATGACTGAGAGAACAGGAAATAGTAAAGGGTATCCGTATAATCCAGCAAAAATGCCTTACTATTATACAGGAATCGTGCAGAAAATATCAGATGAGGAATTTCGTGAACTTCTTGGCCATGAGATACCGAACGGGAGATGGAGTGGAAACCTGGAAATCAATGATGCAATCTGTCAGATGTATTATGCAAAAAGCCGACTTGCAAGACTGATATATAGATGTCTCACAAAAATGAAAAAGAAGAGTGAGGCACAGGGAAAGCCGGATCTGAATATTCTTTTTATTTACAATATGCCGTTTCGAGGGATTGCCAAGATGACCGGTGGGGCAGTCAGTATGGAAATGGTATATGGAATTGTCGATGCTGTGAATGGCCACTTTATGCTTGGGGTAAAAAAAATAATTGGCGGATATTTCAGAAACAGAAGAAATAATAAGAAATATGAAAAATTATTAAAAGGAGCCGGAGGGAAGTGCAGATGAATCATATAAAAAATATATGGAAATGTTTTGAAGAGAAACATTCTGCTATCGCAAAATGGCTTTATCAGATATTCTATTTTGTTATATTCAGTATGGGCGTGACAGTATTCCAGTATCTTGTATTTACATTTTTACCAGGGATTTTGGGAATTGGTCTGGCT
>ENA-OQDM01000361-OQDM01000361.1-human-gut-metagenome-genome-assembly--contig:-NODE-361-length-27917-cov-2.587909_pt1 | contig 27917 bp, 28 predicted proteins | sample MGYA00242772_ERZ504605 | MGnify/ENA primary metagenome ERZ504605 (study PRJEB26092, sample SAMD00036348) | human gut metagenome | host: Homo sapiens | study: EMG produced TPA metagenomics assembly of... | reverse complement strand
CAAAAAAGTCCTGTACCAGACTGCCTGAGCCGGAAGAACGTGACGGGGAAGACAGAATACTTTCATCGAAGTGTGGTATGTATGACGGTAGGAAAATCGCCGCATGTGATCTTTGGGCAGGAAATGCTGAAACCCAGAGATGGTTCAGAAAAAGATGAAGGGGGACTGACAGGAGCGAAAAGGCTCATCCGGCATTTAAAGAAAAGGCATGGTCATTTCGCAGATGTGATTGTGGCGGATGCACTGTACCTGAATGCCCCGTTTATCAATACTTTGAAGGAATGCGGTTTAGAAACGGTAATCCGTCTGAAAGATGAAAGAAGGCTTCTGTTTCAGGATGCGGAAAGCATGTTTCAGCGGGACGAGGGGAGAAAAAGGAGCTTCAGGAAGGGAAAAAGAGTATTGAAGTATGGGATCTTTCCGGATTTGAGATAGACCTTACCTGGACGATATCTTAAGCGGACTGAAATACGAGGACGGCCACTACGATCTCGTGAGTCTTTCCGACAAGGATTATCAGAAAAAACTGGATGTCCAGATTGCCTGCTGGGATAAACTGAAAAATGAAATTCAGAAGGTCAGATCCGGAGAAAACGGAACGGCGGATCTGGTAGACATGAGCGAGACGTATTTCCAGATGGCAGATGAAACGGTTGCCGCAGTCAAAGTTTCCCGTGCCAACCGCCAGCTGGAACAGAAAGCCTACATCGACCTTCACACGGGACTGCCGAACAAGAGCAAGTGCGAAGAGCTGTTCCACAATGTGGAATTCATCAAAACTCCTACCGCCTGTATCGTCTTTGACATGAACAACCTGAAACGCGTCAACGACAGCCTCGGCCACTCCATTGGCGACCAGCTGATTCTGAACTTTGCCCGGCTGCTGCGAAACTCGATTCCCGCGAAGCATTTCGTAGGAAGATACGGCGGCGATGAATTATGGCGGTCATCTATGATGCAACCCGCGAAAGCATCACAGAAATCCTCACAGAGCTTCAGAACGAAGTCGAACAGTTCAACAGCTACGGAACCCAGTTCCGCATCAGCTATTCCCACGGCTGGGCACTTTCCACCGATTACAACGAATGTACGCTCCGCACGCTGTTTGACAAAGCAGATAAATATATGTATGAAAACAAGCAGCAGAGCAAGCAGGGACGCCAGGACTAAAGAAACGCCGGAACCGGAAATATCTTATCGCCGGTTCTGGCGTTTTTTCTTGCTGTTTCTCTTTTATTTTTTTGCAAACGCTTCTATCTGCGCATATCCCGCTGAAAAATCAATGGGTTCCTCCCGCAGCTTCTTTCTGACCGCATCGCGTCCTTCCTGATCTGCCAGCACTTTCTGGATTTTATCGGCAAACTGCATCACATCCAGCGGACAGAGATATCCGTTTTCCCCATCCCGGATCTGCTCGCGCATGGACGGAATATCGGAAGCGATGATGACCTTCTGCAGGCTTCTCGCCTCTACAATCGTAATCGGATAGCCTTCGTGACGGGACGGCTGGAGATACAGGTCGCAGGATTTTACGTACGGCGCAGGATTTTCGCGCATTCCGAGAAAAATAATTTCCTGCTCCACCTGATATTCCTTTGCCATGGTCCGCAGCTTGTTCAGATCTCTTCCATCACCGATGATGAACCATTTGAAGCAAAGTCCCCGTTTTTTCAGTTCCGCCGTAATCTGCACCGCAATATCATATCCTTTTTCTTCCGAAGCTCTTCCCACCGTCAGAAATTTCAGCTCTCCTGTGTACTGCGGATCGCTAAGCGGCTCCTCACTCCGTCTCTGCACCTGTTTGATGTCAATGAAATTCAGCAGAACCTCTGTCCGGTCCGCGAGTTCTGGAAAACGGGCAATGACCTGTTTCCGGACAGGCTCGGAAACGCAGTAAATTTTATCATACTCCGGAATAAAGTCCCTGGTCCGGAACAGCCACCAGAGATTTTCTCCGTGGAACCAGACCGCTTTCTTCCGCGCATTCGTCTTTCTGGCTCCGAATGCGGTTGTGAACGCACCGAATCCGAAAAAGTCGAAAACAAGATCGTATTGTTTTGTTTCCGGCTCCACACACTCCAGAATCCGTTCATACAGTTTTCCATACCGTTTCTTTCCATACACGACGCGCATCAGAAATACGCCCATTCCTCTGGCATAGAAAGACCGTTCTGCCGGTGTCTCCCGTTTTCCCACAATCCGTTCCAAAGCCGGATGCGGCTTTTTGTCCCAGATCATCTGGCGCACTTCCACTTCCTTCGGAATCCGCTCCAGCAGAACGCCTCTTTTTTCGACCAGAAGAAGCGTTACATCTTCTTTTTTCTCCACCAGTTTCTGCAGCAGCGCTGCCATGGCCACTTCCGTTCCGCCCATGTCCATGGTACGTCCCAGCACCAGTATTTTACTCATTGCTTACCTCTCATCTGCTTTTTTCTCTGTTCTAACGCCAGTAGGCATCTCCCACATGCGCAGGATGACGCTGATCCTCCGGCGGAAGCTGATGGTAATCGCCGTACAGGGTGTGAAGATACGTCTCGTATCCCGCCGGGGCATTGATCAGATGGCCTTCAAACGGAAGGCGCACGATCTCTTCGATCGCTGTTTTGGGAATCGCGTCCGACTTGCGGTAACCGCCGCACTGGCAGGCCACCCACTTTGAGTCCTCCGCGCGGTACTTTCTGCACTCTTTTTCCATCTCGCGCAGAATCCGCTCTTTTCCATAACATTTCCGGATCGCCCATTTGCACCATTTTGCGAAGCTTCCTTTGTTTCCTTTTAAGGTCTGGCGGTAGGTGCGGAATGCATTCATCCGCTGGCTTTCCAGAAACAGCAGCTTTTTCCAGTGACGGTCGTACTCCGGTGTATCTTTTTCCGGCAGTCCGTCAAACGGGAAAATGTCGACGAAAAGACCGGTATCCACAGCTCCTGCCACGTGCTCAACAAGACTCGTTCCGGTGTGTACCAGCTTTCCGTATGCCAGTGTGAAACCCTTTGTATTATGAAAATTCATGACGCGGTACGGTGTATCCGTTTCGCTGTTTACAATCTGTTCCAGTTTTTCATAATCCGCTCTCGGCATCCAGACATCCACATCATCATCCCACGGAATGAACCCCTGATGCCGGATCAGCCCGAGCAGCGTTCCATCTGCTGCAAAATAGATCAGGTGATGTTTCCGGCAGACTTCATCCAGATACAGTAATATTCCAAGCGCAATCTCCTGTTTTTCTTTTAATTCTGTAATTTTACGCATAACGGCATTGCCTTTCTGTTTTGTTTTTCCCATCCATTATAAACACTCTGCCGGATTTTTTCAATTTAAAGTTCCTGCCGCTCCGGCGCCCGTCTGAAGATTCCGCACTGTTTTTATCAGTACCTTCATATCCACCGGTTTTACTATGTGTGCGTTCATGCCCGCTTTGAAGGCATTCTGCACATCTTCTGAAAATGCGTTGGCTGTCATCGCAAGAATCGGGATTTTCTTTGCCAGCGGGTGGCTGCTGTTCCGGAATTCTTTGCTCATACCGATTCCATTATCCGCTACCCGCAGGCACATCTGCGCATAATGATCCGATGTCGGCACCAGCATCAGCATCGACCAGTCGTATCCGTCCAGCTTCTTTAAAACCATGTAATACGTATTTTCTTCGATCACAACATCCGTACACATAATGGTCTTTTTTTCTGTTCTTTGACCAGACTGTCATCCAGCGTACCGGATGAAACTTCTTTTACGTTCTTCAGATATTCTTTTGCTGCATCAAGACCGACGATTCCGGTATCCTGCTGATTCAGCTCGTCTTCCATTCCTTTTAAGAAACCACAGATCACAACGGTGTACTCTTTTTCGTCCTCCAGATCGGTTCCATCTTTGGTCAGAAGCACATATGGATAAGGATATCCGTTTCCATTGAGATCACAGCCTTCTTTTGCCATTTCTTTGATCTTTGCACCCGTCAGTTGATGTCTGCAGCGTTCCATTGCCAAATCCAAATAAGCAGATACAATACGCTCCAATGAACGCATTTCCTTATCTGTTAGATAATTCTTCGCAATGCTGACATCACTTTTTACAATCTTGCCCTCCGGAGCTGCAGCCCATGTAGTTAATCCCATGTGTGGCTTATCTGCATCGGCTCGCTCGTAAATCAACTCCGCTGCTGTATGTCCGTGAACTGCATAGTGCATCTTGTTCTGCACTTTTGCAAAAAATTGCTTTGTTGTTTTCGCTGTTCGGTCATAATCAAGAGCTGTAGCATAGATATCTGTTATCTTCTGATAAAATCTACGCTCAGAGAGACGGATTTCTCGAATCTGCTCAAGCAAATGGTCGAAATATTCTACTGTGAGCACAGAGCCACCATTTTTCAGGCGTTCATCATCCATGACTCAACCTTTGATGGCGTAGTCCTTCACGATGCCATTGGCCCACTTACGAAACTGTACTGCTCGCTCATTATTAACCTTGAATCCAACCGCAATAATCATTTGAAGATTATATTGCTATGTTCATTTATCGTTGGCAAACCAACGTCATACAATGTGGCCATCATCCTCTGTGTCAGCCATATATTCCCATCCTCATAGCGCATCTCAATACTATCCTGCTGACCACCAACAGAGGCAACATAGGTCAGGTATTCTGCTGCACTGGAACGGATAGTTACTTCATCTTTTTTCTTTTTCAAATAGAAGGCCTCCTTCTTCGATAAATCACTCAATGCTGCTGCAGGGTCAAATGCAAGATTGATATACTGCTGTTCTAATTTCTGTTTCCATGTAGGTATGTCTGTCATGCGGATATCCTTAGTAACATTGAAAACAAAGTTTTTAATTGTGCTGTAATCTACAGAGCGGTAATTGAGACTGTTTCAAGTTTTGTGTAAACAGAAAAAACTGATATAAGATATGTCATTAGTTATCGAGGACGGAGCCCGTTTTGGGGACTCTGTCCTTGTTTGTATTATAATGCAATTTCCAGGCATGTCAAGCAGGCTGTCATCCGATGGAAATACAGTTTTTGATTTTGTGACTTTTCGGAGCTGGCGGTTAAATCCTTCGATGGTGTTGGTCGTATAGATCAGGCGTCGGACTGCTTCTGGATACTCCCGCCGGTGACGATTTTCACCAAATCCACATCTTTATTTTTTTAATAACTTTTTAGTTTTTGATGCTGTAAACTGAATAATCGGTCCTGAGATAATGATCGTTACGATTGTACATATGCCAAACTTTCCCCCCAGCAAAACTCCGGTAAGTACCATAACAATATCCAGTATCATCCGCACTGCTTTTACCTGCCAGCCGTTCTTTTCCGCAAGAGAAAAGGTTAATGCCTCGTAAGAACCACGTCCCAGTGAAGCTGCCGCATAAACTCCTGTTCCGACTGCAAAAAGCATGACTCCCAGCAACATAATCAGTGCATTCACCCACAAATGCGTACTGTACACATGTGCATTTGCAAACAAATCAACACAGAGGCTATACACAAGCTGATAAATAATCGTACCAATATGTATCTGTGATCTGTCATAGAAAAATGAGAATACGATCATAATTATGGCTACAATCAGAGATGCCATGCCTATACTTATATGAAATGTCCTTGAAATCCCCTGCCACAAAACAGCAAGGGTTGCCCCTCCAAATCCCGCATACAATGCAAGGGTAATGCCATATGCTGCTATGATCGAACCAATCACAATGATTATTATTTTTTTCGTCCATTCTGTTTTACTCATTGTTATAGCCTCCTTTTATTTTTATTTGAATTCTTACTACGCATTTTATCTTTATACTATAAATGAGCAAGTTCGTGATTTTGCATAAAAGAAAGACACCTTGAATTCGATTGTGTTGTATAATGAAAGTGACCAAACCAACATTTACAGCATTCACGAAAGAAGGTGTCTCCTGCAAATACTATACATCATTCAGCATTCATATACAACCAGTTTAAAAAATTAGATTTATGCAAATCGTATTCTAATCGAATGATCAATCATCTTATGAGTATCCTGATTATCATCTTTCTTTCTGGATACCATGGAAAAACCACGGATTTTGCCAAAAACAGTTCCTGCCATAGAACTACAATTGCCCATTTCCTCAACTCTGGAAAGTGGGATGAATCGTTGCTTTCAGATACATTAAAACGGCCTGTCATTGAGATTATTTATTCAGAAGCAGCCCTCACCGGAAAACCTGTTTTCTGTATTGTTGACGATACGATAGCTGCAAAGACAAAGCCTTCGTCACGGGCTCTGCATCCGATTGAAGATGCGTATTTTCATCAATCTCATTTGAAAGGCAAACAGGACTATGGGCATCAGGCAGTTTCGGTTATGCTTTCCTGTAACGGCATTGTTTTGAATTATGCTTTTGTGCTGTATAACAAGGCAATTTCTAAAATCGACATTGTCAGCGAATTGGCTGCCGAATTATCCGTGACACATAAAAACTTTGATCTTGTGACAGTTAAAGGCAGAAACTCTTCCTTAACCCCGACCATGAGCACACTACCCGCCTGACTGAATTTTATGGCATTGTCCATAATATTCGACAGAATCCTTCAAATCTCCGCTCTGTAGTTTATTCATACCCAGCACATCATTTACCAGAGACACCAGATATTTCAGGGATTCCATTACCTTTTCTCTGATCTTCTGCTGCATCTGTGGATCATCTGCGTACTGATTTCCCATATTTACCATACCGATAATACCATTCAGTGGTGTACGGATATCATGACTCATCGTTGCCAGAAACCTTGTTTTCATTTCGGCTTCCCGCTTTGCTGCTTCCGCAGCAAAGTTAAGATCCTCTTCACGTCTCTTGGAATCGCTGATACTACGGACCGTACATAAACATGGATTACATTTCCAGACTCATCCCTTTTTTACAGTAAAATTTTTCCATGCACCTGGAAGGCTCCTGATTGCCTGATTTCCATTTCCCTCTTCTACCTTGTGGGTTTTATGATGTTCCAGGCACCTAATCCAGATTCTTTTGTAACGTATCGATCAATTCTTCAATAATTATTGGCTTGGATAAGAATCCATCCATACCGCATTCCAGAACTTTCTTTCTGTCCTCATCAAAAGCATTAGCAGTCATGGCAAGAATGGTAATTCCCGACAGTGCCGGATCAGTAAGCGCACGGATCTGCTTGGTAGCCTCATATCCATTCATTACAGGCATCTGCACATCCATCAGTACCAGATCATAATCCCCTGGTATTGAATTTTTAATTTTCTCCACTGCCTCTGCTCCATTTTCTGCTGTATCAACCAGGAATCCATATTCTTTCAGAATTTCCACTGCAATTTCACTGTTCAGTTCATTATCTTCCACAAGAAGTATACGCCTGCCTCTGAAATCTAAATCTGCTGCCGGAAGAATCTTATCCTCTGCCTGGGCCTGTTTCTGACCGATGGCAGCCATCAGAGTCTCTCTGATATCTGACATAAACAGAGGTTTCGCGCAGAATGCAGTCACTCCTGCAGTTCTGGCTTCTGTTTCGATATCTGACCAGTCGTATGCCGTCAGAATAATGATCGGCGTATTGTCATCAAGACTGCGGATCTGACGTGTAACTTCAATTCCATTCATATCCGGCAGACGCCAATCAATGATATAAGCATGAAATGCATCCCCCAGCTCCATTGACTGTCGTGCACGGAGAACAGCCTCTTTACCCGAGACTGTCCATTCCGAACGCATTCCAACCTTTACAAGCATCTTTGTTACACTGTCACAGGTGTTAAAGTCATCGTCTACAACCAATGCCTTAAGACCCTCTAGTTCCGAAATCTTCTCTATGCGATGATGCTCAGGCTGAGTCCGAAATGGCAGACGGACTATAAACTCGGTGCCTTTGTCCTGCTCTGTCTGAACCTCAATAGTACCGCCCATCATATCCACGATGTTCTTGGTAATGGCCATTCCAAGTCCCGTACCCTGAGTCCTACTGACTGTAGAAGTCCGCTCCCGCTCAAAAGGAGAAAAGATCTTCTGTACAAATTCCTGACTCATTCCAATTCCGTTATCCTTTACCCGAAATTCATACAGTTCGCTGCCTTTTACTTTTCCCGGGTACTGTCTGAGACGGACAGAAACGGTTCCGCCTGCCGGAGTAAACTTAACCGCATTTGACAAAAGATTCAGCAGTATCTGGTTCAGCCGCAGTTTGTCACAATAGACATCCTCATTCGTAACATCCATGGCATCCATATAAAGCTCCAGCTGCTTCGCATGAATCTGTCCACTGATGATCGTCTTCAGATCATGAAGCACATCCGACAGACAGACTTCTGTTTCTTCCAGATGGATCTTTCCGCTCTCAATCCGGCTCATATCCAATATATCATTGATCAGTGAAAGCAGATGCTTACTGGAAGAAAGAATTTTGCCCAAATAATCCTGAACCCTTTTTTTGTCATCAATATTACTTGCAGCCAATGTTGTAAATCCAATAATCGCATTCATTGGTGTCCGGATATCATGAGACATATTGGAAAGAAAAATACTCTTCGCCCTATTTGCAGTCTCTGCCGCATGGACTGCCTCAGAAAGAGCCTGGTTCATTTTCCGGTCAGAGGTACGGTCTGACATAACCAGAATATATTTCTTTTCCCCGTTTACCTCACTTCCCATTGCAATATTATGAAACCAGCGCCTTTCCCCTGTCTTCCGATGTATAAATTCACAATCCCACTCCTGCTGTTCATGAACCGGAATTTCTTTCAGATGATTCTTCTGCGAGTCTTCAGAATCTGCAGGGTGCAGTTTTCTTAAAACACGAATATCCTTGCGAATCTGTTCTACTGTAATACCCAGCAGTTTTTCCGCATTAGGGCTGACGTAATCCGTCTGATATGTTTGGGCATCCAGCATCAGGAAAACGTCATCCACATTCATTGAAAGCTTTTGAAACAGCTCATCACGGTACCGGATCTCCACATCCTTTCTTCTGAGATTTTTCCTGTTTTTCTGGATAATAAGACTGATAAAAAAGGCAGCAATGCAAAGTACAACAGCTCCAACAAGAAGCATCGTGGTAAACTGCAGATTGTTCATACTGGCATTGACAATATCAGCCTGGACAAGTCCCAGAAACATCCAGTCCTGAATATCCGATTTTTCATAGACCAGATAATAATTTCTTCCATCCAGATTCAGCAACATCGCATCAGTACGTCCCGCTTTAAACTTCTCCAAAAGGACATTGATCTCTTTTTCAGACATATCAGAATACCTACTCAGAAAACCGAAGAAATTATACACGTTCCCCCATAACTCGGAAGAATGATCAATCACAACACGACCATCCGGATGAATAATAAAACTCTGGGCATTTCCATCAAAAGCAGAAATATCCAGTACATCTACGATATCAGAATTTTCATAAGCAATGGCAATCGCATCATATTCAAATCCCTGATAAATTCCATGCGCCTTAGGTGTGGCAAAAACAAGCAGCTGGGATTTTCCGGGAACTGCTGCATTCGCTATCACATCATTTCCCTGCCGGATATCCTCTTCAATATTTTCCTGTAATCCAAGATACCCGGTTTCACCTGTCGCCATCTTGTAGTCACCGTCAGATGATAGAAAAAAGAATTCCAAAAAGCCTGCATCTTCCTGCGCTTTCTTTATATAATCACGGATCTCGTCTTCACCGGAAATATTCTGCAGATTCTCGCCCCAAATATGGAGGTAAGTCAGGTTCTTATTTGTCAGTTCTCTCAGCATCTGATCAGACTGATGAAGAACTTCCGTCAGATGAGAAACACTTTCCTCGTAAATAGATTTCGACATAAACTTATAATATCGGAAAACAGCCAGAACAACTCCTATAAAGAGAAGAAGAAAAGCAACTATTCTTAATCCTTTTTTCCTGACAGGTTTCTTTCTATTTCTATTATAATTCTTAACATCCATTTTTCTCACCTCAGGGTTATGTAATCTTCAGGTTCTGCAAGAACGGCATTACCACCTGAAACATATGCTGTCCAGGTATCTTTCACAGATGTAGCTCCTCCATCAAATATCATATTTTCATCTACAGGATAAGTTTCCATATGCTGCGGTGTGGCAAGACAGGTCACCGTGAAAGTATCCTCATCCCGAACTGCCTTTCCATCCTTTGTAACTTTACTTAATGTATAGCCATCTTCCGTTTCATTAATTTCCACAGAAATACCACTAACCACTGGCAAAGAGCCACGGTTAAACGGAATAAATCCTCCCTCATAGCCTTCTACAAAGTTTTTGATTATTTCTTTCAGCTCGGCCCCACTCATCTTGCTGCTGTAAGCCGCCAGACCATTTGGCATGATCATGTCACCTGCCATTTTTTCTGTGTAACCGGCTTTCAGCACATTTCCCGTAAAGCTGTTTCCGGTTGCGATCAGCACATCTGACCCATAGATGCCACGTAGCGTGTTTGCCATAACAGAATATGCTGCATTTCCTCCACTGCTGTGGAAACGGTTGGAATACGACTTCTGTGAATCCAGCACGATATCCTCAGAAGCAGTTTCTTCCTCAAGAAGCTGAGAATTAAATGACTGGTATGCCTGCCCTGCATCGTATTCTCCTGAGATCATTTTGGAAACCACATCCTTGGAAACAGAGAAAAAGTCACTTGACGCAATACGGATATACATATGGTTTTCTTCGATCACAGGTTTTATATCTTTCAGATATTCCGTAAGCTGCATATCCACCTCCTGACTGTAGCTTAACAGATCCTGTCCATCACTAATGATCCTGTTCTGCGCATCCTCTGAAAACATTGTATCCAGTACCTCCATTGCTTTCTTTCTGCGTGTTTCATCCTTTGTCAGATCATGGTTTAAGGCCACCTGGAAATATGGCGTAGTCATAATCCACTTTTCACCGTTCTCCTGAAAGAATGGAAGAAATGTTGTGTTAATGCCCTGATCCTGGAACATTTTTACACCGAAAGAACTGCCAAAGTACATGGCAAGCTTGCCACTTTTGTACATCTCAACAACATCATCATAATTCATATTCAAATCTTCCTGACTAAGCCCTGTATCCTGAATAAACTGTTCCATACGTTCAAAAGCCTCTGGCCAGACGGTATCGTCCAGACCTTCTCTCTTTGTATTTTCCGAGTCACTGTAGACCGTCCGCCACTTGCGTCCTTCCACAGAAGACAACTCTGATATAGACAGACCCTGCAGTGTTTCCATACAGGTATAATCATAAGAATAGTCTGCCGTAAATCCACGAACACCCACTTTGTCAAATGCCTGGCAGGCGGAAACAAAACTCTCGTAATCTGTTGGCAACGGGATATCATATTTTTCAAAAAGGTCTTTGTTCACTACAAAACCATGGGCATCTGCACACACAGGAAGCCAGTTTACGCTTCCATCCTCGTTCCTGAAATTGCTGAGGTAGGTATCATAGACAGCACCTGCCGCATTGGTTGTGGAAAGATCCATCAGACTGTCTTTCAGGGGACTTGCATCATGCAGGGAAAATCTGCAGCAGGTTATAATATCCGGCAATCCACCGTTTTCATCAAGGAACTTGTAGAAATCCAAATCATTATTCCCTACAACAAACTCGACATTGATATCCGGAAGCTGTTCCTGGATATATGGTGCATATTTTTCATACAGGTTTGTGCTCCATAAATATACTGTGATTGTTTCTGCATCTTCTTTTTCCGCACTCTTCCCGCCACAGCCTGACAGAAGCGATACGGCTGTCACCATCACTAAAAATACAGACAAAACCTTGCTCCATTTTTTCTTTTTCATTACAAGTTCTCCTAATAGAATTGTTATAGTCACGTCTATGAAATAACACCGTAAAAAAGCACTGCCAAACAGACAGTGCACCTCATTTCATGCAACTGGCTGCCATTTTACAGGCCCTGTAGCTTTGCGTCCCAGACTTTCATCTGGTTTGCCGATCGTCCTTTTTAAGCTTTTAAACTTATGCAAAAAACTGATTTTATTATACTATGGCACTCTACTGTACACAAGAAAAACATTACCATTTTAATCTTCAAAAGCAAAAAAAGAACAGCCGATACATATACTCGAACTGTTCTTCTACTTCCGAAGTCCACGCAGCATTGCTTTTAGTAGAAATCTATCACAATCATAAACGAGTTCCTCTTCAAGAACTTTACGAAAGGGCCATGGCAAAAGCTAAATGCCGCTCTGCTTGATTTTTCTGCCTGTCTGTATCATACTGAACTTATTAACAGACAGGGAGGAATTTAAACCATGGATGCAAAGCTTATAGAGGAACTCAGACAAAAATACAGCAAGAATCCTCCAGAGGGAATGACATCCAATCTGATCAAAACATGACAGACTCTGACCTTTTGGATATGCACTATTTTCTTACCGAGGATGATGACCTCGATGACGATGAATTTGAAGAAGGTTTTTACATCGACTTCTTTTAATCTATCGTCTGTTTTCTATGCCCGCTTTTGTGCGGGCTCTTTTTATCAAGAGTTCGACGAATGTCGAACTTTCCTATTATATAAAAAGAAAAAGCCGCTGACACGTTATCTTCTAACGCATCAACAGCTTCTGTCTTGCTTTGTTTCAGTGTATTATTCGGTTTTGCAAAGGTTTATTTGCTTTCAGCATTCTCCCTGATACGGTAATAATCATCCATATCAATGCCTATTTTTACCTTGGCATCTGGTTTTCGTTTGCCCAAAAGGCACACAGTCTCAACATGCACAGTCTGAGGAAACTGGTCAACTCCACACACTTTCTTTAACTCATATCCATTATCACACAAGAATCTCAAATCCCTTGCAAGTGTCGCACTGTCGCAACTTACATAAACCACTCGTTTGGGCTGCATCTTAAGAATTGTTTTAAGCAACATCTCATCACAGCCTTTACGTGGTGGATCAACAACGATCACATCCGCATAAACACCATTTTTCTCATATTCTCTCGGCAGAACTTCCTCTGCTTTTCCAACAAAAAATTCCACATTCTCGATATGATTGATCTGTGCGTTTCTCTTTGCGTCTTCAATTGCTGCCGGAACAATCTCCACACCACGGACAAACTTTGCATTCTGCGCAAGGAACAGAGAAATCGTCCCAATTCCACAATACAGATCCCAGACTGTCTCTTCTCCGTGAAGATCTGCATATTCCAATGCTTTGGAATACAATTTCCATGTCTGTTTCGGATTCACCTGGAAGAAGGAAAGTGGTGATATTTCATATGAGATATCGCCAATTTTATCTGTGATATAATCTTCTCCCCAAATAGTTTTGACCTTGTCACCAAGGATCACATTACTTCGCTTTTTATTCATATTCAGAGAAATACTGGTCATTCCTGGAATTTCACAAAGTTTCTCAACCAGTTCCCTCTGATGTGGAAGATCCTGTCCATTGATAATCAGACAAACCATCAGTTCGCCGGTAAAAAATCCATAACGGACAAAAATATGGCGTACCAGACCCTTGCCTGTTGCTTCATCATACGGTGCGATGTTGTACTTTTCCATATGTGCAATCACACGGTCAAGAACATCTTTATTCTGCGGAATTCCAAGTGCACAATCACGGTTCTCAATAATTGCATGCGTACGTCCGGCATAAAAACCTGTAACGATTCTTCCTTCTTTATTTCTACCAACTGGAAATTGTGCCTTATTACGATAATGATAAGGCTCGTCCATCCCAATCAATGGTTCCATTGGAAGCTCTGTAAATCCACCTATCCGTTCCAGATGGCCACGAAGTTTCTTTTCTTTGAACACTTTCTGTTCCTCATAAGAAACAGCCTGGAGCTGGCAGCCACCACACTGACGGGCAGACGGGCACACCGGCTCCACGCGATATGGTGAAGCATTGAGAATCTCCATCAGGCGTCCATAACCATAGTTTTTCTTAGCCTTCATAATTTTGGCTGTAACAGTATCTCCAATGACTGCGTTCTTTTACAAAAACAGTGAAGCCATCAGCTTTGCCAATGCCTTCACCATCTGTTCCGCAATCCACAATCTCTAACGTAACAATGTCATTTTTACGATATTCCATGAGGATCAAACGTCTCCTGTCCTTCTCAGATTTGATTCAAAAAGTCTGTTATATCCAAGCCACTCTTTCTTACCTTTATCTGCTGCAAAGATTTCTGTCAGTGTCTCCATACGGGCATCTGTATTGTCAGCAAGATTCAATGCCACCGCTTCTGCCAGTGCCGGTTTCTTCGGAGAACCATATTCCAGTTCACCATGATGCGCCAGAATACAGTGCACCAGTTGGTTTTCCAGCATTTCCGGAAAATCCGGAATTTCTTTTGCCAGGTCATGTATCATCTGTGCGCCAATAATAATATGACCAAGAAGCTGTCCTTCATCAGTATAATCATTCAGCGGAAAAGAGGAAAGCTCCTTCGTCTTACCAACATCATGAAGAAGTGCTGCTGTGATCAGCAGATCTCTTTTAAGAAGCGGATAAGCACTTGCCATATAGTCACAGAGTTTTGTTACGCTTAAAGTATGCTCCATCAGTCCACCGATAAATCCATGATGGACAGTTTTTGCCGCAGAATGTTCTTGGAAAGATTTCAAAACTCTTTATCTTCTACAAAAAGTTTATTCAGTAGTGCTGACAGGTATCTGTTCTTCACTGTTTTTATCATAGCCAACAGCTGTCCGTACATATCATCTGTACTGTTTTCACTGACCGGAAGATAGTCTGCCGGATCGTACTCACCTTCCTGTGCTTTTCGAACTCTCTTAATGTTCAACTGCATAGCTCCTGCAAAAGTTGTCACATCTCCGACTACATCAATATAATCCAATGCATCAAAATCATCGATTCCCAATGAATTCGGATCCCAGATTTTGCCATCCAACACCCCTGTTTTGTCCTGTAAAATCAGATTCTCATATGGCTTTCCGTTCTTTGTCATTGCCGACTGTTTCTGTTTGCAAAGGTAGATTCCGTTAAGACGGTCTCCCTCATGTAATTCGTTAATAAAACGCATATACTGTTTCTCTTTTCTTTCTATTTTTCTTTAATCAATACATTTAATTCTACATTTACATATGTACCATAGGGATTCTTACGATATACTTCAAACTTGACTCTTGAGCCTTTGACCAGACTCTGAAGAATTGCCGAATACCTATTCATGGAACTGATTTCTTTTCCGTTCAATGCATGAACAATATCTGCATTCTGTACTCCTGCCGTCATAGCCGGTGAATCTTCTTCCACCGCATCTACATATACGCCTCGTGGAATGTCCAGATTTTCAGACTGATATTTTGAAATCGTTGTACCCTGAATTCCAATATAGCAGATATCCTCACCATTTGCCATACCTTCCAGAAGTGGACGCAGCTGTGCTGCTTCAACAGCTCGAATCACGCTGCTGTTTTCATTTTCCTGACTGCAGATGATTCCTACAACTTCACCGGACATATTCAGAAGAATTCCTCCTCCGTCCTCACTTCCTACCATATTTGTTGTAAGCATTCCATATTCTTCATCCGCAATTTTCATGCTGCCCGTTACAGAAGTAACCATACCACTGACCAGTGAGTCATAATCCCCAGTTGGACTACCGATTGCAATAACATCATCCATTTGCTCCATGTTATCTTCCGTGGCAAGTACAGCCTCAGAAATCTCATCTTTTGTAGAATCGTTTAACTCTGTGAATGGAACGCGGAACACATAAAAGCCTGTCCGGACATCTTTCTTACACAGCTGTGCATCTGCCATATCTCCATTTGAAAATGTCACCTGAAAATTTCCTGCATCATTCATTCTGTCGGAATATGTCATGATGTAAAAAGCTTCCGTATTTTTTAGGAAAACAAAACCTTCTTCTTCTCCGTATTTCAAGAACGAATCATCCAGTAGATCTGAATCTGTACCGAGTACTGCTATTCGCACAAGTGCTCTGCGCGGTGTCTCAGATACTTTTCTCACCTGTTCAGCCCATGTACCCGACTTTTCATCCTCTGCATCTATCTCTGTTGAAGGTTTAGTATTTGCCAGTGCTGTTGAAGTGTTTTCATCCTCTGCTTCATCCACACATGAAGCAGCTGTAACAGATGGCACCAATGTAACATCGGTATACTGTTCCGAATGTTTTCTCAAAGACGGTGCTACTTCTGGCAAAATCAGTGCTGCAGTGCCTGCCGCACAGCCACCAAAAATCACTCCACATACTGCTGCTGTCAGGAACTTATGCAGCAACATTTTCCTGTCCGCTGGACGCTCTTTTATTGTTTCCTTTATGAAAGGGTAATTCTCCGAAGATGGCTCTTTGTCATTTCGTTTTACCATAAGAATTCTCCTATAAATTCCAACCTGATAATTCGGGTTATATTTTAGCAAAATTTTATGAAGTTTTTATGAACAATTCTTTTCCATTTTTCGTCATGTTTTATCAAGTGCATTTTTCCTTGTATTTACGGGCTTTTCGGGACTTTTCATTCGTCTTTTCGTTCCGTCTTTGTTCATCACGTTCCTTTTAAATGTCACAAAATTTGTCACAAAAATTGTCACAATAAAAAAAAGCTATCGCCTGGTAAAGACAACAACTTTCTGATTCTATCCTATTTTCACGACTTTTGCAGCCTCCGGATCTACTTCCAGCCTTCCATCTTTTCCTTTTTTATAGCCATATCTGGCATTTACCGGAAGGCGTGTACCATTTCTCGTTCTTGTCTGCAATGCTGATGAAATTTTCTTGGACAAATCCAGGCTATACATATTGTATACCAGATTCTGCAATGCCACATTCATTCCACCAGTCATTCCGCTGCTTGCTGCACTGTCATAGCTGTCATTAATCGAAATAAATCGAATCTGTAGAAGTGGGAAAATATATTCAATATAAAATCCAACTTCCAGATAGTCTCTTCCGAATCTGGAAAAGTCTTTTACAACTACACAGCCGATTTCTCCACTTTTCATGTCATCCTGCAGCTGTTGAAATCCCTGCCTTTTAAAATGAGTACCGCTGACACCGTCATCCACATATTCCAGGATATCTGCCTCAGCAACACCAAACTGATCAATCACAAATGATTTTAACAGAATTCTCTGAGAAGTTACACTGTCGCTCTCTTTTTTGGCTCTGCCATCTACATTGTCATCTTCTGCGGATAAACGGATGTAAACAGCTGTTTTTCTATGATCTGTCATCTTGACTGCGCCTCCTTCTCTTTCTTTAATTTCTGTAAATCTGCAAACTGATCGTCATATACCAGCTTGATCTCATAATCATACTTACCATGGATAATAATTGAATCCACAAAGGCATCTGCCATTTCTTTTGTCAGCTTACGCTTTGACATATAAGTATGTATCACATTTCCCCAGCCTTCTTCAATGTGGTAATCCTGGGAATACCGAACCTTTGCCGCCAATACTGTGTCCAGACGGCTCTTGATATTCTCAATTTCATTGGAATAGATCCGAGAAAACTGTATGTACTCTTCTTCTGTAATCAAACGTTCCGAGTAATCTTCATATAAATCCGACTTACGCTTACTGATTCGGCTTAGTTCCCGTCGGAGTTTCCCCACCTCTTTATCCAAAAGCAGGTACTGTGTCTGATTTTTGGAAGCTGCATTCATTTCCTGAATCATTTTTTCTGTATCCAATACGGTTTTCATATGCGTTTGGATCAGGCGAAGAACATCGTCATCCACATATTCTTTTCTGACTCTGTGCCCTTTGCATTGCTTTCCTCCGGATTTATGGTTAGTATTGGCTCCACAGATATAAAAGAATGTGCCATTTCTTTCTCTGGACAACGTCATGCGGTTGCCACAGCCTCCGCACCATATCTTTCCTGTATAGAAATTATGGTTTCGAATAGCCCCATTGTTCTGCTGATGTTTCTTCTTATAAGCCTCCGTATATTCCTGGATTTTAAATTGTACCTGTTGAAACAACTCTCTATCTATAATCCTTTCATGCGTGTTCTCCACATGCACCCATTCACTCTCTGGTCGGTTTCTCTGTTTATTTCCCTGGAAAACACTTTGCTGATATTTTCCAAATACAGAATCACCTGTGCAATGAACATCCTGAAGTACTCGCTTCACTTCATAATTGTTCCAGGGTTTTGACTCCGGAAGCGGCTTTTCACCAGTTTTATAGAATTTTCTCTGTAAAGTCGGCGATAAAACTCCATCTTTATTGAGCTGTCTTGCAATATCACTATAGTTCCTGCCATCCATATACATAGAAAATATACTTTTTAGATGTTCTGCAGCTTCTTCATCAACAATCAGCTGATGATGGTCTTCTTCTGACTTTCTGTAACCATACGGTTCCCAGGCACTTGTAAATTTCCCCTTTTCCAAAGCGCTTTTTTTGCGCTGCTGCTCTTTTTGGCAAGGTCTTTCGAATAGAACTCATTGATGATATTCTTCAGCGGAACGGTAAGATCCACACCCTCTCTGAAGGAATCGAAATCATCTGTCACAGCTAGGAATCTTACATGGAAAAATGGGAATACTCGTTCAATATAATTGCTGGTTTCGACATAATTTCTTCCAAGTCTGGACAAATCTTTTACAATAACACAATTGATTTTTCCATGCTTGATATCTTCCATCATCTGTACGAATCCAGGACGGTCAAAATTTGTACCTGAATAGTCTGAGTCCTTATAAACTTCCGCAACCGAAATATCTTCCGTATCTGCCACAAAGTTTTTCATCAGTTCCACCTGGGTTTCTATCGTTCCTCTTTCTAAGGTTTCTTCTGTTTCCATTGAAATTCTGGCATACAAACCTGCCCGGAATGGTCTGTTCACCTCTTTCTGGATGGTTGCACTGCTGACTACTTCCGGAATGTTTTTCCTGCTCTTTCGTGCCATTTTATACAACCTCCTTTACCTTGACCTGCAGATTATTATCATCATCTATTACCGTATCAACTCCCATAGCGGGTAATTGATTCAGCAATGTCTGATAACAGTCATCAAAATCAAAAGTGATCTCTATATTCTTTTTATCATATACTCTGATTTGTCTGATCAGTTCTACCACCACAGTGCGGGACAGTTCTTCAATATCCTGATATTTCACAAAATAATCCAGCCAGGTATTGGCATTGTCTGCTTTTTCCAGCTCACTATCCATTTCTTTCTGGATCGCACGGATACTCTCTTCCGCATTTTTAAGCCTCTTTCCATAGGCTGCATGAAGCTCTACATAGTCTTCTTTTGATACAATGCCCTCTTTCATATCCGAATAGAGCATCATCCGTAACTCCTTGCAGCGTTCTGTCTCCTGCTTTTTCTTCTCCAGCCTGTCCTGCAGCTTCTTCATATTGATCTCCTGAAATGGCACAGTACCAATAAATCCCAGGACTCTTTTCAGATGCAGGATATTCTGGATATGCTGTTTCAGCATCACCAGTACGGCATCTTCCAGATCCTTTTCCGGTATTCTATGACTGGAACAGCGTTTTGTTTCTTTATTTGTGGAACATAGATAATAAGCATATTTTTTCCCTGCCACAGTGGAAACCTTTCTTGTCATAGGTGCACCACAATCCGCACATACAGCAATTCCGGATAACAGATATACCTGCTTTTGGTCAGGTGAAGTACGTGTATCCATGCCCAGAAGTCTCTGAACAATTTCAAAATCACGGTCACTCACCAGTGGCTCATGATTTTTCTCAATCCGGATCCAGTCATCTTCCGGTTTCACATAAGTCTGCTTCACTTTATGGTTCGGTGTTGTCCTTTTTCCCTGCACAAGGTTTCCGATATAAACCTCGTTTTCCAGTATTCTGCGGACTGTAACAGAACTCCAAAGTGCCTGTTCTTTCTGTCGGAAGCCAGTTTCATAATGACTGCCACTGCTGATTTTATACTCAAATGGGGAAAGAATACCCAGTTCATTTAAACGATTAGCAATCGCATCCTGACTCATTCCCTGCAGCTTCATCTTAAAAATATCCTGTACTACACTGCCTGCAGATGGATCAATCTCTAATTTATGCTTATCTGTCTTTGTCTTCCTGTATCCAAAAGCTACAAACGGAGTCACGCATTCGCCTTTTTTCCTCTTAATCTCAAGATTACTCCTGATCTTAATAGAAATGTCACGGCAATAAGCATCATTGATTAAATTCTTAAATGGGATAATGATTTCGTCTGCCTGATTCTTTCCCTTGAGACTGTCATAATTGTCATTGATGGCAATGAAGCGCACACCAAGAGCCGGGAATAATCTCTCGATATACTTCCCGGAATCAATATATTCCCTTCCAAATCGTGATAAATCTTTTACCACTACGCAATCTACAATTCCACGTCGGATATCTTCCAGCATTGCCTGGAATGCAGGACGATCAAAATTAGAGCCTGAGTAGCCATCATCAACTCGGACTGAAACAACTTCTATATCTTTTTTGTCTTTCAGGAAATCCAGAATCAAAGCTTTCTGGTTAGAAATGCTGTTGCTTTCCAGTTTTGCTGAACTGGAAATATCGCCATCTTCTTTAGATAATCTGACATAGATGGCGGCATGATAGATTTTATTGATATTCTGATACATATCTTACCTCCTTTTATTACGTCAGAAAATCCATGTAATAAAAGGGGGCTGCATAATTTGTCCTTACCGACATTCTAACACAGTCCCCTCAATCTTGCCAGTACTTTTTCAGACACTCAGAAGCATATTCTCAAATGCCTGCTCCATAGATATACCGTTATTGGCAAATCTGACTTTTACTTTCATATTACCGATCCGGACCAGATAAGGATTTCCTACTTTATTCAGGAAAATATCTCTCCGTTCCTGAAGCGATTTATTTCTGTCTGCTTTTATCATCCGTAGATCAGTCATTTCATTGATATCTACGTCACTGAAATCCTGCTCCAGATAATTTCTATATTCCTCTGCCGTCATGCACTTCTCCTTCCATTCCCATCTGAATCCGTACTGCTTTCAGTACCCGATCCAGGCTCCACTTATTTACTCTTCCGCATTTCTCAATAATGCATTTTGTAGAAATGCTCATAACCTGTTCAGCCAATGCCAGGCTTCCTTTTCGGATCCCTGTCATATCGTATTTACTGATAAAAACATGTGTTGGTAAATACCGCTTCTTATATATTCTTGATGTCAGCGGAACTACTGTAATGACTGAACTGTATGTATTAGCTTTGTTGTTACTTACTACGATCACCGGTCTTACTCCTCCCTGAACCGAAGTTGTCGAAAACATACCGAGATCCGCCCATAAAATATCTCCTCTTCGAATCGTCACTTGTCATCTCTCCAATCTTTTTAATTTGCAAAGCTTCATAGCGCTATATTGGCTCCACAGGAATACGGCAGAGTCCCTTCCAAGACGGAAAACTCTGCCGCATACCTCTATAGCCAATTTGATTATTAAACAGTGCTCGCTCGATTCTATTTATCCTCGATACCCCGAATCGTTACTCCTGCATCTGCAGGAAGGGAATAATAACCTGTCCGGATGCTACACTCCGGACCACAACCCAAAAACTCTCGTTTCCAGGCTCTGGCAGTTCATAGGTTTACCAGTTACAGACTTCTCAGGGTCTGCAAGTGTATCGCATCTCACACATGTCATCGCATCACCAGCCTGCCGACTGGCTTTGGTCAGTGCTTTTTCGCAGCATTACGGACTGAACTAAAAATCTTTGTTTTGTCTTATAATCCTATAGCGGCATCTTCCTCGTGCTCTTTGCATGAAATGTCACGTCAGTTATTATTGGATATTCAGTTATCATGGTTCATTTTAGGAAGTCCTTTAACTTCCTCTAATTACTAAAGTCAAATGACTTTGGCAGATGCAAAAGATTTTGAAAAATTTTTAAAAAAATTTATTCATATACATTTCACGCATCTTATTAAGAGTGGATTTCAGCTTGTATGACAGCATCTGTCTGGAAATCCCCATAATCTCCGCCATCTGTGTCTGTGTCTTGTTTTCAAAGAAAATACCATAAATAATCATGCGTTCCTCTGAGTTCAGTTGATTGATCACTGTGTGAATATCCTGCTGTTCCATTTTTGTCAGTACACAGTGCTCCACATCACAGTTCAGATCTGGAAAATCCTCAATCATGAAGCCTTCTCCATCAATGGACTGACCGCTGTAAGGTACTTCTCTCAGCATCTTATCCACAACCTCACCCAGTTCATTCTTAATCTCAACTTTTTTTGCCTTGCTGCTTCTGTAAAAATTATTCATCGCATACGCAACTTCTTTTGTAATCTCGATCATTTCTCCATCAATATTTGCGTAATACTTTCCTTCGTAAAAATATGGGTGTTCAATATACATATCCGTTCCTCCTGAATTTGAAATCTTGTTGCTCGTTTCAAATTCGGAAGGAGGACCTTTGTTTAGGATCATGCCTGCTCCGCCTTCATCCTGCCGGGACACATCCGCAGTTATTGGCTGATAAATTCAGGCACGAAAAAAAGCCCCAGTAGTTTTTCTTAACTACTGAGGCTTCTGTCTCTTTCTTGTATTCAGTTATCTATGCCCTCTTTCATCAGCATAATCATTGTATCAGGATAAAGTTCACAAAGTATCCGCAATACGTTCCCATAAGTTCATGTCATAACAGAAATCGTACATATTTCGGTGTTAAAAGTTCACCCTGCTATTCTTTTACTTCTTTTCCATCTATATAGAGTTCAAATATATCAGGATTATTGACAACATCATAATCCTTTCCATATTCTACAGGTCTGTATTCGACTGTCATCACCGACGCTCCGTCTTCAATATCCTCTTTCCATAGATATATATTCATACCAAGGCTCGTCGCATATCCTCTGTCCGTAGAAAACTTTATCGAATAAAAGAACTTTTCTTTAATACTAATCCTATCCGATACCAGTCTTTTCCCTTTCTTGCAAGCAGTAATCCCAGCCCAAACTTCTGGTACATAATCTGCACAATCAGAGATACTTCATAAATTCGTTACTATTTTTCAATTATAATACTCTGATAAAAATATCGAGGACCTCATTTTCAGAGGCCCTCTTAATACAAACTTTCCATGAACATCTCGAGCTTAAATCCAGAAGCAGTTATCCTGATATGTACATTAACAGATCCTGTGTATAATATTGTTAACTTCCTGATGAATTAACTCTCGACTGTACGAGAACCTTATAATAATGGATTTGTGACTGTTTTATAAGTTAACTCTCGAGAGTTAATTAATTCTCGTGTCGTTAACGATATAACACGCACAAACCGCATAAATAAGCCATTTATTTGGAACGAGAGTTAATTTTACAGGAAGTTAAGAAATATACTATAAATGAGCAAATTTGAAAAATTGCACAAAATTATCCTGCTAACTTCATAAATGCCTTAAAATCATTACTTCCTTTTGCAAGTTGGAAGAGATACTGATACTTTTCTGTCTGAATAATGCTTCCAATCCGGTGGTAGCCTTTTTCAAAAGAACAGAATTCACCAGTCCCTGTCACACACATAAAATGTGCCATTGACATAAGAAGCCAGTATCTTCGGACTCCCTGTGCAGAACGTATCTGATAGCTGTCCAGTGCCAGTTTATTCTTACACTGGCGAAAAAATACCTCTATCGGTCACCGGCAGACATAATAAGACAGTGTTTCGTCCAATGATAATGAAACGTCTGTACTGAGAAAAGCACGCAGTGCTTTTGGATTTCCAAATGCTTTTTCCGGATAACTTAAAAGAACTACGGCATTTTCAATACCGTTGAGTTTTCCCTCATAACGATACACGTAATATTTTTGTTTTTTCACTGTCACAAGGCGAAAATTGGAACGTGTGGACGTTAAAAAAGCAGCAAACTCATTAAGTTTCTTTTTGAATCCAAATGGATAAAGCATCCGGTTTGTTTTCAGTGCACCTATGGTATGAAATCCTCCGGCTGCGAAAGTGTTGATTATTTTTTCAGAAGTATACCAGCAGGAAAGCATAACAGCAACTGCCTGGTGTCCGTAATCCTGTTTCCCCTTTAAATGGGATTGGTGAAAGTACGCGTCTTCAATTGGATGCAGAGCCTGTGACGAAGGCTTTGTTTTTGAAGCTGTCGTATCATCTACAATACAGAAAAAAGGCTTTCCGGTGCGAGCTGCTTCTGAATAAATAATCTCTATAACAGAACGTTTTAACGTATCTGAAAGTGAGGAATCATCCCATTTTCCTGAATTAAGGAAATGTGCGATCGTAGTCCTGTGACAGGAACTGTTTTTAGCAAAGTCCGTGGTTTTCCCATGGTATCCTAAAAGAAATATGCTGATCAGAATGCTCATAAGATGATTTATCACTCGATTGGAATAAAATTTGTATAAGTTTAATTTCTTAAGCTGGTTGTATATGAATGTAGAATGATGTATAGTATTTGCGAGAGACACCTTCTTTCGTAAATGTTGCAAATGTTTGTTTAGGTACTTTCATTATACAACACACGGAATCAAGGTGTCTCTCTTTTATGCAAAATCACGAACTTGCTCATTTATAGTTAATTATCTGCCTACAATTCTATCAAAAAAAGTAAAAAATACTTAAATTCGGAACAGATTACATTAATGGCTCAATATATCCTAGCTTTATTGCTTTGTTATAAGCTTCAACTGTATTAGATACTTCAAGTTTATCATAAATATTTTGAATATGGTTATATAATGTACGTTCACTTATAAAAAGATTCTTTGCTATTTTCTTCTTTATATCCCCCTTACAAATTGCTCGTAATATTTCAATTTCCCTCTCTGTTAATACCTCAATATCTGGAATTTTATTATAATATGTTTTATTACAAAGAACTCTCTTTAATCTTTCTACTAATTCCTCCATAGAAACAGACTTATTTATAAAATCCGCAGCTCCTTTGTCAAATGCCATCTTTTTGTATATAGGCATATCATACGAAGAAAGTATAACTACTTTTGAATCTGGATTAATTGATAATATATCTGCCAATATTTCAAATCCATTCTTTTCAGAACTATTCTTTAAATTTATGTCCAATAGAATAATATCAAATTCTTTTTCTCGAAACGTACGGAAAAAATCATTCTCCCTTTCAACATAGTAGCAAAGTGATACAAATTGACTCTCTATCAGTAATTTCTTTAAACTCTCTCCAAATAATCTATGATCATCAAATAGTAAAATTTTCACTAATCTACCTCCAGCTCGACACTAGACCATAAAATGCCATTTGAATAATTATATGTCAATTTCCCATTGTTTGCCTCTACAAGCACCCTCAAAAGTAGCACACCACCTTTAGACTTGAAAATATTTTCATAATCTATTGCACTCGCCCCATCACTCTTGCAGTTAATTATTAACACCATATTTTCGTCCAATTTTATTTCGTATTTGATATAAGTCGCATTGGAATGCTTAAAAATATTGTTAATCAATTCCTTACTAATCTGTAACAGCATTTCTAAATGCACTTTATTTTTTAGATATTTTTCTGCTTTTTCATTTATATCAATTTTTAATTGAACTTTCTTATTTGGATATATGGCTTGTATAGAATTTAACATATTTTCTAAATTAATATAGGCACCATATTCCAGAAAAATATTTGCCGAATAAAAATTCATCATTTTCCTTGCACGATCTTCCAGATTTAATAAAACCTTTTTCGATAGCACAATATCCGGTTGTTCTAATGCTAATAAATTGTAAGATGCTCTGATATCCTGGACAATATCATCGTGAAGTATTCTTGAAAAATTCTCTCTTTCAGTATTTATATACTTTGTTAAGAAAAAAAAGGAACTTATTTCTCTATAAAATTCTTGCCTATCCTCTATATGTATCATAGTTAATATTTCAAACAATAGCATAAAAACCTGGAAAATCATATTAAGGCAAAATGAATCCCAATCAAAAATATAAGATATATATACTACTAGTGGTATCCATAAGGTTAAAATATATTTTGACTTCTTTGCAGAAGTCGGAAGTATATGTACATATTTGAAATTTATCCATTTATACTTAACAAAAATATCTACCGCCATGCCCAATACTATCATAAACGAAGAAAAAAGGACAAACCGATTAATGTAAAAAAGCAATCCCAAAAAATAAGAAATAAGAACAGTTATTTCTTCCTTATATCTTTTCCTGGCTAATAAATTCCTTGCCTTATACAATAAAAATAATACAAATGCGATTTCAAAAATTATAATACCTGTTCTATGTATCATGGAACTACAGAATAATATAGGAACTGTATAATCAATACTATCCACTATATCTGTTTTTTTTTGTGATGTCATAATATATACATATAATGCACTAATAAAACAAACTAACAATATCATAGATAATGCATTTATCTCTACAGCATCATTTGTAATCAAATTAAATTTATAAAAAAAACTCTGAATAATCCGGTGCCCGTGTCCCTGCTGTCCGGTGACAGGAAACCGCAAATCCGTTTTTTAGGAAACCATCCTTCCGGTAGTGGAAACCTTTATCATAAATCCTTTAGAATGTAATCATGCACCAGCTGGTGTAAATTCATTCAAAGGAGGTCATGACCATGACCAAGTATCGAGAGATTCTCAGGCTAAAAAGTCTGGGACTCAGTCAGCAGAGCATTGCCGACAGCTGCAATGTCTCCAAGAAAACGGTTAATCGCGTTTTGAAGCGTGCAAAGGAATTAAATATTTCCTGGCCGCTTGATAAAAGCGATACCGATGCTGTTCTTGCAGAAATGTTTTTTCCTTCTACAAAGCAAGTCAGATCCAATAAACGGATGCCTGACTACGATTATGTCCATAAAGAATTACTCCGTAACGGAGTCAGTAAGAAACTCTTGTGGACAGAATACATGGAGGATTGTCATGCAAATGGCGAAGAACCACTTATGTATTCCCAGTTCTGCTATCACATCCAGCAGGATGAGCAGAAACGACGTGCTACCATGCATATCAACCGGAAACCTGGTGAGCAGGTTGAGGTCGATTGGGCAGGAGATCCTGCAACAATCATTGATCCGGATACCGGTGAAATCACCAAAGCCTATATATTTGTCGGCGTGATGACTTATAGTCAGTACGCATATGTAGAAGCATTTCTGGATATGAAGCAGAAATCATGGATTAATGCCCATGTTCATATGTACGAATATTTTGGTGGTGTTGCCAGAATTCTCGTACCGGATAACTGTAAAACAGCAGTTGTCCACAATGGTGGCTTTAAAGACCAGCAGGTCAATGAAACTTATCAGGAAATGGCCGAATACTACGGCACCGCTATTATCCCGGCGCGTGTCAGGGCTCCAAAAGATAAGCCGAATGCTGAGGGGACAGTAGGAAATATTTCTACTTGGATCACAGCAGCTCTTCGGAATGAACAGTTCTTCTCCCTTGCCGAATTGAATCTAGCAATCAGAGATAAGCTGAAACTGTTCAACCAAAGGCTCTTTCAGAAGAAAGAGGGTAGTCGGCGAAGCTTATTTCTTGGGGAAGAAAAACCATTGCTGTCACCATTACCTGCTACCCGTTTTGAACTGAGTGACTGGAAAGCAGCCACTGTCCAGTTCAATTATCACATATCTGTGGACGGAATGCTATACTCCGTTCCGTACGAATACATTAAAAAGAAAGTTGATATAAGGGTAACAGACACCACGATTGAAATTTTCTACAACCATAACCGCATTGCTTCCCATCGTCGTCTAAAAGGACGCCCTGGGCAGTACAGCACCATTACTGAACATATGCCGGCAGACCACCAGAAGTATCTGGAATGGAACGGTGACCGCTTCCGTAAATGGGCTGAGCGGATTGGCATAAATACGTACACTGCAGTCAATGCAATATTGACCTCCAAAAAGTGTGGAACAACAAACCTACCGAAGCTGTATGGGGCT
>ENA-OQDM01000360-OQDM01000360.1-human-gut-metagenome-genome-assembly--contig:-NODE-360-length-28002-cov-1.583677_pt1 | contig 28002 bp, 37 predicted proteins | sample MGYA00242772_ERZ504605 | MGnify/ENA primary metagenome ERZ504605 (study PRJEB26092, sample SAMD00036348) | human gut metagenome | host: Homo sapiens | study: EMG produced TPA metagenomics assembly of... | reverse complement strand
CTTATAAAGCACTGCTCAGGGTTGGTGAAACAGGAGATTTTCTGATGTCTGATACGGCAATGGAGAAAGCTCTTCTGAGATTATCATTGTTGCTTCATAAACATTATGACAAGCAGGTTATTCTTCTGATTGATGAATACGATGTGCCTCTGGATAAGGCATTTCAGTATGGATATTATGATGAGATGGTGTCTTTGCTCAGAAATATGTTTGGTAATGCATTAAAGACGAATCCGAATCTGTATTTTGCTGTGCTGACAGGATGTCTGAGAATTTCGAAGGAAAGTATCTTTACTGGTCTTAATAATCTGAAAGTGCTGACGCTTACGGATGTGAGATTTGATGAATATTTTGGATTTACGGATACAGAAGTAAAAGGCATGCTGGAATACTATGGATTATCTGGACATTATGCAGAAGTGAAGGAATGGTATGACGGATATCGCTTTGGAAATGTGGAAGTGTATTGTCCGTGGGATGTGATCAATTACTGTGATCTTTTAAGAGCAGATCCGAATGCGCTGCCACAGGATTACTGGTCTAACACAAGTGGAAATGCAATGGTGCGCAGATTTATTGATAAGGCGGATACTCAGACTCGTGATGAGATTGAGCGGCTGATCGCCGGCGATGAGATCTTGAAGGAAATTCATCAGGAATTGACATATAATGAACTGGACAGCAGCATCGAAGTGATGTTGGGTTGATGGAGAAACAAATGATTACAAAGGTAAATTTTGGTAAGAGAATAAGTGATTTACGAATCGGGGGGGGGCAAAACTCAGCTCGTGAAATGAGCCTTGCGCTGGGACAGAACCCGAGTTATATTAATCGGATTGAAAATGGCAAAGCACTGCCATCGATGCAGGGATTTTTCAGTATCTGTGAGTATCTGCAGATCACACCGGGTGATTTTTTTAATGAGGATTCAGAAGCTCCGCGGGAAGTGCGGGAGTTGATGGAGAAGATTGAGAAGCTTACACCTGAACAGAGGACTCTGATCAGACAGGTAGTTGAGCAGTTTTTGGGAGAATAATTCCATAAAAGATAAGCAGGAGACCTTTACGGCCGCCTGCTTATCTTTTATATTGTGAGTAAATTTCTGAAATCAAACACATCTTCTTCATCCATCAGGCGTTCCATTTCATTGAGATTCGGATCGGAGTGTTCAAGTTCTCTTGAGAATCGATAGCAGATGGAAATCATATCTTCAAAGGTAAAATGACGGTCATTTTTTAACCAGGTTCCTACGGCAAGTTCGTGGATCATGAAGGTGCAGATGACAGCCATTTTGGCTTTGGCAAAGATCTGATCGTCATAAACAGCCCCACAGAAGTAGGTATAGATCCAGTAGAGGAGAAGCTGTTCTTCGTGAACCGTCCAGTCTGGATAATCGTGTGCGAAGGCGGCATAAATTTCTGTGAGTTCCGTATCATTTTGGCAGGAGCCATAGAGTGGAACGAGCGTTTTCCGAAGATATGTATGCCAGCCTGGGCGAAGAACCTCCATCTGTGGGATAACCGTGCGCCAGATCTGTTTGCTTAGAGCAAGCAGTGAGGCTCTAGCAGAGGTAGAATCTTTGCTGGGCTGTTCAGAAGATACCTGGCATTCGTCATTCCATTTCTGGATCTTATTCAGAAATTTCTCGCCATATCCGGATTTTTGATGCCGACCGCGGATATCTTCCCACTGGAACAGCTCATTTTTGTCCAGACTGAGCTGGAAATCATGTGCACATGCCAGAAGTTTCTGACGGCGTAATCTGACTGGTATGGAGCGATCCTGAATCACGGAGAAAAGATAATCTCTGGTGTCCATCAAAGCGGTAAAAAGAAAATAATCGAAGTCATCGTAAGTTTCTTCCGGTGCTGCGACTTCTCTGGTGAAGAATGTGATTTTTTCTTTGTGGGACAAAAAAATTCTCGCGGCTTCCGGGCAGGAGAGGGACAGGGAGTATTCACGCAGCCCTTCAAATTCTTCAATGTGACGTGGATATTTTCGACAGGTGTCGCATAACATATCTTTACCGGCTTCGCTGTAGATATCGCAGAGATTGTCTTCATTCAGAAATGCACAGCGTTTGTCATACTGACAGAAAAAATGTTCTTTCCAGTCGATGTCATTGTGAAGTCTGTTTCGAAAAGGACCTTTGAATCTACGGTATTTCTGGAGGCTTTTTTCATCGATCATGATTTGCCATCCGGCACAGCAGGTATCGGGACAGGCACCTGCGATACAGGAAAATTCTTTATAAAAAGTAGGTTTTGTTATCTGCATGTCTTGTTCTCCTTAACTTTATGTGCGATAATGTTCAGCAAAAGTATAACATTTTGTAGTGTAAACTACAATGAAAGGAGTCATTCATGGAACAATATATAAATAATGCACCGTTTGCATTGGTAATCGTGTTTTTGATCATAGGTTTTGTGTTCCTGATCAAAGGAGCAGATTTTTTTGTTGAGGGAAGTTCCAGCATTGCAAAGAAACTGAAAGTTCCTTCGATCATTATCGGTCTGACAATCGTTGCAATGGGAACATCCCTTCCGGAAACTGCAGTCAGTGTGACTGCATCATTGGTGCACAATAATGAACTTGCAGTCAGTAATGTAGTCGGATCTAATATTTTTAATCTGATGTTTGTGATAGGTGCTTGTGCGATAATGACACCGATCATGGTGCAGAAGGATACGATCGCGAGGGATATCCCGCTTTCTGTTATCTGTGCGCTGCTCCTTCTGGGACTTGGATATCTTGCATGGGGGGATGCGCATGGTATGACACTGGGCCATTTGGACGGAGCTGTTTTTCTGGGCGCATTTGCGGGATATATTTTCTATATGATTCGGACTGCAATGAAAGCAAGGGCCGAAGGGAAAAAAGTTGAGATCGAAGCAGTTGAGGAGCTGGAAGATGGAGAACTGAAACTGTTGTCTTATCCAAAGAGTATTCTCTGCATTGTTGGTGGTGCAGTGGCAATTGCATTTGGTGGGGATATGACAGTTGATGCAGCAAGCAGGATCGCAATAGATCTGGGAATGAGTCAGACTCTTGTGGGACTGACAATCGTTTCGATTGGAACGTCACTTCCTGAACTGGTTACTTCTGTGGTTGCGGCACGCAAAAATGAAGTTGATATGGCAGTGGGAAATGCAGTCGGATCGAATATATTTAATATTCTGATGGTCCTTGGTATTGCATCTGCTATCAGTCCGGTGTCGCTGATCAGTGAAAATGTGATCGATATTCTGGTCCTTGTCGGCTTTTCTGTTGTAGTCTGGTTTTTTGCCAGAAGTGACAGGAAGATCACAAGAAACGAAGGTATTGCCATGGTGGCAATGTATCTGATCTACACGGCATATATTATTATGAGATGACTGCCATTCGATATGGTAATTGCAGGCATTTGCAGATAAACTTGAACTCCTGCAGTTTTTGTGTTATGATAGACCAAAATTTGGCTTTTATAAAATTATGCTTATTTTTTACATTATAGTTTGCTTTATATAAAGTTAAGAAGAGAAGAGGAGAAATATTTATGTGTGGAATAGTTGGTTTTACAGGATGTCATCAGGCAGCCCCGATCCTTCTGGATGGCCTTTCTAAGTTGGAATATCGTGGATATGATTCTGCGGGTATTGCGGTTCGTGATGGCGAAGGTGAGACAGAAGTCATTAAGGCGAAAGGACGTCTGAAGGTTTTATCCGAGAAGACAAATGACGGAGAATCTGTTCCGGGTACATGTGGTATCGGACATACCAGATGGGCAACTCACGGCGAACCATCTGAGAACAATGCACACCCACATGTAAGTGATGATGGAAATGTTGTTGCAGTTCATAACGGAATCATTGAGAACTATCAGGAGCTGAAGGATAAACTTCTTCGCAAAGGTTATGCATTTTATTCTGAGACCGATACAGAAGTTGCTGTGAAACTGGTGGATTATTATTACAAGAAATACGAGGGAACACCGGTCGATGCAATCAATCATGCAATGGTTCGTATCCGTGGTTCTTACGCACTTGCGATCATGTTTAAAGACTATCCGGAAGAAATCTATGTAGCTCGTAAAGACAGCCCGATGATTCTGGGTGTTTCTGATGGAGAGTCTTACGTTGCATCTGATGTTCCGGCTATTCTGAAATATACAAGAAATGTATATTATATCGGAAACCTGGAGATGGCCCGCGTTCGTAAAGGTGAGATCACATTCTATAACCTGGATGGTGAAGAAATCCAGAAACAGATGAAAACAATCGAGTGGGATGCAGAAGCAGCAGAAAAAGCCGGTTTCGAGCATTTCATGATGAAAGAGATCCACGAGCAGCCGAAAGCAGTTCAGGACACTTTGAGTTCTGTTGTGAAAGACGGACAGATCGATCTTTCTGAAATCGGACTTACAGATGAAAATATTCAGGACATTGACCAGATTTATATTATCGCATGTGGTTCTGCATATCATGTGGGAATGGCTGCACAGTATGTATTTGAAGATATGGTTCGTGTTCCGGTTCGTGTTGAGCTGGCATCCGAATTCCGTTACAGAAATCCGATTCTGAATCCGAAAGCGCTGGCAATCATTATCAGCCAGTCCGGTGAGACTGCAGACAGTCTTGCAGCACTGCGTCTCTGCAAAGAAAACAACATCCGTACACTTGGCATTGTGAATGTGGTTGGTTCCTCTATTGCGCGTGAAGCAGACAATGTCTTCTATACACTTGCAGGTCCGGAGATCTCTGTTGCAACAACAAAAGCATACAGTACACAGCTGATTGCGTCCTATGCGCTGGCTATTCAGTTTGCAAAAGTAAAAGGTACGATTTCCGAGGAACAGTACGCGGCATATATTAAAGAACTTGAAACTCTGCCGGATAAGATCCAGAGAATCATCGATGACAAAGAACGCATCCAGTGGTTCGCATCTAAACAGGCGAATGCAAAAGATGTATTCTTCATCGGTCGTGGCATTGATTATGCAATCTGTCTGGAAGGCAGCCTGAAGATGAAAGAAATCAGTTACATCCATTCTGAGGCATATGCAGCAGGTGAGCTGAAACACGGAACTATCTCCTTGATCGAAGACGGTACACTGGTGATCGGTGTTCTCACTCAGCCATCCCTGTATGAAAAAACAGTCAGCAACATGGTAGAGTGCAAGAGCCGTGGCGCTTACCTGATGGGCCTGACTACATTTGGAAATTATAACATCGAGGATACTGCGGACTTCACCGTATATATGCCGAAGACAGATCCGCACTTTGCAACATCCCTTGCAGTCATTCCACTGCAGCTTCTGGGATACTATGTGAGTGTTGCCAAGGGTCTTGATGTAGATAAGCCGAGAAACCTTGCAAAGAGCGTAACGGTTGAATAAAGATTTAACATTTAAGCGGAAAACCGTCAGGCTTTCCGCTTTTTATCTTTCATCCACATCTGGATATATTCCATCTGTTCCTGGTCGGATATTTCCTGTGATCCGGGGTCATTTCCGGCGGCAAGGCAGCAGAAGAGCACAAATGCCTGCAGGCAGAAAAACACAATAAGTGCTACAATGATCAAATTCCGCACCCCCTTTCACTGAAACTGGAATATATTAATATAGAAACCTTTATCTGGAGTATATGCATGAACGAGTCATTTTATACAGGAAAGGGAATCGGAGTGGCAATTCTTGACACGGGAATCTATCCGCATATAGATTTTGACAGCAGATTTGTGCTTTTGCGGATTTTATAGCGCATAAAAAATCTCCATATGATGACAATGGACATGGAACCTGTGTAGCCGGAATTCTGGCCGGGAGTGGCAGGGCCTCCATGGGAAAATATAAAGGGATGGCACCAGGCAGCAGGATAGCAGCACTCAAAGTACTCGATCGGTTTGGGAATGGAAATAAAGAAGATGTTCTGCAGGCTTTTCGTTGGATTTTACAGAACAGGGAACGATACAGGATTCGAATTGTTAATATTTCTGTGGGAACGACTTATCGCACACGAAACGATCAGGATGTACTGGTGCAGGGGGTGGAGAGATTATGGGATGAAGGGCTGGTTGTGGTCGCGGCGGCAGGAAATCAGGGACCGAAGCCGGGGGAGCGTGACGGCACCTGGATGTAGCAAAAAGATCATTACGGTGGGATCCAGTGATATGCTCTCGGGAAAGCGGGCAGTATCCGGACGGGGACCGACGTTTGAATGTGTATGCAAGCCGGATCTGGTGGCACCGGGACGGCAGATCATGGCTTGTACCCCGGGAGCTGGAAACCTGTACAGCATGAAAAGTGGAACGTCCATGTCAACACCGCTGGTGTCCGGTGCGATTGCGCTGGCACTGGAAAAAGATTCTCTGCTTTCCAATGTAGAGATTAAAATGATGCTGCGAGACAGCTGCGATGATATGGGACTGCCGAGAAACCAGCAGGGATGGGGAAAGTTCAACTGCAAAAAGTTTTTGGCATTATAGGAAATGCACATGATTGTATAAATAAAAATGCATGATTTTACCATAGTAAAGACTGAAAGTATTGACGGAACTCCTTTTTTCGGATAGAATAGTAGAAAATTGGCAATTGTTCGGAGATAAACAGTTGCAAAAAATCAGATATCAGACAAGGGAGACGTATTATGGAAAAAATTCAAATGACGACACCGTTGGTAGAGATGGACGGAGATGAGATGACCAGAATTCTCTGGAAAATGATCAAAGATGAACTTCTTCTTCCGTTTATTGATCTGAATACAGAGTATTATGATCTCGGACTGAATTATCGTAATGAAACAGATGATCAGGTTACGATTGATGCCGCCGAAGCAACAAAGAAGTATGGTGTTGCAGTTAAATGTGCGACGATCACTCCAAATCATGCACGTATGGACGAATATGATCTCAAGAAGATGTACAAGAGCCCGAATGGTACGATCCGTGCAATCCTTGATGGAACAGTATTCCGTGCACCGATCGTTGTAAAGGGAATTGAGCCATGTGTACGCAACTGGAAGAAACCGATCACACTTGCGCGTCATGCATATGGAGATATTTACAAGAATACAGAGATGTACATTGACAAACCAGGTAAGGTTGAGCTTGTTTATACTTCTGAAGACGGTGAAGAGAAACGCTCCCTTGTACAGGAATTTAAGGCACCTGGTGTTGCGATGGGTATGCATAATATGACAGCATCCATCGAAAGCTTTGCGAGAAGCTGTTTCAACTATGCACTGGATACGAAGCAGGATGTATGGTTTGGCGCGAAAGATACAATTTCAAAGACTTATGATGCAAAATTCAAAGAAGTATTCCAGACTGTATTTGATACAGAATTTAAGGATAAGTTCGAAGAAGCAGGACTTACTTATTTCTATAGCCTGATCGATGATATTGTAGCGCGTGTTATGAAAGCAGAAGGCGGGTTTATCTGGGCATGCAAGAACTATGACGGAGATGTTATGAGCGATATGGTTTCTTCCGCGTTTGGTTCTCTTGCAATGATGACCTCTGTACTTGTTTCTCCACAGGGCTATTATGAGTACGAAGCTGCTCATGGAACGGTACAGAGACATTATTATCGCCATCTGGAAGGAAAAGAGACATCTACCAACTCTGTGGCAACGATTTTTGCATGGACAGGAGCTCTTCGTAAACGTGGAGAACTGGATGGCAATCAGAAACTGGAAGAGTTTGCAGATAAACTGGAAAAAGCTACCCTTTCCACGATTGAAAGTGGCAAGATGACCAAAGACCTTGCACTGATCACAACAATTGAGAATCCGACTGTACTGAACAGCCGTGATTTCATCCTTGCAATCAGAGAATCTCTGGAAAAAATGATTTAATATACGCACAAAAGAGCCATTGTATCAACTGCGATACAGTGGCTCTTGCAATGTGGGAGAGAAAATTGCAGTTACGCAAGTTCCTCCCATTTTTCATATAATTCTTCAAGTTCTGCCTGAATCTTGTCTTTTTCGCGGCTCAGTTCCGCACAGCGTCCTACATTCGTACAGACATCCGGAAGAACGAGAGTGTCGTCGATCTCTTTATCTCGTGTTTCAAGCTCTTCAATACGTTTTTCGACTTTTTTAAGTTCGTTTTCCTGTTTACGCTTGCGAGCCTGTTCTTCTTTTTGCTGCTGCCAGGTAAGTTTTCCCTCAGAAGGAGTTTCTTCTTTAGCTTCTTCGGTGGCTTCCTGTGCAGTCGGAGCATATTTCTCAGTCAGTTCTTCTTTTTTCTCCAGATAGTAGTCGTAATCACCGATATAGTTGACAACTGACTGATTTGTCAGATCCAGAATGCGGGTTGCAGTCTGGTTGATGAAATAACGGTCATGAGAAACATATAACACAGTTCCGGTGTAGCTGTTCAGTGCTTCTTCCAGAATTTCTTTGGATGCGATATCCAGGTGGTTGGTAGGCTCATCGAGAATCAGGAAGTTTGCTTCTGAGAGCATCAGTTTTGCAAGAGAAACACGGCCTCGTTCACCACCGGAAAGAGAGGAGATCACTTTGAATACATCGTCTCCGGTAAAGAGAAATGCTGCCAGCATATTACGGATCTGTGTCTCGGTCAGTGTCGGATATGTGTCTGAAATTTCCTCAAAAATTGTTTTTTCTGCATGAAGTACATGATGCTCCTGATCATAGTAACCAATCTGCACTTTGGCACCCAGAGAGAAGCTTCCGGCGTCTGCATCCAGAAGTCCGTTGAGAATCTTGAGCATTGTAGTTTTGCCGGTTCCGTTGTTTCCGATCAGTGCTACGCGCTCGCCTCGTTTGATCTGGAAAGAAATATTGGAAAAAAGTTTCTGCTGAGGGAAACTTTTGGCGAGATCTTCTACGGTAAGGACATCGTTTCCACTGACCACGCGTGGCTCAAGAGAAAGACGCATCTGGCTCTGGACTTCGATCGGTTTGTCGATCCGCTGAATCTTATTCAGCATCTTTTCACGGCTCTCTGCACGTTTGATGGATTTTTCTCTGTTGAAAGATTTCAGCTTGACGATAACGGCTTCCTGATGTTTGATCTCGCGCTGCTGGTTGAGATATGCCTTGTACTGGGCATCACGAAGCTGTGCTTTTTTCTCTGCATAAGCGGAGTAATTACCGGCATACATACGAACCTGTCCGGCATCGATCTCGATGACTTTTGTGACAACTTTGTCCAGAAAATAGCGGTCATGAGATACAATGAAAACAGCACCAGGATAATTGAGAAGATAAGTTTCCAGCCAGGCAATGCTTTCCATATCCAGGTGGTTGGTAGGCTCATCGAGCAGAAGGATATCTGGTTTGGAAATCAGCAGTTTACCGAGGGCAACACGTGTTTTCTGACCGCCGGAAAGAGTCGCCACCTGTTTGGTAAAATCCTCTTCTGTAAATCCGAGACCATTCAGAACACCCATAAGTTCGCTTTTGTAGGCATAGCCATTCTCCAGTTCAAATTCATGAGTCAGGCGGGTGTAGGAGTTCATCAGGCGGTCAAGTTCTTCGCCGGAAGCATTTTTCATCTGGACTTCTATGGCACGAAGGCGTTCTTCCATATCGATGATATACTGTTTGGTGCTTAAGAGTTCTTCATATACAGAAAGGTGTCCCTGTACATCCTGATACTGGGCGAGGTAACCGATGCGTTTGTCCTTGGCAAGAACTACCTGTCCGGCATCTGCATGGATCTCTTCCATTATAATGCGAAGAAGTGTGGTCTTGCCGGCACCGTTATTACCGATCAGAGCAGCTTTTTCGCGTTCTTCTATATGAAAAGAGGCATCTTCCAGAATCACTTTTTCACCGAAGGATTTGGAGATACCCTGACATGATAAAATCATAGTTATTCCTCCGAAGTAAATATACGGTATGATTATAAAAGCAAAAATGGCCTTTGTAAAGGAAAATCAATGAAAATTGTACATATTTGACAACATTGATTGACAACAAAATGTCAATTCGTTATAATTAACGAGAAAGTGTAAGGAGGGACAACGGTGGAAGCAAAACAGATTTCAAAAGCTGTGATTAAGAGACTGCCACGTTACTATAGATACCTTGGTGAACTTCTGGAAGACAATGTAGAGAGAATCTCTTCCAATGATCTTAGTAAAAAAATGCGTGTTACAGCGTCTCAGATACGTCAGGATCTGAATAATTTCGGGGGATTTGGACAGCAGGGATACGGTTATAACGTAAAATATCTTTATACAGAGATCGGTAAGATCCTGGGGCTGGATATCGTGCATCCGATGATCATTGTAGGAGCTGGTAATCTGGGGCAGGCACTTGCCAATTATGTTGAGTTTGAGAAGAGAGGATTCAAGCTGGTCGGTATTTTTGATGTAAATCCGGTACTTGAGGGAATTGCGGTTCGTGGGATTGAGATTCAGATGATTAGTGATCTTCCTTTCTTTATGAAAGAAAACAATATTGAGATCGCAATTCTGACATTGCCGAAGAATAAGGCACGTGATATGGCGGAGATTCTGATCGAGAACGGAATCAAAGCTATCTGGAATTTTGCACATATCGATCTGGATACTCCGGATGATGTGATCGTGGAGAATGTTCATCTTTCAGAGAGTCTTATGACATTATCCTATAATCTCAGTCAGTATCGTCAGGAACATATAGACGATGAGAAATAAGCAGCACTTATAAAGTGATGGCAGGACGGACAGACAGGCTGTTACCCGGCTCCTTATGACAAGGAGGCTGCGTAATGGCCTTTTATGCTAATTATGGCAGGTGAGGAAAAAGAATGAAACAGATTGTGACCTGTAAAGAAATGAAAGCTCTTGATGGAAATATGATTGAGGGAATCGGGATTCCGTCCTGTGTCCTGATGGAACGGGCAGCTCTGAAAGTCGCAGAAGAACTGGAACGGACGCTGGCAGACAAAAAACAGGAAGAACGGATTCTCTGTGTCTGCGGAAGCGGGAACAACGGAGGAGATGGCGTGGCTGTTGCCCGTATTCTGAAACTGCATGGTTATCGTACAAGTCTGTATCTGGTGGGGAATCCGGACCACAGGACTGTCGAAATGCAGCGTCAGCTGGATATTGCAGCTGCCTGTCAGGTGCCGGTTGTGAATAACCTGGAAACAGAGGAATATACTACTATAGTAGATGCCATTTTCGGCGTTGGGCTGAGTCGTCCGGTCGAGGGCAGTTACAGAGATGTGATCATGGCACTGAATCAGTTGAATGCCTGGAAAGTGGCTGTTGATATTCCGTCCGGAGTAAATGGCGATACAGGAGCAGAACTTGGAATTGCTTTTCATGCAGATCTGACAGTGACATTTGCATTTCGGAAAGCAGGCCTTTGCCTGTATCCGGGCAGGAAATTTGCCGGTAAAGTGATCGTTGCGGATGTTGGCATCTACGCAAGTGATAAGGTGAAACCATATTTATGGCAGACAGAAAAAACAGATATTCATTTTCTGCCGGATAAAATTGTTGATGGAAACAAAGGAACTTTTGGAAAGATTCTGGTCGTTGCCGGAAGTCCGGGCATGTGTGGGGCGGCTTACCTCAGTGCGTCGGGAGCTTTTGCAGTGGGCATCGGAATGGTGAAAATCGTTACGGCAGAAGAGAATCGGATTCCACTGCAGACAATGCTGCCGGAAGCAATGCTTGACTGTGGCGATGATTTTGCAAAAGATCTTGACTGGTGCGATATTGTGGTGATCGGCCCGGGAATTGGAACTACGCACCAGGCTGCCGAAAAAGTACAGTGGTTTCTGGAGGCAGCATCAGGAGCTGCTAAACCAGTCATACTGGATGCAGATGGGCTGAATCTGCTGGCACAGCATCCGGAATGGAAACAGTATCTTACGAGCCGCGTGGTCATGACACCACATATGGGTGAGATGGGACGGCTGACAGGAAAAAAGGTCAGTGAACTTCAAAAAGACCGTATTGCAGCAGCGAGGGAGCTGGCGGCAGAGACCGGTGCGGTTTGTGTGCTGAAAGATGCATGTACCGTGACGGCAGCACCGGATGGAAATACCTGGATCAGTCTGGCGGGAAATCCTGGAATGGCGACTGCGGGAAGCGGAGATGTTCTGACCGGAATTCTTGCAGGTGTGCTGGCAATGTTCCTGAATAAAAGGACGGAACTGCCGGATATAGGCAGACAGGCTGCGTTGGGAGTACTGCTTCATGGTATGGCAGGAGATCTGGCAGCGAAAGAAAAAGGAACAGCAGGTATGAAGGCCGGAGATATTGTACGAGGAGCTTCAGAAGTTTTGAAAAATAAATAGAATACCGAAATATCTGAGCAGATCAGGCAGGAAGAGGAGGGTATTATGAAAAAATTTGAGAGAGTTAAAGCAGTAGTATCACTGGATGCCATTGCTCATAACTTTGAGGAAATGAAGAAAAACATTGCAGATGGTACCAGGATCGTAGCTGTTATCAAGGCCGATGGTTATGGACATGGTGCAGAAGCGATTTCGCGTCTTATAGAAGACTATGAGTACATCTGGGGCTTTGCGACCGCGACAGCAGAGGAAGCGATTCAGTTGAAAGATGCCGGGATTGAGAAACCGGTATTGATTCTCGGACTTGTTTTTGAAGAGTATTTCCAGGAACTGATCAGAAAAGATGTGCGCCTGACGGTCTGTGAGTATAATGTGGCAAAAGTTCTTTCTGATGAGGCAGTCCGCCAGGGCAGACAGGTGCATATCCACATTGCACTGGATACCGGAATGAGTCGTATTGGATTTGCAGATAAGCCGGAAAGCGTTGAGGAGATCAAAAAGATCGCTGCACTTCCAAATGTTGAGATTGAGGTATGTTTACACACTTCGCGCGGGCAGATGAGACGGATAAAGCTCCGGCAGTAGAACAGCTGGAACGTTATCTTGCGTTTGCTGGCCTTCTGGAAAAGGCGGGAGTACAGATTCCGCTGAAGCATTGCTCGAACAGTGCGGGAATCATTCGTATGCCAGAGGCAAACCTGAACCTGGTCCGTGCGGGAATTACCATCTATGGTATTTATCCATCTGATGAAGTGGAAAGAGATATTGTAAAACTGGAGCCGGCGATGGAGCTGAAGAGTCATGTGGCTTATGTGAAGGATCTTCCGGCAGGAACGGCGATCAGTTATGGCGGAACATTTGCTTCCGAAAACGATCTTCGTGTTGCAACGATTCCGGTTGGCTATGCGGATGGATATCCGAGAACTCTGTCTAATAAAGGATGGGTTCTGATACATGGACAGAAAGCACCGATCCTTGGCAGAGTCTGTATGGACCAGTTCATGGTGGATGTTACACATATTCCGGATGTGAAACATGGAGATGAGGTAACATTGATCGGCAGGGACGGAGACGAATTTATCAGCATTGAGACTTTCGGCGATATGTCCGGCAGATTTTCTTATGAATTTGCCTGTGATATCAGTAAACGTGTCCCGAGAGTCTATATAAAAGACGGCAAAGAATGGGGAGATCTGACCTTCTTCGAATAAACTGCAGTACCACGCATGTATACACAGAAGAAAAATGGAAATACTAATTCCAGAGAAAAAAGAATCGGAGTGTGATTGTGTGGTAATTAAAAGAGGGGATATTTTTTATGCAGATTTAAGGCCGGTAGTTGGGAGTGAACAGGGTGGTGTCCGCCCGGTTCTGATCATTCAGAATGATGTGGGCAACCGACACAGTCCCACGGTCATCTGTGCTGCGATTACTTCTAAGATGAATAAGGCAAAGCTGCCGACGCATATTGAGATCGATGCTTCTTCTTATGGAATTGAGAAGGACTCGGTGATCTTGTTGGAACAGCTGCGTACGATCGATAAAAAAAGGCTGAAGGATAAGGTATGCCATCTTGACCAGACAATGCTGGATCGAGTGAATCATGCCCTTGAAATCAGCCTTGAACTTACTTTTTAGGCTGTTATCCTTGACGAACAGAAGCTAAAGTGCTATATTTTAGCAGTAATTGTGCTGATTTTAAACAAATTACGGAAGGAATAGATACAAAATGGACGATGGCAGTCGATTGCCCCGCAGGGGGCCGGCGAAGGTTATAGACTGGATCCAGGGCCTTTTTTCCGGAGTTTTCATTTCTTTAAAGGGGAACAGGAAGATTCTGTTACGGAAAAGAAATCATCTCTATGGTGGATGAGGCACATGAGAAAGGTGTCCTCCAGAAAGATGAAGCAGAGATGATCCAGAATATTTTTGCTTTTGAAGATAAAGAAGTGGGTGCGGTTATGACTCACAGAAGCAGTGTGGCTGCTTTTGCGATGGATGATCTGCTCAAGGATGTTGTGAATCATATGATGGAAGAGGAAAATTCCCGATATCCGGTCTGCGGGGAAGATATGGATGATATCCGGGGACTGATCCATTACAAAGATGCACTGAAATTCTTTACACAGAATCCATGGGCGAAGTTCAAACCACTGAAAGAGCTTCCGGGGCTTATCAGGAAAGCGACTTTTGTTCCTGAGACCAGACATATCGGACAGCTTTTCCGTACCATGCAGGCCAGACAGGTACATATGGCAGTTGTCGTGGATGAGTATGGTCAGACGGCAGGAATCGTAACGATGGAAGACCTCATTGAGGAAATCGTCGGGGATATTTTTGATGAATACGATGAGAGCAGGGATACATTTCGGACACAGGTAGATAACAGTATCATTATTGATGGACTTGCCAGTCTGGATGATGTGGAGCAGGAACTGGATATTGATTCGGTGATGTAGAAATGGAAACGCTGAACGGTTATCTGACAGAGCTTCTGGGACATATTCCGTCCAGGGAGGATCTGGACAAAGAAATTGTTGCAAACGGCTACAGATTTAAGATTCTTTCACTTGGAAACAGAACCATCGGAAGAGTAAGAGCCGAAAAAATAAATGACAAAGAAACAAAAGGAGAGAGTGAAAAATGTCAGGACATTCAAAATTCGCAAACATAAAGCACAAAAAGGAAAAAAATGACGCAAAAAAAGGTAAAGTATTTACTGTAATCGGCCGTGAGATCGTTATGGCAGTCAAAGCCGGCGGTGCGGACCCGAACAACAACAGCAAACTTCGTGACGTTATTGCAAAAGCAAAAGCAAACAACATGCCGAATGATACAATTGAACGTGGTATCAAAAAAGCAGCCGGTGCAGATTCTGCTGACAGTTATGAGCGTGCTACATATGAAGGATATGGTCCGAATGGTGTTGCAATCATCGTTGAGACTCTGACTGACAACAAAAACCGTACAGCAAGTAATGTAAGAAATGCATTTACAAAAGGTTATGGAAGCATCGGAACTCAGGGATGTGTATCCTTTATGTTTGATCAGAAAGGTCAGATCATCATTGATAAAGAAGAATTGGAAGATGAATGCGGCGAGATGGATGCAGATGAACTGATGATGACAGCTCTTGATGCCGGTGCAGAAGACTTTAACGAAGAAGAAGACAGCTTCGAAGTCTGACAGCTCCGGATGATTTCAGTGCTGTTCGTGAAGCTCTTGAAAAAGCAGGAATCCCGATGGTAGAAGCTCAGGTTGCCATGGTTCCGCAGACATATGTGGATCTGACAGATGAAAAGGATGTCAAGAACCTGCAGAGAACACTGGATCTTCTCGATGAGGATGATGATGTTACAGATGTTTGGACAAACTGGAACGAATGATTTTCAAATATATGATCTGATGTATAACAATTAAAGATCTGACACAAAATACCTTCATGAATCTTCATGGAGGTATTTTTTATGTCTGAAAAAGAAATCGAGAATGACAAACAGCAGGCTTTGGATAAAGAAGAAAAAGAAAATGAGCAGATCAGGGAAATGGGTGAGTTGACACTTGACCAGAATGTGAAGAGACACCGGATCGAACTTCTGACGATCATTGGTGAAGTAGAAGGCCATGATGCTGCACCGTCGCAGAGTAAAACAACAAAATATGAACATGTTCTGCCAAAACTTGCAATGATCGAAGACGATGAAAACGTGGAAGGACTTCTGATTCTTTTGAATACGGTTGGCGGTGATGTGGAGGCAGGACTTGCCATTGCAGAGATGATCGCATCTTTAAGTATTCCGACGGTATCGTTGGTACTTGGTGGCGGGCATTCGATCGGAGTACCGATGGCAGTGTCGGCAGATTATTCTTTTGCGGTTCCAAGTGCAACGATGGTGATCCATCCGGTGCGTTCCAGCGGAATGTTTATCGGAGTGGCCCAGACCTATCGGAATATGGAAAAGATCCAGGACCGTATCACAGGCTTTATTGCGGCACATTCCAGAGCTTCCAAGGAACGACTGGAAGAACTGATGCTGGATACCAGTCAGCTGGTCAAAGATGTCGGAACGCTTCTGGAAGGTGAGGAGGCAGTAAAAGAAGGCTGATTGATGAGATTGGAGGAATCCGTGAGGCACTTGCAAAACTGCATGAGATGATTGACACGAAAAATAATAAAATATAAAAAATTGTGAAAAAAAGACATTTTTATGCATCTTTATAAATGTTTTCCTTGTCATATAGCAGATTTTAGCGTATTATTATTAGAGGATTGAATGAAAATATGCTAGGAGGGAAACAATGTATAAGATTTTAAAAGCTGAAACACTGGCAGCTAAGATTCATCTTATGGTCGTACACGCACCGCGTGTTGCAAGCCATTGTCAGCCAGGACAATTCATCATCGTAAAAATGGATGAGAAGGGCGAGAGAATCCCGCTTACAATCTGTGACTTTGATCGCGAAGAAGGAACGATTACAATCGTATTCCAGGAAGTTGGAGCATCTACTATTAAGATGTCCGAATTAAAAGCTGGAGATTCTTTCCGTGACTTTGTAGGACCTCTGGGATGTCCTTCTGAATTTGTTCATGAAGACATCGAAGAACTTAAGAAAAAGAAAATGGTATTCGTAGCCGGAGGTGTTGGTACAGCACCTGTTTATCCGCAGGTAAAAATGGCTTCACGAGCATGGTATTACTGCAGACGTAATCCTTGGTTCCAAAACAAAGGATATGGTTATTCTTGAAAAAGAACTTGCAGCTGTTTCCAACCTTTATGTTACAACAGATGACGGATCTTATGGACGTTCCGGTATGGTAACAAAGACTCTGGAAGATCTCGTTACTAACGAAGGAAAGAGCTATGATGTCTGTGTTGCAATCGGACCGATGATCATGATGAAATTTGTCTGTCTTCTTACTAAGAAGCTTGGTATCCACACGATCGTCAGCATGAACCCGATTATGGTTGATGGAACTGGTATGTGTGGAGCATGTCGTCTCCAGGTTGGCGATGAAATTAAATTTGCCTGCGTAGACGGACCGGAATTCGACGGACATCTCGTTGATTTCGATCAGGCTATGAAGAGAAGCCAGATGTACAAGACTGAAGAAGGACGTGCATTACTGAAGCTTCAGGAAGGCGATACCCACCACGGTGGATGCGGACAGTGCGGAGGTGACAAGTAATGGCAGATGCAAAAATGTTAAATAAAGTACCGGTAAGAGAACAGGATCCGAAGGTACGTGCTACAAACTTTGAAGAAGTTTGTCTTGGATATAATCAGGAAGAAGCAATGGAAGAGGCACAGAGATGTCTGGGCTGTAAAAAACCGAAATGCGTAGAAGGATGTCCGGTGTCCATCAATATTCCTGGATTTATCGAGCAGATCAAAGAAGGAAACATTGAAGAAGCATATAAAGTGATCGGATTATCTTCCGCACTTCCGGCTATCTGCGGACGTGCTATGTCCTCGAGAGTCTCAGTGTGAAGGACAGTGTATCCGTGGTAAGAAGGGTGAAGCTGTTTCTATCGGTAAACTGGAAAGATTCGTTGCTGACTATGCTCTGGAACATGATATTAAACCAGTCGGAGCAGAAGTTAAGAACGGACATAAAGTTGCTGTTATCGGTTCTGGTCCGTCCGGACTTACCTGCGCAGGTGATCTTGCAAAGGCCGGATATGATGTAACCGTATTTGAAGCTCTTCATGAACTTGGTGGAGTTCTTGTTTATGGTATTCCGGAATTCCGTCTTCCAAAACAGAAAGTTGTTAAGAAAGAGATCGAGAAAGTTAAAGAACTCGGTGTTAAATTTGAAACAAACGTTGTTATCGGTAAATCCACAACAATCGATCAGCTGATCGAAGATGAAGGATTTGAAGCTGTATTTATCGGTTCCGGTGCAGGTCTTCCGATGTTTATGGGAATCCCGGGTGAAAACGCAAGCGGTGTATTCTCTGCAAACGAGTACCTGACAAGAAGCAACTTGATGAAAGCATTCGATGACTCTTATGATACACCGATCGCAGCAGGTAAGAAAGTTGCTGTTGTCGGCGGTGGTAACGTAGCTATGGATGCTGCAAGAACTGCTCTCAGACTTGGTGCTGAAGTACATATCGTATACAGAAGAAGTGAAGCAGAGCTTCCTGCACGAGCAGAAGAAGTTCATCATGCTAAAGAAGAAGGAATCATCTTTGATCTTCTTACAAATCCGAAGGAAATCCTTGTTGACGAGAACGGACATGTAAGCGGTATGAAGGTTGTTAAGATGGAACTGGGCGAGCCGATGCATCCGGAAGAAGACGTCCTGTTGAGATTCCAGGTTCTGAGTATGATATGGATGTTGATACTGTTATCATGTCACTTGGTACTTCTCCGAACCCACTGATCTCTTCTACTACTAAAGGACTTGAGATCAACAAGAGAAGATGTATCGTTGCTGAAGAAGAAACAGGTAAGACTTCCAAAGATGGCGTTTACGCTGGTGGAGATGCTGTTACAGGTGCAGCTACAGTTATCCTTGCTATGGGAGCTGGTAAAGCTGGAGCAAAAGGTATCGATGAATATCTGAAAAATAAATAAAATGAATCAGGGGCCTTCCGGTACAGAAATGTGTCGGAAGGTCTTTTTTTGAATGGAATAAGAACACAGGTTCTTTTTTGCTGTCTTGTAAGTTTTTCGGGAATATGTTATACTATCCACTGTTAATATGCCTTTTATAGGCGGTTATGAGAAATTTACCGGATAATATGGTACAGATTAGTTGAAAGAAAAGGATAAAAATATGATAGTTCTTTATATTATTTTACTGGCTATAGTGCAGGGAATTACAGAATTTCTTCCGGTCAGCAGTTTTGGACATCTTTGTTTTGTTCAGAATATACTTGGTATGGAACATGGACCCGGAGTACTCATGGAGGTTATGCTTCATCTGGGAACGCTTGCAGCAGTTTTTATGACCTTTCAGAAAGACATACGCAGACTGGCAGTGGAATCCATTGAAATGTTTATGGATGTGATCGGAAATGCAAATCTCTATATACATAACAGACGTACCGGGGATGAGCTTCATTATGCAAAGGTCATAAGCAATATCTACCGTAAATTTGCAGTTCTACTGATGGTTTCCATGATTCCGACGATGTTTCTGGGATATACAGCACGCAGACTTGTTGCAATGTCTGCAGCTTCAAAACTTCTTCCGGGTGTTGGGATTCTGATCACGGGGATTATTCTTCTGGTAATTGATCTGAGTCAGGTAGGCGGCACAAAAGCAGCTAAGGATGCAAGCTTCTCCAATGCCATGTGGATCGGAATCTGTCAGGGCCTTTCGGTATTTCCGGGATTTTCCAGAAGTGGAATGACGATCAGTGCCGGGTTGATGAGCGGATTCAGCCGTACATTTGCAGTGAAGTATTCTTATATTTTGTCGATTCCGGCAATTATCGGTGCACTGATCATGGAACTTGGGCAGTTTGGTTCTGCAGATATGACAGTAGGGCTTGGCTTTTCTTATGTATTTGGAATGATCATTGCAGCAGTTGTTGGAAGTCTGGCAATCCGGGCATGTCTGAGACTTGTACACAACGGAAAATTCCGCTTTTTTGCATACTATTGTTTTATTGTGGGAATTATTGCGCTTGTAGCAAATTTTGCATAATTGGGAATATTTATTTCTGCCGGAGGATTTTCTGATTTTCCGGCGGATTTTTATGAGAATCATTAGGAGGGGTGCCTGAATGGCAGCAGCAAAGAAACAGAGTAACCGAAGAGGAACCGCAAAAACCGCTTCCGGACGTAAAAATACGAGAAAAAAACAGACCAGAAAACAGGTGAAAAAGCAGGGAGTTACCAGCGGATTCCAGACAGAGATCATTTTGCTGACAATTCTGGCGGCTTCGATTATATTGATCATCAGTAATCTTGGCATGGGTGGAGTGGTCGGTGCTGCGATCAGTAAGGCATCTTTCGGGATTATGGGATTGCTTGCGTATGTTTTTCCGGTATTGATCTTTGTTGGTGCTGCATTTCTTGTATCGAACAGTAAGAATCCTCTTGCATACAAAAAAGCACTTGCTGCGCTTGTGTTTTTTGTTTTTCTGTGCGGCCTGGTTCAGCTGTTGACAGAGGGATATATGTCCAGTACTACAATGTCGGAATATTATTCGACCTGTTCTACATATAGAACGGGTGGTGGTGTGCTTGGTGGAGCTATCTGCATTTCTACGACTTCCGCATTTGGTGTTGCGGGGGGATATGTGATTATTATTCTTGTACTTCTGATCTCTCTGATATTGATCACGCAGAAATCATTTTTTGGTTTTGTATTCCGTATCTGGGATGCAGTCTGTGCACTTGCCAGAGATGGACATGACATGTATATGGAGGGACAGCCGGAGCGGGATCTTCGCAAAGAGCTTCGTGTGCAGGAACGCAGACAGAGGAGAGAAGAACGGCAGGCGCAGCGTGTGCGCGAACTGGAAGAGGCTCTGGCACAGGAAAACAATGATGGAGAAGAGGTTGCGGCTAAAGAGAAGAAATCTACAGGATTTCTTGAAGGGACGCTGCTTGTTCCACCGGAAGCAAAGAAGAAAAAGAATCGTAAGACAGTGCTCAGAGATCATAAGAAGACCGCAGAAGGCATAAAAATGATACTGCCACAGATACAGATTCCGTAGCTGTAGTTTCAGATATGACTTCAGATTTTGCAGGAAATGCAGAACACGGGGAAACTGTGAGGCAGGACCAGAAGGATGAGATGCCTGAGAATATGCCTGTGGAGAACACGATGGCGATGGCTTCACCACAGACTCCGATGTTTGAGATTCACCGTGCAGAGCCGGAAGAATTTTATCAGGAACCATCAGATAGCTATGTGCAGCCAACGGCAGAGCAGGATGTACCGGAATTATCAGAATGCTATTCTGAACCGGAGCCGGTAGACACATATGCGGAAGTACAGCAGGTGCAGGAGCCGGTGTCTGAGAATGTTCCGGAATCTGTGTCGCAGCCGGAGACAAGACCTGCTTCACAGTCAGTAAAAAATCCGAAGTCTTCCAAACAGGAGATTGAAAGTGGAATTCAAAATATCCAGAAAGAGATTACACAGCAGAATGAAGTGGTTAAGCGTGAGTATCATTATCCGCCGCTGAAACTTCTGAAGCGTGGAGATGGCAAATCACAGGGAGACTCCGATGAACATCTTCGCAAGACTGCGAAGAAGCTGCAGGATACATTGCATAATTTTGGTGTGAATGTAACTGTGACGAATGTAAGCTGCGGACCAACTGTCACCAGATATGAATTGCAGCCGGAAATGGGCGTTAAAGTAAGTAAGATCGTCAATCTGGCAGATGATATCAAATTAAACCTTGCAACGCCGGACATTCGTATTGAGGCACCGATTCCGGGCAAAGCGGCTGTTGGTATTGAAGTACCGAACAAAGAAAATCATGCTGTTATGCTGAGAGAGATCCTTCAGTCACAGGAATTTCAGAGTGCAAAGTCCAGGCTGTCTTTTGCAGTTGGTAAAGATATTGCAGGAAAACCGGTTGTTACGGATATTGCCAAGATGCCACATCTTCTGATCGCGGGTGCTACAGGTTCCGGTAAATCTGTCTGTATCAATACCCTGATCGTAAGTATCCTGTACAAAGCATCTCCGGAAGATGTCAAATTGATCATGATTGACCCGAAGGTAGTGGAACTCAGTGTTTATAACGGTATTCCACATCTGTTCATTCCGGTTGTCACGGATCCGAAAAAAGCTGCCGGTGCATTGAACTGGGCAGTAACAGAGATGATGAATCGTTACAATACGTTTGCAGAATACAGTGTTCGAAATCTTCAGGAATATAACCGCAAAGTTGAGGGAATGCGTATTCCGGAAGGTGAAGAGCGCCCTGAGAAGATGCCGCAGATCGTAATTATTGTAGATGAGCTTGCAGACCTTATGATGGTTGCTCCTGGAGAAGTGGAGGATGCAATCTGTCGTCTGGCACAGCTTGCACGTGCTGCAGGTATTCATCTGATCATTGCAACACAGCGACCGTCTGTAAATGTTATCACCGGTCTGATCAAGGCAAATATGCCGTCACGAATTGCATTCTCTGTATCTTCTGGTGTTGATTCAAGGACGATCCTTGACATGAATGGAGCAGAGAAGCTTCTTGGAAAGGGCGATATGCTGTTTTATCCGCAGGGATATCAGAAACCGGCCAGACTGCAGGGGGCTTTTGTATCCGATGAAGAAGTCAGCAGTATTGTTGACTTCCTGGCAGAAAAGAATCCGGGAATGCAGTACAATTCCCAGATTGAACAGCAGGTAAATACGGCAGGCATGTCCGGTGGCACCGGTGGTTCTTCGGCTGACGACAGGGATGCTTATTTTGTGGAGGCCGGTAAATTCATTATTGAAAAAGAAAAGGCATCGATTGGTATGCTCCAGAGAATGTTCAAAATCGGTTTCAACAGAGCTGCAAGAATCATGGATCAGTTATGTGATGCAGGGGTTGTCGGACCGGAGGAAGGAACGAAACCTCGTAAGGTACTGATGTCTGCAGAAGAATTTGAAAATTATATAGAGGAATACCTGTAAATGGAAATTAAGATCATAACTGTAGGGAAAATTAAAGAAAAATATCTGAATGATGGAATTGCCGAGTATGCGAAGCGTCTGAGCCGTTACTGCAAACTGACATTTTGCCAGGTTCCGGATGAAAAAACACCGGATAAAGCATCTGATGCACTGAACGAGCAGATTAAGAATACAGAAGCGGAACGTCTGATGAAGCATATCCGGGAACAGGATTATGTAATTGCACTTGCGATTGATGGTAAAATGCTGGATTCCGTCGAGTTATCCGAAAAAATCGGACGTCTGGGTGTAGAAGGCAAAAGTTCTGTCGCATTTGTGATTGGAGGCTCGTTAGGTCTTGGCAATGAAGTTCTGAAAAGAGCAGATTATAAACTGAGCTTTTCCAGAATGACATTTCCTCATCAGCTGATGCAGATGATTCTTCTGGAGCAGATCTATCGTGGCTACAGGATCCTGAACCATGAACCTTATCATAAATAAAAAGACACAAACCGGAAATAACTCCGGCTTGCAATAAATGATTTCCAAAAAAGGAGGATATAGTGATATGACAACAGAACGAGTAGAACATATGGCAGGTGGACAGGGACATGCATTGGTGAAACGTCTCCTTGATGAGAAGCAGTTAAACGGAAAATGCAAATTATATGCGCAGGTAACTCTGGAACCGGGATGTTCTCTGGGATATCATGAACATCATAATGAGAGTGAAACGTATTATATTCTTTCTGGAAAAGGTATTTACAGCGATAATGGAACACTCCGTATGGTGCAGGCCGGTGATGTGACATTTACTCCGGACGGCAAAGGACATGGACTTACAAACAGCGGCGATGAAGACCTTGTATTCATGGCGCTGATTATTCTGGATTAATTAAAATGGAGGAACCCTGATGACGGCAGAACTGAATATTGATAAATTTGAAGATTTTATTGCGCAGTATCCGATCTTTGAATATCGTATCCTGAATACCGGAGATCTGTCTGTCGAGGAGAGAGTAAGGATCGTCTGTCAGCAGGAATGTGAACGGTATGGATCGACCTGGGCATGTCCGCCGGCTGTGGGTACTCTGAAAGAATGCGAGGAAAGAATCCGCAAGTTTGGACAGGCTGTTTTCTTTTCCAGTGTGGCAGAAGTTTCTGATCTTATGAATATGCAGGAAATGTTGCAAACAAGAGCTGCACACGAAGAACTGACAACGGAAGTTGCCCGTTTTTTGAAAGAACAGGGATTTGAGACGTTTACACTTTCAACGGAATCCTGTGATATCTGTGAGGACTGTGCATATCCACATGGCAAACCGTGCAGACATCCGGACCGAATGCATCCTTGCCTGGAAAGCCATGGCGTGGTAGTAAGTGAGATCGTAGAGAAACAGCAGATGGAGTATAATCTGGGCGGAAATACGATACTCTGGTTTTCCATGGTGCTTTTTAAATAAAATATCAGAGAATAAACAAGACCTCTCCGGCGTACATTTATAATGAGCGCCAGGGAGGTTTTTGTTATGAAAAAGATGGGACAATGGAAAGAAAATCTTGTTACCTCGCTGGAAATACCGAGAGATCTGGCAATGAAAGAAACGGTGTTTACTGTTACAGGAAAACATCAGGCAGTAGTCTGCAACTATCGAAGTGTTTTGCGGTATGAGAAAGAAGAAATAATATTACTGACTTTTCAGGGGAAACTTCGAATACAGGGAAAAAGACTGAAGATTCCGATGTATACACCTGAAGAAATGTATATTGAAGGTGTGATCACGGAGATTATCCTGGAAGGTTAGGAGGAGATTATGAAAAAGTATGCCGGGTTTCGAAATGGATACGTTCGTGTGCGGATTTATGGGGAACAGACAGAACGTTTTCTGAATCTGTGCAGAGCGCATGAGATTCGAATCAGTGATCTCAGAAAAGAATCAGAACTGAGTCTGACAGGATGTCTGCAGATCAGAGATTTTTTCAGACTCGCTCCAATACATAGAAAAACAAAAGTAAAAATTCATATTCTGGAAAAGCATGGACTTCCTTTCTTTTTTTACCGAAGTAAAAAGAGAAAGGCTTTTTTTCTTGGATTACTTTTATGTGCAGGACTGCTTTTGTTCCTGTCCGGACGGTTGTGGGAAATTGATGTAGAGGGAAATGTCAGAAACAGCACACCTGAGATACTGGATTTTCTGGAACAAAAAGGAATCAGGCATGGAATGGCAAAAGGAAGGCTCAGCTGCAGTGAGATTGCAGCTGAGATCCGTAAAAAATATCCGGATATTACGTGGGTATCAGCAAAACTGGAGGGAACCAGACTGCTCCTTACAGTCAGAGAAGGGATATTTATACAGACTACAGAAGAAAAGGACAAATCTGCCTGTGATATTATGGCAGAACGCGATGGTGAGATCATAAAAATGATAACCAGAAGCGGACTGCCCCGGAAAAAGGTTGGGGGATTTATGTAAAAAAGGTGAAATCCTGGTATCGGGAATACTGGAATTAAAGGATGACAGTCAGGAGGTTGTAAAGTATGAAGCGGTTCATGCAGATGCAGATATTTATATAAAAGACAGAGGCATATTATCATGAGATTCCAATGATCTATGAGACATATGAATGGACCGGTAAAAAGAAAAAGGGTATCTATCTGAAAGCAGGCAGATTTTATTTGGAAATTGCAGACAGGACAAAAAATGGCTGGTATCAGATTGCAGAAGAACAGAAAATGTATCTGACCAAAAGTTTTCAGTTGCCGTGCTCAATAGGGTATATTACCCAAAACCAGTACAGAAAGATAAAAAAAGAGTATACAAGGGAAGAAGTAAAAAAACTTGCATGGCATACTTTGCAGAGGTATGAAGAAAAATTAATGCAAAAAGGGGTTCAAATATCTGCAAATAATGTTAAAATAGAAATTGACCACAAGACCTGTGTAAGCAAAGGTTTTTTGGAAATTATAGAAAAAATCGGAGAGGAGACTCCTGTAGAAATACCGGAGCAGCCTGCAGAAAGGACAACAGAGGATGGCTAACAGCATTATCGAGCTATACACGCAGGTGCCTGCAGATCTGGAGGGAAATGTGTTCGGTCAGTTTGACGAACACCTGAAGCTGATTGAACGGACGTTAAATGTAACACTGATATCCAGAGATGGCATGCTGAAGATCCTGGGTACCGAACAGAGTGCAACTCAGGCAAAAAAACTGATAGAGGAGCTGGTGACGCTTGCAGGAAGAGGCAATACTATAACACGGCAGAACGTAAGTTATGCACTGTCTCTTGCCATGGAGGAACGAAATCAGGTACTCACGGAAATAGATAAAGATTTTATCTGTAATACGATACAGGGAAGACCAATCAAACCCAAAACATTAGGACAGCAGGAATATGTAGAACAGATCCGAAAGAAAATGATTGTATTTGGAATCGGACCTGCAGGCACCGGTAAGACTTACCTTGCTATGGCAATGGCAGTTACCGCATTTCGAAATGAAGAAGTCAGCCGTATCATTCTGACCAGACCGGCGATCGAAGCAGGGGAGAAACTTGGATTCCTTCCGGGTGATCTTCAGAGTAAAGTAGATCCGTATCTGCGCCCATTGTATGATGCATTATATCAGATCATGGGAGCTGACAGTTTCGCAAAAAATATGGAACGAGGGCTGATCGAAGTGGCTCCGCTTGCTTATATGCGAGGACGTACACTGGATAATGCATTTATTATTCTGGATGAGGCACAGAATACAACACCGGCACAGATGAAGATGTTTCTGACCCGTATTGGTTTTGGCTCCAAAGTGGTTGTTACCGGTGATGCGTCTCAGAAAGACCTTCCGAGAGATGCAGTATCTGGTCTTGATGTGGCGGCAAAAGTCCTTAAGAAGATAGATGATATTGGATTTTGCCAGCTTACCAGCAAAGACGTTGTACGTCATCCGCTGGTACAGCAGATCGTACAGGCATATGAAAAATTACGAAAAGAAACAGAAACCGTCCAGAAGTACCGGTGGTACAAGGACAGTCCGGAGGAAAAAGAATGACCATACAGATTGATTATGAAGCAGAACGTAAACTGGATATTGATTATGAAAAACTGGCATCAGAAGTCGCTGAGCATATTCTTGAGACAGAGAACTGTCCTTATGATGTCTGCGTAAATCTTGTGATTACTGACAACGAAGAAATCAAACGGGTAAATACGGAATTTCGCTCAATCGGGGCACCGACAGATGTACTTTCTTTCCCGATGATCCCGTTTAAGACACCGGCAGATTATTCAGTGATCGAGGGCGATGACAGCTATTTTGATCTTGATACAGATGAACTGATCCTTGGGGACGTTATGATCTCTGTAGATAAGGTCTATGCGCAGGCAGAAGAATATGGACACAGCACAGAGCGGGAATTCAGTTTCCTGTTTGCACACAGTATGCTGCATCTGCTCGGCTATGATCATATGGAACCGGATGAGGCAGCGGTAATGGAGGCCAAGCAGGCAAAGGCACTGGAGGATCTGGGAATTACCAGGTGATGCTCACCATCTGAAAGGAGAACATCTATGAAGAAGAAATTTCTGGCAGCAGTTATGGCATTGGTTATGATAGGAACGACACCTGTTGGTGTATTTGCTGATACTATGGTGAAAAGCTACCTTACAGGACTGGATGTTCCCGAATCGGAAGGCCGGGTCCGCCCGGTAGCGGTTATGCTGAATAATATTAAGCAGGGATGCCCACAGAGTGGAATCGCGAATGCCGGTGTTGTGTATGAGGCACCTGTAGAGGGCGATATCACAAGACTGATGGGAATTTTTGAGGATTATAAAGATCTGGAACGGATTGGTTCCGTCAGAAGCTGCAGAGATTATTATATCTTTTATGCGAATGAATTTGATGCAATTTATGCGCATTATGGACAGTCTGCTTTTGCACTTCCATATTTTGAACAGCATCTGATTGACAATCTGAATGGCGTGAAACTGGGAAAAATCTGTTATTTCAGGAGTACTGACCGTAAGGCTCCGCACAATGCTTATACAACATATGACCTGCTTCAGCAGGGTATAGACAAGATGGGATACCGCAGAGAATACAAAGAAGATTATGATGGACACTATGTGTTTGTACCTGATGGAACTGAAAACACACTTCCGCAGGGTACATCCGCACAGG
>ENA-OQDM01000359-OQDM01000359.1-human-gut-metagenome-genome-assembly--contig:-NODE-359-length-28152-cov-2.033684_pt1 | contig 28152 bp, 28 predicted proteins | sample MGYA00242772_ERZ504605 | MGnify/ENA primary metagenome ERZ504605 (study PRJEB26092, sample SAMD00036348) | human gut metagenome | host: Homo sapiens | study: EMG produced TPA metagenomics assembly of... | reverse complement strand
GTCTGTAGCTCAGCTGGATAGAGCAACGGCCTTCTAAGCCGGTGGGTCGGGGGGTTCGAATCCCTTCAGGCACGCTGTGGTGGGTATAGCGCAGTTGGTTAGCGCGCCAGATTGTGGCTCTGGAGGCCCAGGGTTCGAATCCCTGTATCCACCCTCGCCTTTGGCTATCGCCAAGCGGTAAGGCACAGCACTTTGACTGCTGCATTCGCTGGTTCGAATCCAGCTAGCCCAGTCTTTTATATGGGATATTAGCTCAGTTGGTAGAGCACTTGACTTTTAATCAAGTTGTCCGGGGTTCGAATCCCCGATGTCTCATTGATTTTTAAGAACACTATCATTTCGATAGTGTTTTTATTTATCTTTTATGTTACACACGAATATATCAAACAATATGCGGATGTGGCGGAATTCTTTGTTCTTGAACGTCAGTTCAAGATCGGACAGACTCTAATCGATTTATCGATCGTCTGACAATTCCGTTTATCTATATATTGTTTCTATGCGGATGTGGCGGAATTGGCAGACGCGCCAGATTTAGGTTCTGGTGTCTACGACGTGCAGGTTCAAGTCCTGTCATCCGCATTTTATTTAAATCATAAGGATTGCAAAGGGACTTACCATTCCCTCTGCACACCCTTGGCTGAGAAGCAAAGGACTTCTTCGTTTTCAAATAGGATATGTATAGAATAACAGCAGGAGACTTCTCTCTCGTATGGAGAAGATTTCCTGCTGTTTTGACATTCTATTATTTTGTTTTCCCTGAATCTTAACCCGAACAATTTAGAGTCCCCTATACATACTTGTTTAAATCATTTTACAGATATTTGATCTTGGCAGACATCTTTCTGTCTTTATCAGTCTCAAGGATCACATAGCTTGGCTTTCTGCCGTGCTGGCGTGGATAGGACAGACTTCCCGGGTTAATGGCCAGAACACCGTCTATTTCTTCAATTACAGGCTTATGCGTGTGTCCAAAGAACACAGCATCACAGTCTCTGGACTTTGCTTCTTCTGCGACACCGGAAATATCCATGGACACACCATAATAATTTCCATGCGTGACAAGAACCTTATTTCCATCAAGTTCTATCTCCTCTTCTCTCGGAAGGTCTGAGAAAAAATCATTATTGCCGGCAACAATACAGCAGGGGCAGTCCACAAGAGCTTCGATAAAAATCTCACGGCCCTCCACATCTCCGCAATGTACCAGCATATCAAACGGCGTTTCCATCATCACCGCTCTTTCCAGATTTTCATCGTGCCCATGGGTATCACTGACGATCAGTACCTTCATCGAAGTTCATCCTTGATCGCACGCAGAGCCTTCCCTCTGTGGCTGATCTTATTTTTTTCTTCCATGGAAAGTTCGGCAGAAGTACAGCCGTATTCCGGAAGATAAAAGATCGGATCATAACCAAAACCATTTTCTCCGCTCTCTTTATATCCGATTCTGCCTTCCATCGCTGCTCTCACAGTCTTCATCGTTCCATCCGGAAATGCCGCTGCGATCGCACACACAAACCTTGCAGTCCTCTTCTCATCCGGAACTCCTTCCAGTCTCTCGATCAGTTTTGCATTCTTAATATGATAGGAAGTATCTTCTCCCATATAACGTGCGGAATAGATTCCAGGTTCTTTATTCAGATAATCAATCTCAAGTCCGGAATCATCTGCCAGCACGATCTCACCTGTCAGGTCACAGATTGTCTTTGCCTTGATCTGGGCATTTTCTTCAAATGTTTTACCATCCTCAACGATATCCGCATCAATTCCGGCATCTTTTAAGGAAAGAAGTTCAATATCCAGATCTCCGAGTATTTCACGGATTTCTTTCATTTTTCCCTGATTACCGGTTGCAAAAATTACTTTTTTCAATCTTTTTTCCTCCTTGGTGGTTTCGGACCCAGGAACTGATAATAATATGTTTTTAACATACCATTATAAATCTTGCGATTCTTGTCCGCTTTTCGTCCAATATCATTTTCCGCACGGTCATAAGATGTGATCAGATACATAGACCACTTGTCCAGACGATTATACCTCTCTCCAATCTCTCTGTATAACTGTGGAAGTGCTTCTTTTTCTTCCAGACGTTCTCCATATGGCGGGTTCGTGATGATAAATCCATATGGTTTCGGATGACTGAGATCTTTGACTGCTCTCTGCTGAAAATGAATCAGCTTATCCACTCCTGCCATCTTCGCATTGGCACGGGCAGATTTCAGTGCCTCCGGATCAATATCATATCCCTGAATATCTGTATCTATATCCAGGTTCACACGGTCCTGCGCTTCCTCCAGTGCATCATACCAGCATTTGCGCGGAACCAGATGTTTCCAGTCTTCCGCAAGAAAAGAACGGTTCATGCCAGGAGCCATATCTGCCGCAATCATAGCTGCCTCGATCGGGAAAGTACCACTTCCGCAGAATGGATCCACAAGAATGCGGTCTTTATTCCATGGCGTCAACATGATCAGTGCAGAGGCCAGCGTCTCAGTGATCGGAGCTTTGACAGTCATCTGACGATAGCCTCTCTTATGAAGAGAAACTCCGGATGTATCAATCCCGATCGTAGCCACATCCTTCATAAAGGCTACTCGAATCGGGAAGCTTGCACCATCCTCCTGAAACCAGGAAATTCCATAAACACTTTTCAGGCGTTCTACGATTGCTTTTTTCATGATGGACTGAATATCAGAAGGACTGAACAGCGCACTCTTTACAGAATTGGCTTTTGCTACCCAGAACTTGCCATCCTTCGGAATATATTCTTCCCACGGGATCGCCTTTGTTTTTTCAAAAAGTTCGTCAAATGTCACTGCTTTAAACTCTCCGGTCTTCAGCAGAATCCTCTCTGTCGTACGAAGGAACATATTGGCCTGCGCAATACCTTCCGCATCTGCCAGAAACGTAACTTTGCCATCTTCTACCTTACTGATCTCATACCCAAGATCCAGAATCTCGCGTTTCAGAACCGCTTCCATGCCAAAGTGACACGGTGCGATCAATTCCATATATTTCATCCAAGCCTCATTTCCTTGATGATATTTCCATCAAAATCTTTAATCGTAAATGTTTTGTCTTCCAGAACAGCATATGTAGGCGGATTTCCTTCTTTCGGAATAGATACAGATCCTGGATTCAGAAGGATATACCCTTCTTTTTGTTCTGCTTTCAGCACATGTGTATGTCCATGTATCAGAATGTCTCCCTCGTGGAACGGTGGAAGATTATTTTCATTATAGACATGTCCATGCGTCGCATAAAAAGTAAGTCCGTTAATTGCCAGAATACAGTAATCTGCCATTACCGGGAATTCCAGAACCATCTGGTCCACTTCCGCTTCACAGTTACCTCTTACTGCGTAAATATCATTTTTCATGCCATTCAGCATTTTGATGACCTCTTTCGGTGCATATTCCTTCGGAAGGTCATTTCTCGGTCCGTGATAAAGCAGATCGCCCAGCAGCACCAGGCGTTCTGCCTGCTCTTCTTTATATTTCTCCAGCATCAGCCGGCAATAGTATGCCGAGCCGTGCACATCAGATGCAAACATGTATTTCATACTTAATTCTCCTCTGAATAATAACATTTTCTCTTTCTTACCTTATCATGGTTACAGGGAAATTACAAGATTTCATTACCTGTCTCCACTCACAAGATTTCTGCCTCGGTACGCCGTAAACCCACCGATCACCGAACGTGTCCTGTATCCCCGTCTGACAAATTCTCTTGCGGCTGCCATGCTTGCACCGCCTCTGTCACAGTAAAAAACAAGTATCTTATTCATTGGAAGATCTTTTCTGTTCTCCAGTGTTTCATATGGAATATTTACAGCTCCCCGCACATGACTTTCGGCATATGCTTTTTCTTCTCGCAGATCTATGATCAAAGCATCGTTTCGCCCCACATAATAATCAAGCATCCTGGCTGAGATCGTTTCAATAGGAAACATGACAAACCTTCCTTTTTTATTTATCATATGTTCCCTTTTCTTTTCGGTGCACGATCTGCCTCTTCAATCTTCCCAAGCAATACCATCCTTATCTGCAGGCAGCAAAAGAGGCCGGCACATAGCCAGCCTCTTTGCAAGAGAAGGGAAAATCCTGTTTTATTCTTCCTTAGTATCTGCCAGAATAATCATTCTGCTCTTTGTCATATGCATTGGATGTTTTGTTTCCATAACTGTTTCTGGAAGCATTTTTAGAGCTGTTTTTGGAACTGTTTCGGCTGTCCATCGCATTTTGTCTGAAGTTTTATCTGTGCTGTAGTTTTTTGCTTTGTTTTCATTTTCGTAATTTTTTGCCATTTGTCCATTCCTCCTGGTTCGTTTTGTAATGTAAGATTACTGTTTGCAGCAATTTCATTACATCCATTATTATGACCAGAAGAACAGGATACTATTCATAACTGCCTGGATTCTTTATAAAACAGCCAGAAAACTTCCATGATTTTCCATATTTAAACAGAGAAATACCCGATAGGGGAGCTACCGGGTATTTCAAGGGGAGTATAAATAATTAAATAAGGGGTTTATGTAAAAAAAATTTTTGAAGGGTAAATTCTTTTTTACAAACAAGATTATAATATAAAATATTGAAAAAAGCAACAACATTTCACCAATATGCACCCTATTTTTGTCCAAATTATAACCACCTTCCCCACTCACATCCACTTTTTATTCCTGCATATTATTTTTACATTCTGCACATTTATTTTTAAATAGTAATGAAAGCTCCTCTATGGTATAATTGTTCAGAATCGTAACCGTTTGTAAACGGTCACTTAGTTAAATGTTATCTGCCGCATGCAGATAAGAAAGAGAGGGTAACGTGGAAAGAAAAATTATCCAAGTAGAAGACAAAGTACCTGTTAATCTGTTAATACCTTTAAGCATCCAGCATATGTTTGCCATGTTCGGTGCCTCTGTTCTGGTTCCTTTTATGTTCGGTATCAACCCTGCCATCGTTCTTCTGATGAACGGTATCGGAACACTTCTGTTCATTCTGATCACCAAAGGTAAAGCACCGGCCTATCTTGGTTCCAGTTTTGCATTCCTGTCACCTGGACTCCTGGTTGCCTCCAAATTTGGTTTCCAGTATGCTCTGGGCGGATTTGTTGTCCTCGGCATCTGCGGTATGATCGTTGCTCTGATCATCCGTCAGTGTGGAACTAACTGGATTGACATTGTCCTTCCAACCGCAGCCATGGGACCGGTAGTTGCACTGATCGGACTGGAGCTTGCCGGAAGCGCAGCAAGCACTGCCGGACTTCTGGACGAACAGATCGATATGAAAAATGTGATCGTATTTCTGGTCACACTCGGTGTTGCTGTATTTGGCCAGATCCTGTTCCGTGGATTTTTATCCGTTATTCCAATCCTGATCGCGATCATTGCCGGATATGCAGCCGCAGCTGCCTGCGGAATTCTTGATTTTACTGCTGTAAAAGAAGCTGCTTTTTTGCACTTCCGAATTTTCAGGCACCGAAATTTAATCTGGAGGCAATCCTGACCATTCTTCCGGCACTGCTTCTTGTTACTTCCGAGCACATCGGCCATCAGATCGTGACAAGTAAGATCGTAGGCAAAGATCTGCTGAAAGATCCCGGACTTCATCGTTCCCTTTTTGCAGATTTCTTCTCAACTACCGTATCCGGATGTCTTGGTTCTGTGCCGACTACAACTTATGGTGAAAACATCGGTGTTATGGCTATGACAAAAGTTTACAGCGTTCAGGTCATTGGTGGTGCTGCAGTTCTTTCTATCTGCTGCTCTTTCCTCGGCAAACTTGCTGCCCTGATCAACACGATTCCGGGACCGGTTATCGGTGGAATCTCCTTCCTGCTGTACGGTATGATCGGAACTTCCGGTCTTCGTATGCTCGTAGACAATCAGGTGGATTACAGCAAATCCCGTAACCTGGCCCTGACTTCTGTAGTCTTTATCGTAGGCCTTTCCGGAATCGCCTGAATCTTGGCAACGTCAAACTCACCGGAATGGTCCTTGCCTGTGTAGTAGCCATGGCTTTAAGCCTTATCTTCTATATTCTTGATAAGCTGCATCTGACAAACGATTTATAAAAATTTTCCGACACAAGAATCTATACAAAACAAGCTCCCGGTCTGTACATCAGGCCGGGAGCTTCAGAATGGAGAAAAAAATGAAATCCTATCATCAGAAATTTGTATCTGACCATCCTTATGAATCTTCCCCTATGGCAGAAATCGCCGGTTTTCCGGTCCGTCCGGGAATTTACGATCTGAACGGGGCTACTCCTTTGCAGAATGGTGTTAATTTTACCATTCACACATGCGGAGGAACCTCCTGTGAACTGCTTCTGTTCCACCGTGCACAGGAAGAACCTTTTGCTGTACTTCCTTTTCCGGAAGCTTACAAGATCGGTGATGTTTATTCCATGATCGTATATGGACTGAACATTGATGAATTTGAATATGCCTACCGTGTAGACGGACCATACTGTCCGGAAAAAGGACTGCTCTTTGACAAAAATAAAATTCTGCTCGATCCATATGCCAAAGCAGTTGCTGGTCAGCGTACCTGGGGAATCCGCTGGGACCATACGTATCATGCACGTGTCGTCAAAGACCGTTTCGACTGGGGCGATATGCCACAGTCAAAAAAAGAGCTCTGTGACCTGATCATCTACGAACTGCATGTACGTGATTTTACTCATCATCCTTCTTCCGGTGTTCAGCATCGAGGAACTTTTTCCGGACTTATGGAAAAAATCCCTTATCTGAAAGAACTGGGAATCAATGCAGTGGAGCTGATGCCTATCTTCGAATTTGATGAGACCATGAATTCCCGTACCGTAGATGGCAAACAACTTCTCGAATGCTGGGGATACAACACTGTCGGATTTTTTGCTCCGAACAGCAGCTATGCCGCTGCAAATGAACATAACCTGGAAGGTACGGAATTGAAGACACTGATCAAAGCACTTCATGACAATGGGATTGAAGTAATCCTGGATGTTGTTTTCAATCACACCGCTGAAGGAAACGAAAAAGGAAACACATTCAGTTTCAAAGGCTTTGACAACAATATTTACTATATGCTGACTCCTGATGGCAATTACTACAACTTCAGCGGCTGCGGAAACACCCTGAACTGTAATCACCCTGTCGTTCAGCAGCTGATTCTCGAATGTCTGCGCTACTGGACGATCAATTACCGCGTAGACGGATTCCGCTTCGATCTGGCAAGTATCCTTGGCCGAAATGAAGATGGCTCTCCTATGAATAATCCGCCTCTGCTCCGTACTCTTGCCGATGATTCAATCTTAAGCAACGTAAAACTGATTGCTGAAGCATGGGATGCCGGCGGTCTTTATCAGGTAGGAAGCTTCCCTGCAAGCGGCCGCTGGGCAGAATGGAACGGCAGATACCGTGACTCTCTCCGCAGTTATCTGAAAGGGGATTCCTGGAATGCATGGGATGCAGCCTGGAGTATCTCCGGCTCCGGTGATCTCTATGGTGGCTATTACGACAATACCCACAGCAACTATGCCGGTTACAATTCCTGCGTGAATTTTCTGACCTGTCATGACGGCTTTACACTGTACGATCTATATGCGTACAATGACAAACATAACGAAGCAAACGGCTGGAATAACACAGACGGGGCCAATGACAACCGCAGCTGGAACTGTGGTGCCGAAGGTGAGACCGATGATCCGGAAGTCCTCTCACTTCGCCGCCGTATGATCCGGAATGCCTGTGCTGTCCTTATGTGCAGCCGCGGTACACCAATGTTTCTTGCCGGTGATGAATTTGGGAATACCAAATTCGGAAACAACAACAGCTACTGCCAGGACAACATTACTTCCTGGCTGGACTGGCGTATGCTCGAAAAGAACAAAGATCTGTTTGAATTCTTTAAATTTATGATCGCATTCCGCAAAAAGCATCCGGTCATCCACAAACAGCTGCCCACATCCGTCTGCGGCATGGATCCTATCCACACACATAATCTGAATGCAGAAGAAACAGATATTCCACGAGATGCACGTACCTTCTGTGTGAGCTTTGCGGGATACGATAAAGAAAAAGGAAAAGATGACCTGATCTATGTCGCAGTCAATACTTTCTGGGAAGACGTCACGATCACGCTTCCAAATCTTCACGGAAGAGGCGCATGGCACTTGAGCGTCAATACGTATGGAGATGGAAACGGGCATTACTGCTATCCGGAAGGACAGGAAGTCCGGATTGACAGAAGTTTCGTGATGCGGCCGAGGAGCGTGGCCGTGTTTACCGGAAGAGATTACTAAATGAGCTTTAAAACAAAATGAATTTCTCTGTTATATAAAACTCCCCGTCTGGAAACAGCTTCGGAATTCAGAAACACTAGGAGTATTCTCCTTCTGTTAAAACCATGGATAAAAAGTGTATAACTCGCCTTACGGCTCAGACAATGCACTTTTCAATCCATAACACAGAAAGAGAATCCTCTAAGTGTTTCTATAAATTCCTGCAGAGGTTTCCCGACAGGGAGCTTTTATATTTCCAGAGATTCTTTTGTTTTAATTGGTGGGCTCCTGGTCGCGCTGCGCGCTGTCATATCCCCACGTATCCTCCGGCGTCGCCGCTGTCCCAGATAAAGTCCGGTGCGGTATTGAAAAAACTCCGACGGAGAAAACCTGTAATTATCCTCTGAAATGAGTTCGCCTGAAAAAATTCGTCCAAGTATCGGAATGTGCAGGTTTTTGCGTTGATGCATAAAATGCTGCTGTCTGAGCATCTTTGATGCGAGTTCAGCATTTTATGTATCGCCTTTAGCAAAGTCCTGTACTTCCTGATACTTTAGAATTTTTGAATTGAACCATATTCAGAGGATAATTCACAAGTTAACTCCACCGGAGTACTCTTTCACAATTCCTCACCGGGAATCCTTTATCATCTTTTGATCTGTCCATAATAAGCATTTGCACCATGTTTCCGGTAATAATGCTTATCCTGCAGTTCCTGTGGCGCCGGTTTCACCTGTGGATTGATCAGTTCACAGCGGCATGCCATCTTTGCCACTTCCTCAAGTACAACTGCATTGTGCACTGCCTCATGCGCATCTTTACCCCAGGTAAACGGTCCGTGGTTTTTGCAAAGTACTGCCGGGACAGCTTCATAATCCAGTTTACGGAAATAATCTGCGATCAGAACACCCGTATTTTTCTCATATGCCTCTTCAATCTCTTCTTTTGTCAGATTTCGGACACATGGAACTTCTCCATAAATATAATCCGCATGCGTTGTTCCATAACACGGGATAGCTCTTCCTGCCTGTGCCCAGCTCGTTGCCCATTCAGAATGCGTATGTACGATTCCTCCGATATTCGGGAACTCATTATAAAGAACCACATGCGTCGGAGTATCAGAAGACGGATTGTATTCTCCCTCTACTTTATTTCCCTGAAGATCTACAACAACCATATCTTCCGGTTTCAGCTTATCATATTCCACGCCACTCGGTTTAATAACAAAAAAGACCTTTTTCACGGTCGATTCCGCTGACATTTCCCCAGGTAAATGTTACCAGCCCATATTTTGGCAGGTCCATATTTGCCCTATATACTTCTTCTTTTAATTTCTCAAGCATACTTTTTCTCCTTTACGCAGTTCTTTTTATATAACTCAAGGGCACTGTGCATTTCATACACAGTACCCTGCAGTCCTATCATTTCTTACCAGATCTTAGATTCCACCGCTGCTCTTTCAATCGGCAGTCCTTTAAGATATCTGTCCATAAATTCGTTGAATCCCTTAACTCCTTCCGGTTCCGGATCAAGAGTACTTCCTTCATTTCCGGCAAATACACGATTGTCCAGGAATTCATCCAGAGTCTCTCCGTCTTTCTTGTCGACAAGATAAGCAGCCAGAAGCGCGATACCCCATGCGCCGCCCTCTCCTGCGGTTGACATAACAGATACCGGTGCATTCACTGCATCTGCAAGAATCTGCTGTCCGACACCTTTTGTCTTAAACAGACCACCATGTCCTAAGAGTCTGTCAATCTTAACATGTTCCTGGTCGATCAGGATATTCAGGCCTACACGCATTGCTCCAAGGCAGGTGTAGAGATTTGTTCTCATAAAGTTTGCAAGCGTAAATTTACTCTCAGGGGAACGAACAAATAACGGACGACCTTCTTCAAATCCTGTCATATGCTCTCCGGAGAAATAGCAGTAGGACAGAAGTCCGCCGCAATCCGGGTCACCTTCCATAGCTTTGTTGTAAAGTGTTCCAAACAGCTTGTTCATATCCACTTCCATTCCCATAGCCTCTGCAAATTCTTTGAATACATTTACCCATGCATTCAGGTCAGAAGTACAGTTATTGGAGTGTGCCATGGCAACTGCATCACCAGCCGGTGTAGTTACCATATCAATCTCTTTGTATGGTTTGGAAAGTGCTTTTTCAAGAACGATCATTGCAAATACAGAAGTACCTGCAGAAACATTACCTGTACGCTGTTTAACACTGTTAGTTGCAACCATACCGGTTCCTGCATCACCTTCCGGCGGACACATCGGAATTCCGGCTTTGAGTTTTCCTGTAGGATCAAGGAATTTTGCACCTTCTTCTGTCAGAGTGCCGGCATCCTGTCCTGCAACCATGACCTCTGGCATAATGTCACGGAGTTTCCATGGGAAACCATATGACTCTACCAGTTTATCAAATTTCTCAACCATTTCCTGGTTGTAATCTTTTTTCTCCGAATCAACAGGGAACATTCCTGCTGCATCACCGATACCAAGAACTCTTTTTCCTGTCAGCATGCGGTGAACATAGGCTTCCAGAGTACACATGTAATCAATATCTTTGACATGCTCTTCACCGTTCAGGATTGCCTGATACAGATGTGCAATACTCCATCTCTGAGGGATATTGTACTGGAAGAGCTCCATCAGTTTTTCGGATGCCTCTCCTGTGATATTGTTTCTCCATGTACGGAATGGCACAAGAAGATTTCCTTCTTTATCAAAAGGCATATATCCATGCATCATGGCACTGATTCCAAGCGCTCCGACACTGGTAAGCTCCACACCGTATTTTTCCTGTACATCCTTTACCAGATCACTGTAACTTCCCTGTAATCCCTTATGAATGTCATCCAGAGAGTAAGTCCACACGCCGTTTTCGTAACGGTTTTCCCACTCATAACTTCCGGATGCGATCGGATTATATTTGTCATCTACCAGAACCGCTTTGATTCTGGTAGATCCGAACTCTATTCCAAGTGCTGTTTTGTTGTTTAAAATAGCTGTCTTTGTTTCGTTTACACTCATTGTAAATCCTCCCGACTTCTGTGTTTGCCACATCCGCCTTTTATTTTCTGAACGCGACCTCATTCCATCTCAGTTCATTCTTAAAGTTGCGGATGGTTGTATCTTTGTCAATGTAGACAGCTTCGATTCCCATTGCTGCTGCCCAGTCACCCATCTGTTCAGCAGTCAGATCATAGGAAAATGCAGTATGATGAGCACCACCTGCAAGGATCCATGCCTCTGCTCCTGTTGCCAGATCCGGCTGCGGAGTCCAGAACGCACTTCCTACCGGAAGTTTCGGCATCGGTTTTTCAACCTTCTTGCAATCAACATCATTAATGATCAGACGGAAACGATCTCCCAGATCTACCAGAGAAGTAGCTACTGCCGGACCAGTCTTGGATGTAAATACAAGTCTTGCCGGATCCTCTCTGTCACCCATGGAAAGTGGGCATACTTTGATGCCAATCTTACCGTCAGCGATCGTCGGGCATACTTCCAACATATGTGACTGAAGAATGCCTTCCTTACCCGGAACAAGATTGTATGTATAATCCTCCATGAAAGAAGTTCCCTTCGCATCCTTCACCCCTGCAGTCATGATCTTCATCAGACGTACCATTGCCGCGGTCTTCCAGTCACCTTCAGCGCCGAATCCGTATCCCTTCTCCATCAGACGCTGCATTGCAAGTCCCGGAAGCTGCTGTAAACTGCCAAGATCTCCGAAATGAGTAACAACTGCCTGATAGTTTTTCTCCTCCAGGAATCTCTCAAATCCGATCTCAATTGCTGCCTGTACTGCTACATGACGTTTGAATTCTTCCGGGTCTCTGCCCTCAAAAAGAATGTCATATTTATTATAATATTCTTCGACTAAAACATCAATATCTCCTTTTGAAACATCCTTCACATAATCACATACTTCATTGACCGGATAAGCATCCACTTCCCATCCGAATTTGATCTGTGCCTCTACTTTATCGCCCTCGGTAACAGCTACATTTCTCATGTTATCCGCAACACGGCAGACACGAATATGGCTACTTTCCATGATGCCGACTGCGGTACGCATCCAGGATGCCAGTCTCTCCTGAACCTTCTTATCAGCCCAGTGTCCGACGATAACTTTTCTCTCGATTCCCATGCGGGTAACGATATGACCATACTCTCTTCCACCATGAGCAGACTGGTTTTCATTCATGAAATCCATATCAATTGTGTCATATGGTATTTCCTGGTTAAACTGTGTATGCAGATGGCACAATGGTTTTCTGTATTCCTTCAGTCCAAGGATCCAGGATTTTGCAGGAGAAAATGTATGCATCCAAGTGATCACACCTGCACATTCATCGTCTGCATTAGCCTCATTAAAAGTCTTACGAATCAGCTCATTTGTGATCAATGTTGGTTTCCACACCAGTTCAAAAGGAAGAACGCCTGATTTGTTCAGTTCCTCAACAATAATCCTTGAGTGTTCTGCAACTTTTCTTAAGCATTCATCTCCATAAAGATCCTGTGAGCCTGTGCAAAACCAGAACTTATAATTTCTACCTGTAACCATAACAAAAAACCTCCATATATTTTTCTTTGATCATTTTTTCTTCTTTGCAGATGCCAGTACAGACTGGATCACGATGAAGAAACAAAGCAGTGCGGAAAGTACGATTCGTACCCACCAGCTTGATAAAGTACCCTGTGCTGTGATCAGACTGGAAATCGTTCCTTTGATCAGCACACCAAACAAGGAACCGATCGGGGTACCAACACCACCGGAAAGAAGTGTTCCACCGATAACGGCTGAAGAAATTGCATCCATCTCAAGACCTTTTGCCTGCTCTACGAAACCGGCGCAGCTGTTGAGGCAGAAAAGGAATCCACCAAGTCCTGCAAGAAAGCCATCCAGTACATAGGCACGGAACATTGTCTTTTTAACATCAAGACCCATCATCAGGGCACTCTGTCTGTTTCCACCGATCGCATACAGTTTACGGCCGAATTTGAAATATTTCAGAAGCACTGCAATAATGAGAACTACAATAATTGCGATCACTACTGTCGGCGGAATGTATGCCGGAATAAATTTACCTTTTTTGTTTGTAGAACCAAATGGCATGTAGAAACGGTAGTTTGCCCATTTCAGGAATACTTCGTTTTTGATGGAGATCATGTCTGTACTGATGATTGCTGTCATACCACGTCCGAAGAACATACCGGCAAGTGTTACGATAAATGGCTGGATTCCCATGTAAGTTACCAGGAATCCCTGTACGATACCAAAAGCAAGACCGATCAGAAGTGCTGCAAGAACTGCCACATATGCACTCACGCCTTTGTTTTCCATAAGGTCTGCCATTACCATGCAGACAAGTGCTGTTACAGAACCAACGGAGATATCAATACCACCGGTGATCATAACGATCGTCAGGCCACAGGAAATAACGAGAAGACCTGCATTTGATACAAAAAGATTCAGAAACATCTGCGGTTTGGCAAAACCTTTATCTGCAAAGATCACCATACCTGCTGCATACATAACGAAGAACAGAACGATCGTGATCAACAGTAGAAATCCGGTACTTGTCATTTTCTTTTTCTGTTTCATTATTTCTGACCTCCCTCTGCTGCAACGGAAACTTTTTTGCTTCTGTGATTTGCAACGAATTTCTTAAATACATCACTCTGTAAGGTTACAATGATGATAACAACGATTGCCTTATAAACAGGAAGCTGATCGGCTTTTACATTCATTGCATATAGAGTTGTTGTCAGTGCCTGGATTGTATAAGCTCCGATTACAGAACCGATCAGGCTGAATTTACCACCGCCAAGGAAGTTACCGCCAAGTGCAACTGCCAGGATGGCATCCATCTCAAGGTTCAGACCAATGTTGTTCGCATCTGCGGAATAGATACGGCTGGATGCCACCAGACCTGCGATTCCTGCAAGAACACCACAGATCACATAAGTAAGGAACTTGATCATAGTAGAATTTAGACCTACCAGTCTTGCTGCCTTGCCATTAATACCAACGCTCTCAATATAAAGACCCAGAGCTGTCTTCTTAAGAATAAGTGCTACGATGACTACCGTAACGATTGCAAAGAGTACCGGTGTCGGAACCGGAGATTTTCCAATATATCCTCCAGCCATCTGGAAAGATGGTACACGTATATAGGTGATCTGTCCGTTTGTAACAAGCTGAGCGATACCACGTCCTGCCGTATAAAGGATCAGTGTTGCAACCATCGGCTGGATATTCAGCTTCGCTACCAGAAATCCGTTAAATGCTCCGCAGAGTGCTGCTGCAAGAAGTGCTGCAATAACTGCAATGATCAGAGAGTTCTGATATTCTGTTACAGAAGCTGCACCGCCGGATAAGATCTGACAGCATACAGCTGCTGCAACTGCCATAACTGCACCAACACTGATATCCTGCCCACCGGATGCTGCTGTGACAAGTGTCATGCCGACTGCAAGGATTACCAGCTCAGATGCACGATTGATAACATCAATAACATATCCATAAAGGACACCATTTCGAATTGTAATATTAAAGAAGTCCGGAGTCTTGATCACATTGATCAGAAGGACCGCGATCAGACACACGATAGGAAGAAAGAGTCGTGCACTCGTGATCTTTTTTAATTTAGCTTTATTCATTCTTATCGTCACCTCCTGCAATAGCTTTCATAATATTGCTCTGTGAAAGCTCGCTCTCTTCCAGTTCTCCTACCTTTTCTCCATCACGAAGGACTGCCATTCTGGAGCAGGTACGAAGCATCTCTTCAACCTCTGAAGAGATAAAGGTTACTGCCATTCCCTGATCTGCAAGATCAAGAACAATCTTCTGGATCTCGGTCTTGGTACCGATATCAATGCCTCGGGTCGGCTCATCCAGAATCAGATATTCCGGATTTGTCAGAAGCCAGCGGCCAAGGATAACCTTCTGCTGGTTACCACCAGAAAGACTCTTAATCGGAGTTTCACGGCTTGCAGTCTTGATCTGCAGCATATCAATATATTTATCTGCCGCCTCTTCCATCTCTTTACGGCTCATCGGATGGAACATGCCTTTCTTTGCCTGCATTGCAATGATAATGTTTTCTCTTACGGAAAGATCAGCAATGATACCTTCTGCCTTACGATCTTCCGGAAGATATGCCATACCAAGCTTCATGGCATCCAGTGGACTGTTGATCTTTACTTCTTTTCCATTTACCTTCAATGTACACTGTCAGCTTTATCAGCTCCGTAAATGGAACGTACCAGTCAGAACGTCCGGATCCCAGAAGACCGGTAAGACCGATAACCTCTCCTTTATTAATCTTAAGATCAAATGGCCGGATCGTTCCCTTATGTCCAATACCCTCAGCCTCAATGACCGGAGTTTCGGAGAATACTTTTTTATCTTTGTGATCGCCTTTAATGTCTGCAAGATCATCAAAATCCTTACCCATCATCTTGGCAACCAGCATAACTCTTGGAAGATCTTTGGTCTCATATTCTCCAACCAGCTCACCATTTCGAAGAACCGTGATCCGGTCACACACTGCATATACCTGCTCCAGGAAATGTGTTACGAAGATGATTCCAACACCTTCCTCACGAAGTCTGCGCATCAGAACAAACAGTTTCTCAACTTCTTCATCATCCAGAGAGGAAGTCGGCTCATCCAGGATCAGAACCTTACATTTCATATCCACAGCACGTGCGATCGCGATCATCTGCTGGATCGCTACAGAACATTCATCCAGCATCTGTGTCGGCGGAACATTAATGTTCAGGCTTTCCAGAAGCTTTGCAGAACGTGCATTCATTTCTTTCCAGTTGATCATTCCAACCTTGTTTCGCGGCTCACGGCCAATAAACAGGTTTTCCGCAACAGTCAGGTTCGGACAGAGGTTTACTTCCTGGTAAACCGTGCTGATTCCATTTGCCTGTGCCTCCTGCGGAGAATGATTGATAATGTTCTTTATTTTCACCATTCATATGAATGGAACCGCTTTCGAATTCATGTACACCGGTCAGAACTTTGATCAGTGTTGATTTTCCGGCTCCGTTTTCTCCCATCAGTGCATGGATCTCACCTTTGCGAAGTGTAAAATCCACATGGGAAAGGGCACGGACACCGGTGAAATTTTTACTTATATCACGCATTTCCAAAACAACGTTTTGTTCCATTTTCTTTCCTCCATTCCCTGTTTTATTCCATTTTTTCCTTTATTTTCCCTTTTTTGAGCGCAAAAGGGGCGTGGCCCATAAAATCCATACCATCTGGATCCTGTTCCACGCCCCGGGCTCATTACTTATAAATCTCTTTCAGTTTGCAGTTTTATGTCTCAAAGATTAGTATGCACGTCCGTCGATGATTTCCTGAGTAATTGGAGTGATATCATAATCTGTTCCATCAATTGTTACTTTAGTTACTGTATCATCAGATGCAAATGCAACTTCATCAACAAATGCCTGTTTATCAACATCTTCGCCGGCTTCCAGTTTCTGGATGATCTCTTCTACACGTGGTCCGTGAAGTGGGTTACACTCTGTATCACATGTAATTTCGCCGGAAAGTGTCTGTGTAAGACCTGCGTTTGTTGTATCGAAGGACATTACAAGAATCTGGCCTTCTTCGCCGCCAACTTCATATCCTGCTGCTTTGATCGCATCGATTGCACCAAATGCTTCGTTATCATTCTCGCAGTATACAACGTCGATATCATCACCGCTCTGTTTCAGGATAGATTCCATAACTTCCTGTCCTTTAGCCTGTGTAAATTCACCGGACTGCTGAGCAAGTGTTGTCCAGTTGTCATGAGCTTCTACAGCTTCATCAAATCCTTCTGTACGTCCGATCTGAGCAGATGCTCCGATGGTTCCCTGAATATCAACAAGGTTGATTTCTTCATCGCCACGGCCTTTTGCTTCGAGATATGCATCCAGCCATGCCATAGCTTTCTGACCTTCAAGTTTGAAGTTGGATCCTACCCATGCAGTGTAGAGGCTGTCGTCAGATACATCTACCATACGGTCAACGATGATAACCGGGATTCCTGCATCTTTTGCTTCCTGAAGTACTGTATCCCAACCTGTCTCAGTTACAGGTGCGAGTACGATATAGTCAACTTCCTGCTGGATGAAGTTACGGATTGCTGTCAGCTGATTTTCCTGTTTCTGCTGAGCATCGTCAAAGATCAGTTCATATCCGTTATCCTCTGAGAAAGTAGATTTCATGGATTCTGTGTTTGCAGTACGCCAGTCAGATTCTGCACCTACCTGTGAGAAACCAACTGTAATTGTGTCGTCGTCCGCTGCCATAACATTCACTGCGGAAAGTCCTGCCAACATAGATACTGCCAAGAGCGCTGTCACCATTTTTTTCTTCATTTTGTAATCCTCCCTTTACATTTGTTTCGTGTTTTTTAATATGATTTTATTATAGCAATTTGTTACGAAAACTCCATGGATTATTTTCGGAAAAAAGTTTAGTCTTTTATCTATCTTTCTGTCTCATTTTTAACAAGTTGGATTTTTTACGATTTCGGTTGAATATTTTTCCCAAGCCGTAATTCCACCGTTGTACCTTCTCCTTCTTTAGAAGAAATCGTCATTCCGTAGCCCGGTCCGTAGTACAAAGCAATACGTTCCGCAACTGCCGCAAGCCCGAATCCGGCTCTCTCTCCTGTACGTATTGCCTCCTGTACCTCATGAAGACGCTCCGGTGTCATTCCCTGTCCATTATCACTGACTGTAAGAACGATCGCATCCGCTTCTTCCCTGCCGGTTATCGTGATCTTACCTTTTCCACGACGGTTTTTGATACCATGATAAAGCGCGTTCTCTGCCAGCGGCTGAATGGAAAGCTTCGGTACCTGTATTCCATCAAGTTCTTTTGGTATGGATAACTCAAACTCCAGAATATCGCGATAGCGGAACTGCTGAATCTCCAGATAGCTCAAAGTGTGTCGTTTCTCTTCTGAAAGAGGAATGATGTCATTTCCTTTAGAAAGCGATGTACGGAAGAAAATAGAAAGACTGGAAATCATCTCCACTGCATCATCCGTCATACCACCTTCGATCAGCCATACGATCGTATCCAGGGTATTATATAAAAAATGCGGATTGACCTGTGCCTGGATCAGCTGCAGTTCTGTCAGATGCTGCATCTCCTTTTCCTGCCGGACATTTTCCAGAAGTCCACTGATCCTGTGTGCCATCTTATTGATTCCCTGGTCCAGTTCCTCAATCTCCACAATCTCTGCACTTACCGGAAGAACATCAAAATTTCCGCGACCGACTTTCTTTACCTTATCCAGCATCTCCGTCACCGGACGGATGATTCCTCCTGTCAGGCGGAACGATCTGCGCATCAGGATCCCAAGCGTTGCAAGCAGTAACACTGCCATTCCTGATATCAGGATTTTGACTCTATGCGTCAGACTTGTTTCCACCTGTACCAGATACATGGACTCATTATAAATATAGTTCTGCATCTCCTGCATGATCAGACCTGTAATAATACGAATGTTGCTGTCCATAAATTCCATTCGCCTATCATACTCTTTGATCTCCATCAGCTGGACCATTCGTTTCTTCAGATTATCCAGATAAGCATCCAGACTGTTCAGACATTTGACGCCACTGGCATGGTATGTATTTTTGCGCAGTTTTTCCATAATCTCCTGTGCATCCTCTACCTGTCCCACAACGTCATCCAGTTCACTGGCTTCTTTTGATCCGATTGCCAGATAATACATTTCCAGATCCAGCTCATCCTTAAAGCTCAGATTGAATTTACTGCTGACCGCCAGATTCTCTGACAGCTTGTTATACTGTCCAGCATACTGCCAGAAGATCAGAAGCAAAATAACCAGCAGACACACCATTGGAATCATCGTACTAAAAAGCAATCGGTTCATTTTTTTCTTAAGCCCCATCTGCTTTTTTACTTTGGGAACTACGCCTCTCATGCTTTATCCTCCCGGGCTTTGCGGTAATCACTCGGTGTCATGCCCTGTGTCTTTTTGAACAGATAACTGAAATAATGTGCATCCTTATATCCGATCTCTCCCGCAATCTCACTGGAACGCATTCCCGTGCAGCGCAGAAGCTCTTTTGCCTTATTCATGCGAAGTGTCGTCAGATATTCAATAAAAGTCTGTCCCATATTCTGGCTGAACAGAGCGCTGAAATGATTAGAGCTGACATTTGCAACATTGGCAACCGTATTTAGTGAAATCTCTTCATCCATATAATGGCTGTCAATAAAGTCCACCGCGGTTTTTAAAATACTGCGGTTTTTGTTTCCGGAATTCTGGTCACGGATCTCGATTGCCTGTGAGATCATTTTTTTTGCATAAGCAATTGCACTTTCCATATTCTTTCCACTCTCTGCAAGTACTTCTTCTGTATCTGCAGATTCCATTTCATTCGTATCACATCCCAGCCCTTTAATGAATGAAATAACAGAAAACCGAACATTCAGAATAACATAATTTCGAAATACCAGTGATTCCATCGGCTCCTGACCGATTGCATAAAAATAGTCTTTTACAAAGTTTTCTGTCTCTTCCTGAAGACCATTGCTCAAAATTTCTGAAGGATTGCCGGATTCAGGGCATTCACATCCACTTTCTGCAGATAGGCATTATCTTCAGTCTCCGCCTGTCCACCAGGATGCTCCATAGTTTCCATCTCATCATAGTAAAGAATATTTTCATCATACAGATATCTCTGCGAAAAGGCTCTTGATGCCGTATGATAGCTCTTTTGTATCTGACTCAGACGATCCACAGACTGACCAACTGCAAGGAACCATTCCCTTCTTCCATCCTGCCTGCTCAGAATCTTACGGATCTCATCCACACACGCTCTTGTATTTTCTTCAATAGTTTCTCTCTGTCCCTTAAGAAGTACACCATAGGAGAAAATATTACTTCGAAACAGCATGGCCGATGAATGACCGGCAAAAAAGTTTTCCAGAAGTTCCAGTGACTCTGCTTCCCACGAAGAATATTCATCTCTCTGTCCGGAAAAATCCTCATCACAGTTCATCGTAAAGATCAGAACATTGTAAGCCTCTGCAACAATATCCAGACCAAGCTTTTCTGCTCTTTTATAGACCTCCATCATGTCCATGGAACCGCCGACCAATGCCTCAAAAAAATCGCGGCTGCTGTTCTTCTCATAAGCCTGCATCTCTCTCTGGAATTTTTCGTAATATTCTTTCTGTGTTTTTTCATGTTCATAGCGGCTGCGGATTTCTGAAAGCCGTTCAATCAAAGCATTCTTTGTGATCGGTTTCAGGAGATAATCCTCCACCCCAATTCCTATCGCCTGTTTTGCATAATTAAAGTCATCATATCCACTTAAGATCACAACCTTCAGCCCCGGTATTTCCTTTTTGGCCAGACGTGCCAGCGTTAGACCATCCATAAATGGCATCTTGATATCCGTGATCAAAAGGTCCGGCTGCTGTCTGATCAACAACGGCAATGCCATCTCACCATCTGCCGCTTCTCCTACCAGCTCAAAGCCAAGTTCCTCCCACGGGATCATTCGTTTGATCGTCTCACGGACTACAACCTCATCTTCTGCCAGAAAAATCTTTAACATCTCTCCACCCCTTTTGCCTCATAACATCATGTAAAGTATTTGCTATATACTATACCAGTTTCATTTTTGTCAGACAAGTTTCTTTTTTGTCAAACTTTTATATATTTTTTTATAAAAATCAAACATATACAAAAAGTCTGAAGCCAGTCTCTCAATTTTTGAGACTGAACTCCAGACCCCTTGTTATACAGTGAATGTGTATTCTCCGCTTCCAATTTCTTTGTGCTCTCCTCCGAGAACAATTGTTGCCGTTGTATTTTCCGGAATATGACAGGTGTAAGAATATCCTGCGTCTGTCTTTTTCCATGCACTTTCAATTCTGCCATAAGGAGTATCAATTCCACCTTCAGCAAATTCAAAAGTTCCCATCTCCGGTTTCAGGGTAAAGTGTTTGTAACCTGGATACTCCTCATCTCTCTGGATGCCAAGTGTATTCTCATACAGCCAGCTTAGTACACTTCCCAACGAATAATGATTAAAGCTGTTCATGGAATTGTTACCACCAAATCCGTTCTCACGTGTAAAGCTATTCCATCTTTCCCAGATTGTCGTTGCTCCCTGTGTAACCGGATAAAGCCAGCTTGGGAAAGTAGTCTGGGTGATTGTTTTCTGTGCAGCTTCCGGATATCCACCTTTGCTTAACATCGGATTGATCGGTCCTGTTCCAAAGAATCCTGACTGGATTGTATAATTACCTTCTCTTGTGGTACGTTCCAGATGTGCAAAAGCCTTTTCTTTCACTGCATCTGCAAATACATCACAGTTCAATCCGATAGAATAGCTTCCCTGTACATCACAGGTACTTCCATCTGCATTCTTTGTGATACCGGTCTCTTTATCCGTAAAGGTGTCATTCCAATATCTCTTTGTTTCCTCTGCAATCTGGTGATATTTCTTCTGACCCTCTGCATTTCCGGTCAGGACTGCAAACTTCTCCATAAGAGCTGCATTTCTGTAGTGGAATGCATTAAAGATCAGATAATCATCTGCCGGAACTGGTGCCAGCCAGTCACCAAGCCATTCATTTATATGAAGTGACGGTGTTCCTGGAAGTCCAAATGCTTTCATGCTGTCCATCCAATGATCCATGGAATCGTAGTATTCCTCAATCAGAGCTGCATCACCATACTGCTGATACAGTTCCCATACAATCAGGATCATGGCACTCTCATAAGTCTGTCCGCCGAATCCACCGCCTGCCGGAGCAATACTCGGCAGTCTTCCGTCCTCTGTCTGCATATCTTTCATTGCCTGCAGATTTCTCAGATAGAAATTCTTTACGTTGCTCTGATAGGTTGCAGTACGACAGAAAATATGTGTATCTCCCATCCAGCCCATACGCTCATTTCTCTGCGGACAGTCGGTCGGAATGCTGATAAAATTACAGTACTGGCTGAATTTAACATTCTGTGTAAACCGGTTGATCAGTTCATTATCACAATGGAACTTACCGGTGATCTGATCCACGCTGGAAAGAAGAACTGCCTGCACATCCTCCAGAGCCGGTGCTTCATCAACTCCACTGATCTCAATGTAACGGAATCCATGGAATGTGAAGCGCGGTTTGTAAATTTCTATACCTTCGCCTTTACAGTAATAAGTATCTTCATTGGAAGCCTCACGCAGGTTCGCCTGCAGCATCTGACCAACCAGACCTTTATATTCCGGCAGATCCGGATAGAGTACTTCTCCGTAGCGGATTGTGATCTTCTGTCCGGCTTTTCCTTTGAATTTCAGAACCGGCACGCCCGCAATCTCCTGTTCCAGATCATAAATGTAAGTGCCTGGTAACGGTTCAGTCATGGATTTTGCAGTAAAAGTTTCTACCTCATGAACCGGTGCCTGATAGCTACCGACAAGCTCCGGCTCCTTCTCATTCATAGCCGGCCAGCATGCTGCGCCAGGAAAAATACCTTCCTGTTCTTCCATTACAACCGGTGTAATGACTTCAGGTTTCTTCAGACCGTCTGCCTTGAAATCCGATTTTGAAAAATTAAAATAGTTTTCTTCCAGTCGGGCATCATATGTTTCACCATTGAAAAATCCTGCGTATCGATATGGTCCCTCACCAAAATACTGCCAGGTATTGTCATCGGTAACAATTGTTTCCTTATGTCCGTCTTCATAGGTGATCACCAGTCTCCCAAGGAAGGATGGCCTGTCGCCCCAGTAGTTATAATTGTACAGACGGAAACTGAATGAATCACTCCACCATCCGGATGCAAGAATACAGCCCAGACCATTCTCACCTTCCTGCACCAGATCTGTCACATCGTAAGTCTGATACATCAAATGGCTGTCATACTGACTTGCGCCCGGTGCAAAATATTCCTCTGTCACGCGTTTTCCATTCATGCTGCATTCATAGATTCCACGTGCAGTTGCATACAGTCTCGCACTTGCCACTTTGCCATTCACTGTAAAGTTGGTACGAAGCATTGGCAAAGAAAAACGACTCAGGTTGGAAATCTCCAGACATTCTCCTTTAAGAGTCTTTCCGTTTTCGGTATCAACCGCAAGAATCTCTGCGCATGGTTTTCGAAGATTCCGTACACGAATTCCCTGATATTCTGCCTCACTGTCAGCACCTACATAATATCCCATCTCGCAGAGACGCGGAAATGTTGTAACGTCAAATAACCCAAGCGGATTCAGCTGCCTCGGTGTTCTCATCTGTCCGCCAAAAGGTCCATCGACATATACCTCATCCACTACGCAGTCATCCAGATACGTATAGACTCCATTTCCCTCTACTTCGATAGTCAGTTTATGAAAATCATGCTTATTTTCTTCTGTAATCAGTTCTCTGTCTGTCTTCAGATCTTTTGTTCCAAGTTCATACAGCGGAGTATCTGCCACATCTTCTTTACGGTATCCTCTTCTGTAAACTTCGATCACCGCCGGTGATTTTGCAATATTCAGAACAAAACGAATATCGTTCTCTCCCTCAACCTGCAGTTCGTTCTTGCTGATATCCATAAGACGCGCATCATTTGCTCCAAAAACGACACCTGCTTTTGTGCCTTCTTTGATGCGGAATGTACTTTCCAGTACAAACACACCAAGCTTTTCAGATGCCACATTGAATTCCGGAGCACCAATCCACTTTGCACCGTCCCATGCAGAAATACTACCATTCATAAGTCCGGTTTCGAACCAGGAAGAGGTCTCTGCCTCTTCCCCGTCCTGATCCCATACTTTTACTGTTACGTAATATCTTGTCTCTGCTTCCAGTGCTTCACCTGCGTAAGCAATTCCTGCGGATTCATCAGTATCCATTACACCGCTGTCCCAGACCCCTGCACTGCCGGCTGTTTTTCAACCAGAATCTGTGCCTGTTTCTGCATAGTATTCTGTTTTTCAGCTCTTAATTTCCAGGAAAATACCGGTTTTTCTACATCCATGCCAAGTGCTTCCGTAATCTGATTAACCTCAGATCATATACTTCAAATTTCTTCTCGCTCATAGTCTGCCTCGATTTTATTTTACTTTTTTATACGGAACTGCATTCTCAAACTGATTGGACTGCCATACAATATTTACCAGGCGGCTGATGCATGCTTTAAGGTCATCCATAGAAAGAGTACCATCTGCAAGCTCCTGGTTCAGATTATCTCTGTCACTGAATGCTCCCGGCATTACCAGATCATTTCCTGCTCTCATGCATCCGGATGCTGTACAGTCTTCACCCTGTTCTGTCGTTGTCCAGTCTGTCATGATCATGCCCTGGAATCCCCATTCGCATCTTGCAGCCTTTGTACAGGTATCTTCATTGTTTGCCGCATGAACACCATTAATCAGATTATAGCTGGTCATAATAGACATCGGCTGGGATTCTGTGATTGCAATTTCAAATCCTTTCAGATAAATTTCGCGAAGTGTTCTTTCACTTACGATACTGTCAGATCCCATACGGTTATCTTCCTGGTTATTACATGCAAAATGCTTTATGGTTGTTCCACATCCTGGCACCTTCTGTACACCATTTGTCATGGCTGCCGCAATTTTTCCTGCAACAAGCGGATCTTCAGAATAATATTCAAAGTTACGTCCGCAGAGTGGATTACGATGGATATTCATACCCGGAGCCAGCCATAATGTTGTAGAAAATTCTTCCATCTCACCACCGATCATCTCACCAATTTCTTCGATAAGTGCAGTATCCCAGGTTTGTGCAAGAAGAGTTCCTACCGGAATCGCAGTACAGTACTGATACCTGGTTTCTCCCGGATCAGCCGGTTCACCTTCACAGAAAAGTCCTCCTTCCAGGCTGAACTTAAATGGTTTGTTAACAATCTTGCCTTCATACACATTATAATGTTTCATCAGACGAAGGCCTGCTGGTCCGTCAGACAGAACAATTCCCGGAATTCCGTCTTCCAGTGCACAGTCATTTGTCTCACCTGCTGAACCCGGCACAGAAATTCCTGCTGAACCAAGGTTACTTCCCTGTCCCTTGCCCGGATCTCCACTTGCCAGAGCCACCAGTTTCTCTGTGCTTAAGGTATCCACAAATTCACGCGCTTCTGCCGGTACACATTCTGCGTTGGAATGATATTCAACCACTCGTGTTTCCACATCTACTGCTTTTAATTCCATAACCGGAAGCGCTTTTTCTTCTGTAAATTTCAGAAGTGCAGCAAGTTTCTGTGTCATCTTCTCAGAAGACTGTTTCATCTCTTCCAGCTCTTCTTTCAGTGGGCAGATATTCTGAGTTTTAGTAAGAACCACATCTGCATCCAGTGCAAGAACTGCGCATGGTGAGGAACTTTCCAGACTATTTCCTGTCCAGATTACATAAGAACCTTTTTCCAGAACCCATGCAGCTTCTGCTTCACTGTAGGAGGTAAGTTTATCTAAAGCAATCTCAAGAGTCATTTTTTCGCTCTGTCCCGGTGCAAGAAGACCTGTCTTGTCAAAAGCCACAAGGCGGCGGTATTCTTTTTCCAGTTTTCCTGCCGGACAGGTAGCATACAACTGCACAACTTCTTTTCCGCTGTATGTATCTCCTGTGTTGATTGTCTCTGTCTCTACAACAATCTTATTGTCCTTGAGTACTGTTGAAAGTACTTTCGTTTCAAATGTTGTATAGGAAAGTCCATAACCAAATCCATATCTTACCGGAACATCAAAGCTGTCAAAATAGCGATAACCTACATACAGACCTTCTGTGTAATATTCTTTATCCACATTTCCATTATTATGAGAAAAGGTTTTACTGTTCGGATAATCTTCATATTTGACTGCCCAGCTGTCAGTCATTTTACCGGACGGAGTCACCCTGCCGCTGATGATGTCAGCAAAAGCATTTCCGGCTTCCATACCAGGCTGTACGATCTGAAGAAGTGCTTCGATATTCACATATTCATCCATAAAGGAAAGATCTGCCAGTCCTCCGGTATTTACTGCAACAATCACATGCTCATACATGCTGCAGATATCAGCGAGCTGTTTCTTCTCCTCTTCTGTCAGATAATAATCTCCTGCTTCGTCAAAACGGTCTGCACCCTCTCCTGCAATACGACTGAGAATATAAATGGCAACGTCTGCATCTGTCTGAGTAACAGGCGCACCTGCCGGCATTCTGAATGGTGTGGTAGAGTAAACATTAAAAAATCCTGATACCTGATCTTCCAGTTTTGCTGCTTCGTTCTCTATCTCATCACGCCATGCATATCTGGCAGCCTGGTATTTTTCATCGAAATCCTTGATCCAGTCTTCTGTCGTAATCTCAAATCCGGCATTTTTCATTCCCTGATAAATGCTGACTGTCTCGCGCTCGTTGACATCACCGGAGCCTGTTCCACCCTTGATTGTCCTAGATGCGCCAACTCCATAGAGTGCGATCTTTGTTCCTTCTTTCAAAGGAAGAATTCCTTCATTTTTCAGAAGAACCATGCCTTCTGCCGCCGCTCTTCTGGCAACCTTACGATTATCCAGTTCTCTTTTGGTTACTGTATTGTCTGTTGTTCCAGTAAAATGTCTTGTCTTAATGGTTCTCATTTCACTGTTTCCTCCTCTACATCTTCATAATTTTTAAAAAGATCTGCAAAATAAATCGCTGCCAGATACGCCGGTCCGGATAATCCGATCAGAAAATCCACCGAAATGAAACGATAAGATATGGTCAGAAGTACCGCCGGAATCAGTGTCAGCAACAGCATCAGAACTGCCTGTGGAAGCTTGCCCACACAGAACAGCAGAGCATTCTTTGCTGTATTTTTCATTGTATTATCAAAACGCGCCTGCACTGCAAAAATATGGATCAGTAGCATCGCAAAAATCAGTACGATCACAAAAAGTATTACGCGGTACGCCATTCCAAAAGTTCCTGTAATGGAACGAAGGAGCCAGATATCAAATGTCATGAATGCGATCAGTCCGCCAAAGATCAGCCAGAGAATGGTTGCCTGTTTAAAATTAGCCTTGAATGCTTTGAAATATTCTGAAATAATTTTTCCGTCTTCCTTACGTGCCATCCGCATGACCATCGTATACAATGCCGTCATTGCCGCTCCGGCTGTAAAAACCGGGACACAACAGATGATCGTCAGAATATTCAGTACGATCAGATTTCCAAGCGTGTTCAAAAGCCTTGCCAGCGCACCATCCGGTGAAAAAATTCCCATTACTTTATACCTCCTGTTATTTGACTCCTGCAAGATACAGGAGATATTTTACTGCTTCGTCTTTGTGCGGTGCATTATAAATAATACCGATTGCCGCTTCTGTTTCTTTATTCGTATAGCATTCCTCTGCCTGCAGGACAGGAAGATCATCTGCCAGAATGCCGATCACTCTTCCGTCATCCGCTGTCAGAAGTCTGTCTTTCAGTTCTTCCATCTGCTTGTCTGTCAGATATTTGCGCAGATCTGTCCAGGTCTGTGAGCCATCATACTTTATAAAATCATCCTTCAGCATACCGCATACATCCAGAAGTTCGCTTCCGATATCTGCCATAAATTTAGAAAGGCTTGTCATAGAATAACTGCCTGAATCTGTACCCTGAAACATCAGGTTGTTCTGTATCTGTACCTGATATTTTTTCTTATCGATCCCCGCTGTATCCATATACTCCTCTGCCATCTCTTCACCGCTCATTTCCGTGTGACAGTCGATCAGCATTACAGATAATGCTGTATCTTTTGTGGTCAGTGTTGTAATCAGAAAATACATTTGCCCAGAATGACGACTATCATCCTGCTATAAACGGCAGTTTATAAATACATCCAGAAGTACTCCAAGATTATTCTTC
>ENA-OQDM01000354-OQDM01000354.1-human-gut-metagenome-genome-assembly--contig:-NODE-354-length-28547-cov-1.274173_pt1 | contig 28547 bp, 22 predicted proteins | sample MGYA00242772_ERZ504605 | MGnify/ENA primary metagenome ERZ504605 (study PRJEB26092, sample SAMD00036348) | human gut metagenome | host: Homo sapiens | study: EMG produced TPA metagenomics assembly of... | reverse complement strand
TATAAACAGTTCCCCCAAAATCGCACATGCCATAAACTACAAGCCATATCATGCCTTTTTAAAAAGACAGTTTCCACTTCGTTTTGGAATTTGCTTGCAGTCCGTTTTTCTTGGAACTATCAGAATGTGACAAACTTTTCTATTTCTGTAAACGGCATAGTGATAACAGAGATTTCAAACTTTGTCACATTCCAATAAAATAAGTGCGGCTATGATTGCATATAAATAAGGATGGATAAAATCAGTATCAGCAAAAAAGGATTGATGACACCAATTATTATCAGTAGGAGAACGACAAACGTTCCCCATAATATCAATTTCCCATCATCTTCCATCTTGTAGTATTTTAAAGTGGTCAAAAAGAAAGGACACCTGAATAAACAGATGTCCTCCCGTTAATTAGTCAATAAACCAACTGTAACGCCCGTCCCCGTGCAAGGCCGCGTTGATGCCCGTGGCTATTTCAGTGGCGTTATAGGCTCTGTCCAAGAAAGAATCTATATAACTGCTTTTGTTTGCCCCCGTAAGGAGGTTGTAGAACTTCCACATGGACAGCCCGTTGTCCGAACACCTGAAATTCACGTCCTGAAAGTAGGCTTTTGCCACGCTGTTAATCTGCGTGTCGGTAATAAGCAGCCTTGGGATGCTTTTCTGGTAACCTTGTGGCAGGCACTGGTAAAGTCTCATCTTTCCAATGGCTTGTGCAAATTGGTGCTCACTTAAATGGCTGTTTCCAAGGGTCTGCATCAAATGGATGTGCTTTGCAGGATTGTAGGCATGGAACATTTCCAAGACGGAACGGAACAGGTCCCCCGTGTTTGAAACCTCCAAGCAACTTAGATAGCCGTCCGTTGAGACACACATGTTGCAGCAAACCATGTTTTTAAATCCAATGAAGACCTTGAATTTCTCCACGGTTTTCTTGCTGTAAAGGTTCATGTGGTTGTAAGCGCGCACCCCGCCTATTGAAAGTGCGAGCTTGTTCCCCTCCACCGTTTCATGGATGGTGGGGACTTCAATGCAGAACATCATCCTTTCAAAATACTGCGTCTTGTCACTCTCTAAGAGTTGGTTTGCAGGCTTGTGGATGGCTTCAGGAATCCTCCCCTTGACGATGTGGCTTACCCTGATTTCAGGGTTTTCAATTCTTTCCCCTGTAAAGAAAGAGTTTGCCGCCTCCCACACCGTTTCAATGAATGCGTTGTGTGAGATGGTCAGTTCATTGTCCTTGCTGAACACGGGGACAATGCAGTCACTTTTGAGGTGTTGCAAGTCAATCTCCATGGTGTTGGCCTCAATAAAGTGGTTTGCCCTTTCAGGCTTTACGGTTTCTTCAATGATGGTGGCCTCTTCTGCAAAATCACTCCATCCCATTCCCTTTCTTGCCTTTGCAGGCATGATAATCAAATCTGTCATGTTGATAAAAGTTTAAATGATTAATAATTCTTTTTATATCAATGTATGGAGGGGGACTATTGGAGGTTGTGGACACGCAAGGCAGACACTCTTATATATTTAGGTCACAGGTTGAATGGGGAGGGGGATTTCCGTATTAAGTACCTTATATACCTGTTCTCTTGATTTTTAGCTAAACTGCATATAGGTGATTCTTTAATCAGATAGTCTTTTTAATGTCATTGGTTATATGTGGCATGTTATAAAGTATAGGCTATATAATTCTTATTAAAGTGGAAATTTTCAGAAAGTCAGAATCGGAAAAATGTGCTATTGTGGTTCTGCACCAAAAATAAAAGCCGCAAGAATTTCCTGCGGCTGTCTGTTATCAGTTGGTAAGAAAATTACTCTGTTTCATTAGTTATCGGGGGGAGCTACCAACATTTTCTTCAATTTCTGTATCGGGTATAGAAAGACAAAAAAATGAGATTTTGTTGGTAATAGTCAGACTATCTCACTAATTAATTGATAACCTCTCTTTTTACCAACCCAACAAGAGGAAGCTCGGTAATAGAGCATAATAAGTTTAGGTTCTATATCTTCTTCGGGGTGCATGTTCAACATCTCGAATATTCTCGTTAATTCATTAACTATTTTCTCATTGGAATATCTGTTACCAACCTTGAATATATTCTTAACCAGTCTGACAACTTTATTCCCCTTACGTTGTGTGAGAATCATTTCTTCCCTGATTTTCTTTTCGGAATAGTTAAGTTCCTCTATCCTCTCTTTGCCCAAAGTTTCAAACGCTTCCACAATGAAAGGGTCAATCTTCCGCATGTCATTAATGAAATCTAAGGCGTATTCCGAATCAGGGTTTTCCATCTCATTAAGAAGTTGCACCATTTTTCTGCGCTTGTCCTTTACCGAGCGTGCAGCCTTGACAATCTTTAATTTCTCGTCATTCTCATTATATTCGCAATTCTCAAATGTGGGATTGAAGAAATGGCAGTCATTGTACCAGTCATTATTTCCTGCTTCGCTTGGTATCTGTTGTTCACCAATACGGAATTAATTTCATTGTCTATGGCAAACCAGTTCTTTGTGAAATCGGGATATAGGTATTTGCGGAACGGTGCAGTTTCAAGAATCTCACCGAAAGCATTTCTGTATTCTTTGTAATCAGCACTATTATATAATGTCTGAATTAAGTTGTAGGCAAATTCTTGTTCTGAAATTTGCTTTTCTATTTGCTCTTTGGATTGAATTACCATTTCGGGATTCACCCGATAGATATGTGTTGCCGATTTTATGCCATTACGGAATCTTCCGCAAATCTGTATGCAGTCCGTATCTATGTCAAGTATGGTATATTCGGAATTATAAGGGTCTGTAACCATTACCAAATCGGGCTGATAAGGCAAATCCAAATCGAATGCCGTAAAAAATCTGCCAGTGAAGAAGTTATATTTCTTCATGGTATCTGCGTTCCAATCATTATAAGCATTATCAAAAGGAGTATTCATTTTTCAGTTTCAAACGGCTTTTGGGCGCACAGTAAACGGTAGAATCCTCCAATATGCCGAATTGTTTCATTATGGAGTAAATCATTACCACAGAATTGACGAAAAAAGCAGACTGTTCCCTCTGTGTGATTGTCTAAATATTCACTTATTGCCTTGTGTATATTATAAGTATGTGTAACCGCAATTTCTTGTCTGTAATCATAATCGGCACTTACTTCCACTGTTTCAAACTCCTTAAATCTTGGGTCACTGAATCCGATAGGAGTGGCGGAAACAAGAGCCTTACCTTTGAAGCGGAAAAAGTCATTCATGGGCAGCACTATGTCCGTTCTGTAATCCACATCCTTAATTAGTTGGTGGCATTCATCCATCAGCAGGAAGAAATGATTATAAATGTCAATACCGCTGCAAGCTGTTTTTACTTTACCGAAACTTTCGGGAGTAGTCATTATCTTATGTAATCTATTGTTAATTAAATAATTGCGAATCTTATCTGTTGTAACATCTTCATAAACACCTAACAGATTGCTGTATTTGCCGCACTTGCTTTTGATGACGGGCACATTAGGTACTACGATAATGGAATTTCTTTGAGTTTCAAGCTCCAAAGTAGTAGCACCACAGCCGGGTATTCTTTTGGAAAGTATGCAGTTTGACGGAATCTCACTCATTACGTCAGACAGGTATTGACCTTCATGTAGGGTAATCATAATTCTTTGCTGTTTAAATAATCTATAAATTTATCGCTTCTCCTTATGCTGAAAAAGAGTTTTCCGAAACGGAACAGCCCTCTAAGTCTTATATAGGCTTCGGTTTCCCGTAAAAAAGGGATTCTTGCAATATTGTATTTCTGTTCTATTAGTTCTTTTACCACATCCTCTTGGTTACATAGCATGGATAGTTTGGACGGGAATACTCCAAAATCCTCATAATCTCCCGTTTGCAGATAATTAAGAATCCACTGCCAGCCTTGTGCGTTGAGTTGGTATCTTATACTCGTTACTCCTTGACTGCTAATCCATGCTTCACCGTTCACTTGGATATAAAGCTGCTTGTGCTGCTTCATCAACAGCTTCACTTGTCTGTGTGCAGCTTCGTTGTTATATGTTTGAGTAAACTGTATCTGTTTCATTTTCTCTGTTCCGATTAAAAAAGAAAGCCGAGAGAGGTTGTTCCCTCGACTTTCTTCAAAGCTGATTGTTTAGGCTACTTCATTCTGTTCGGGAACTTGTTGTTTGGCTTCCGCTTCTGATTTCTTCATCCATTCGGGTTTGCAGGCTTCACAGATAAGGCTGTTCACTTCATCCGTTGCTTTCATGCAGAACTTTACATTCCCGTTGAACGTGGAAGAGAATCTCACACAACGGTAACGCTCACCACCGTTGTTGTACCAGTCCGCTTCAATATAGCCCCCTCATAGTGGAGTTTATGTACTGCTTGAACAGTTCCATTACCAAGTTTTCATTCTCTTTGGCAATTTCTACCTCATGTTCCTCCGCTTTGTAGTCGTGCAAACCGTTTATTATTTTAGCCATGCCGAAATGTATTGCCGAAATAAGGTCTGCATCTCCTGCACCCTCAAAATGTTGTGTCATGCCAGTAGCATAAACGACTGTGACCGATATAATCAGTTCTCCTTTTGAGGATTGTTTGAAACGCATATCCGTTCTGACGGGAAACATAAGGAATGCTTCTTTCAGTTCCTGCACGAATATTGCACTTACTTTAGTGTTTTCTACCACGTTTTCTACTTCATTATTTAACTCTTCTGTAAATTTAATATTTTTCACAATTTCTAATTTTAAATGTTTAACGTATTAATTATAATGCCATTAAAGAACTACTAAAGCTATGCGCACTTGCTTATTTGTTTCCTTTTGACATTGCAAAATTAGGGCAGAATTTAGGGGTAACAAAGGAATTTACCGAATGGCCATGTGTGTAGAAAACGTGCCCATTCCAGTACGCAAAAAAAATGCGTACCGGAAAGAATAAGCCTTTCAGTACGCATTTCTGATATGGTCTTATGTGTGCAGTTTAAGAAACTACCATGTAGTTGTTGGCTATGACAGACGGAAATTTCTCATTCTTGTATCTTCTAAGGAGATTGGACAGCATCCTGTTCTTGTTGCCCTCCGAATCGTATTCTTCATTGTATCTCTTGCCATCATAGCCTACTGTATAGATAAGCCTTGAAACGAACATCCATTTGTCTTTAGATACCTTTATCTTTTTGTTGGGTATGGTGGTAGCCTTTCTTCTCTCAATAAAAAATAGAAACATATCCGTAAACTTCCACTTCTTATAGGATATGTCAAGACAGAACTTGTCCGTAAAGCTGATTTTTGACGATAAGTCATTTCTGATGAAGCCCTCCAAACCTATGTCCTTTAATTGTTTAATCATAACTTCTCTATCTTGTTCACTATGTATAATATCGCTATATGTATTGATAAAATGCTGTAAGGCAGCTTGAATGATTCTGATTGTGTCCTCCCTTTCAACGGCATAACTTTTCTTATTATTCTTTTTTAGGGTGATACTTGTGGCTTTCAACAGATTGGCATGAAAATAGCTAAAGTCCTCCAATACGGACTTGTTCAATGTAGGTACATTTGTGCCAATGTCCTCTATGAAGTCATATACGAACAGAAGCAGATACCAAAACTTACTCACGTCCAACTTATATGCTTCAATGGTATTCTGTAAGTCTTCATTGGCCAGAAACTTCTCTTTGAAAGAATCGTCCAACTTTCTATATTCACGTTTTTTGTATTCATCCAAAGTCCCTTTGAACATTTTCATTTCTCTGGCTCTTTCATATCTCTCTTCAACGGACAAGTTCCTTTCCGCATACCTGTTGGCGAAAATGGCAGGTGCAGATGATTCTATGGGTATCATTCCCATATCCGTATCTTCATAATCGGGCAGGAAGTGGTTGGCTACTTCCCACACATATTCCAAAAGCGGCTCATCAAGGCATTTGTGGCTTTCATGCCAAGCCACTTTTAAATCGGGCAGTTCTTCTATTTGGTGTAGTTCTTCTTTTGACATAGTGCGTTGTTGTTAGTTATACTGCAAAATAAAATAAAAGTCTGCTATCTTTTTCAGACTACAGACTTTTTTTGTTTTATAGCAGGTTCTTCATTGCATTGTTTATCTGTTCATTATCGAAACTGTCCAAGTAAACCTGCGTTATTTTTTCGGAACTATGGCCTAATGATTCACTAATAATGGCTGTAGAAACTCCTGCACGTTTTAAAACTGTAGCGTATGAATGCCTCGCAACGTATGTTGTGAGGGGTAAGGGCAACCTAAGTTTTTCACCTATCTTTTTGAGGTGTTTGTTAATCTTCGCCAATACTTTATGTAGTCTGTTGGCTATTTGTACCTCTGTTTTATGGAAAGGTGAAAGGATAGGGAACACGTAGGGTGATTTTTCATCCTTATATTTAGTGATTATTTCTATTGCTTTTGCTTGGAGTGGCACACAAATTAGTTTCTTAGTCTTTTCCCTATTATAGAAAAGTTGGTTGTCTCTGATATTGGAGTGTTTCAGCTTAGCTATGTCTATAAAGTTGATTCCTGCATTCAGATAGGAGAATGTGAACACGTCTATAGCCAAACGTTCCATAGCCGTATGACCCTGATAGCGAATAACCTTTTGGATGTCTTTCTTGCTTATCGCCCGTTTTGCGGTCTGTCTGTTTAATCTTGAAACTTTGTAGGCACGGAATGGGTAACAATCATTTTTGATGGAATGTTCTACAATGGCTAAATTAAAAATTGCCCGCAAATGCCTGATTCGTGTGCTTATGGTGCTAACTGATAAATTTTGTTCTTTCATCCACAACTCGTAACGCTTTAGCCATGCAATATCTATATCTGAAAAAGGTATGTCAAGATGCCTATTGAACTTTATAAAAGAGGTGTAAGACACTTCAAACATGCCTGCATATCTGATTCTTCCCTCTTTCTTCAAGTTCTGTATATAGGTCAGGTAGTACTCGCCAACTGTTTTGTGTGAACTCTCCTTAGAAGAAGTGGATTCTATTAGGGTTGCAGCCGTAAAGTCCTTGCCTGCAATCCGTTTGTCTAAGGCTACTTTTTGAATCTCATTAATTTTCTCATTTATAAGAAGAATGATTCTTTCACGATTGGGACATTTGGCTTTAGGTTGGTTGGTTTTGAAGTCCCATTGTTCCATTTTAATGGATAAACCAAGGCTCTGATACTTCCTTTTTCCGTCTTTACAGACGCAAACCATTAATGGGTGTTCTCCATTACTAAGTGTTTTTGATTTGTAACACAGTACTTTAATTGTTTCGCTCATACGGTTTACTGGTTTACATCTCGGTTTACATCAGATGCAGGAAACCACCGCCTAAACATGAAAAAAGCGATTATCTGAATTAGATAACCGCTTGATTTTCAGTGATTCGTTTGGGGCTCGAACCCAAGACCCCAACATTAAAAAGTGTTGTGCTCTACCTGCTGAGCTAACGAATCGACCTCTATTATGCATCATTCCTGATTGCGAGTGCAAAGGTACGGCTTTTTCTGAGAATAGCAAAAGATTTGCTCGTTTTTTTTCATAATTGGGGGCTTTTTTCGTAGAGATGATGTCTTTTAATCCTTTTCACCCTCTACGGAAGAGCTTTTTCCACTTTCAGAAGCATGCATGTGTTCTTCCTTTGGCGTGGACTCTCCGTTGTGATTAGATGTTGTGGGGATGGGAGGGAAAGTATTGGAGGATTCGCTTGAAAAGGCTTGAGAAGATAAAGGACGTTTACGTCGCCTTTCTTCTGCCAGTATGACTTTGCGTTCGTCCCGCTCTATGAAGCGACGGTAATAGGAAAGCAGGAGGGTCGTCAAGGGAAGTGCGATGATGAGGCCGATTAAACCTAATAAAGAACCCCACACGGATAGCGACAACAGGATGACAGCCGGATTCAGTCCCATGAGCTTGCCCATGATTTTAGGGACGAGAAACGCATCTTGTATGCTTTGTACGACGATAAAGACGATACAAGCCGAAAGTAAAATGAGCCAGAAATTTTCCCCTGTGTCGTTGGCTTTTAATAGGGCGAGCAAAACTGTGGGGATGAAGCCGAATCCTTGCATGTAAGGTACGAGATTCAGAAAACCGATAAACATTCCCAAACCTATGGCTAAAGGAAAGTCGATGATGAGAAACCCGATGCTGAACAAGACTCCTACTAAAAAGGCGACAAGGGCTTGACCGCGGAAGTATGAATTCATCCCGTGTTGTACATCATCCACCAATGCCGCTGCAAAACGCCTGCTACGCTTAGGGACTAACTTGATCCAACCTTCAGATAATTTTTCGTAATCCAACAAGATGAAAAAAAGATAGAGGAGCACCATGCAAAAACCGAGTAGTGCAATGATGATGTCGAATGTTTGCGAAACCAGGCTCCATAGTTGGTTGACGGCCACTTTCAACGCTTCCATCACGTTGTTCTCGTGCAGCAACCGTATGAAAGCATTTTGGTCGATATTCTGTTGGAAGAAAATTTCGATATTGCGGGCTATGGTGGAATTTCCTGTCTCTTTGATGAAGTCGGCTATTAAATCACGGAATCTCACAAATTCGGCGATGGCCGGAGGGATGATGAGCCAAAAGAAACCGGCTATGGCTGCCAATATTAATAATAAGGTAATGGCGATACACAAGATTCGGTTATGGAGATGAAGTTTGTACTGGAAAAACTTCACCGTGGGATATATCATATAGGCCAGGAACCAGGCGATGAAAAAAGGCAGGAGTACTGCGCTGAGCAGATTGATGATGTATATGGCCAGTCCCAATCCGGCTACAACCATCAATCCCCGGATAAATCGGTCGAACGTTATTTCTTTTTCAAACATAATGAAGCAGGAGTTAGACTTGATGTTTTAGATTATCTTTTTCTATCGCTTTTTGGTAACAGGCACGGCAGAGCGGCTCGTATGCTGTTTGTTCCCCTAAAAGCACTCGTTTCTCGTCGTCGACCGTACGGTGGGACACGTAGGCCAGCGCACCGCAACGCACACAAATGGCATGCACCTTGGTCACTTCGTCCGCCACGGCGCATAATCCCGGCATGGGGCCGAAAGGCACGCCTTTGAAATCCAAGTCCAGTCCGGCCACGATTACGCGTGTGCCGCGATTGGCCAATTCGTTGCATACGTCAATCAGGTTTTCGTCAAAGAATTGCGCTTCGTCTATGCCTACTACGTCCGTGTCCGAACCAAGTAGCAGGATACTGGCAGAAGAATCTACGGGGGTGGAGGGAATGGAGTTTCCTTCGTGCGACACCACGTCTTGTTCGGCATAGCGCGTGTCGATGGACGGTTTGAATATTTCTACGCTTTGGCGGGCGAACTCGGCTCGTTTCAATCTTCGGATCAGTTCTTCGGTCTTGCCGGAGAACATGGAACCGCAGATGACTTCAATCCGTCCTCTGCGCATCATTTCCCCGTTTCGTTCGGTTATCGGACTCATGTGCGGATGTTTTTGATTATAATTCTCTGCAAAAATAAGAATTAAGGGTGGATAATAGGATAAAAAAAGAGGCAAATTCGCAAACATCTGTTAAATATTGACGTGTGTAGTGTAGCGGATAATGTTTTATTCTTACTTTTGTCCATATTGACAATAGACTGATGGGAATCTTATATTTGGTACCTACTCCGGTGGGGAACTTGGAAGATATTACATATCGTGCTTTGCGCATATTGAAGGAAGCCGATTTGATACTGGCGGAGGACACGCGTACGACGGGTATTCTGCTGAAGCATTTTGAGATAAAGAATGCAATGTTGTCTTATCATAAGTTTAATGAGCATCAGACGGTTTCCAGTGTGGTCAGTCGTTTAAATGCCGGAGAGACGGTGGCGGTCGTATCCGATGCCGGCACTCCGGGTATTTCCGATCCCGGTTTTTTGGTGGCGCGTGAAGCCGTAAAGGCCGGTGTGGAGGTGATTTGCCTGCCGGGCGCCACGGCTTTTGTACCGGCTTTGGTCGCTTCGGGGCTTCCTTGCGACCGTTTTTGCTTTGAAGGTTTTCTTCCGGTCAAGAAAGGCCGGGCCACCCGTTTGGCGGCCTTGTCTTCAGAATCCAGGACCCTTGTTTTTTATGAATCGCCTCACCGTTTGGTCAAGACGTTGACGCAGTTCGTTGAAACTTTCGGGCCGGAGCGCCAAGTTGCCGTGTGCCGTGAGATTTCCAAGGTGCATGAGGAAAGCGTGCGGGGAACGTTGGAAGAGGTGTTGACCCATTTCACAGAAACGGAACCGCGCGGAGAGTTCGTCATCGTGCTGGCCGGATGCGAAGAGAAAGAGAGTAAGAAAAAGAATATGAACGAATAAAAATAGAAACGTATGAAAAAGATTTTTTTATGTGTGATGTGTGCAGCGGCTTTGACCGCATGTAACAACGGGGCGAATAAGAAAGACCAGGCTTTTGCCGAGGAACGGGATTCGCTGATGCAAGTCATCAACGACAAAGATACCGAATTGAATGAAATCATGGGAACGGTGAACGAGATTCAGGAGGGCTTCCGGCGCATTAATGAGGCGGAGGGACGTATCACCGTGAACGACGGGAATATGGAATCGGAAACTTCCAAACAAGCCATTCGGGAGAACATGCAGTACATTCAGGATGCCATGGCGCAAAACCGGGACAAAATCAGTCAGTTGAAAGAGAAACTTCGTACGAGTACCATCGGGGGGGATAAACTGAAAAAGATGGTGGACGACTTGTCCGCCCAGCTTGAAGCCCAAAAGCAAAGGGTGCAGGAGTTAGAAGCACAATTGGCTGAAAAGGATATTGTGATAGCCCAACAAGGTGAGGCCATTACGTCTTTGAATGAGAACGTGAATACGTTGACGGAAGAAAACAAGGCAAAAAACCAGACCGTGACCGAGCAGGACAAGCAGCTCCATACGGCATGGTATGTATTTGGTACGAAATCGGAATTGAAAGAACAGAAAATCTTGCAGAAAGGTGATGTGCTGAAAGGTAATGATTTCAATAAGGATTATTTCACGAAAGTGGATATCCGTTACGACAAGGAAATCAAGTTGTATTCCAAGAGCGCCAAGTTGCTGACCAACCACCCGGCCGGTTCTTATAAGTTGGAGAAAGACAACAAGGGACAATATGTGTTACATATTACCGCGCCCGAAACATTCTGGAGCGTAAGTAAGTATTTGGTTATCCAAGTGAAATAAGGCCGTTTTTTCTGCGGGGGAGGAATGTCCGCGCAGGTATTTTAGGTTTAAAATGAATGGAAAAGAGGCTGCGTTTGCGCAGCCTCTTTTGCTTTTTTAAATTCCTCCCCTTTCTATTTGTTTTCCAACGGGGTTTTATGTATTTTTGTCACCGAATAAAGAAAGTTTTTTGAATGAAAGAATTTGTGATTTCCGACGCACAGGCCGAAACGGCGGTCCTGGTCGGTTTGATTACGCAAACGCAGAACGAACGCAAGACGAACGAATATTTGGACGAACTGGAGTTCTTGGCCCATACGGCCGGTGCCGTGACGGTGAAGCGGTTCACGCAGAAAGTGAACGGCCCGAACTCCGTGACGTATGTGGGCAAGGGAAAGTTGGAAGAAATCCGTGCATACATAGAGGCGGAAGAAGAAGCGGAACGAGAAATCGGTATGGTAATTTTCGATGACGAACTTTCTGCCAAGCAATTACGTAATATAGAAAAGGAATTGAAAGTCAAGATACTCGACCGTACGTCGTTGATACTCGACATCTTCGCCATGCGTGCCCAGACGGCGAATGCCAAGACGCAAGTGGAGTTGGCCCAGTACCGTTACATGCTGCCCCGTCTGCAACGCTTGTGGACGCACTTGGAGCGTCAGGGAGGCGGTTCCGGCTCTGGTGGCGGGAAGGGTTCCGTGGGGTTGCGCGGTCCGGGTGAGACACAGTTGGAGATGGACCGCCGTATCATCCTGAACCGGATGTCGCTTCTGAAGCAACGTCTGGCCGAAATCGACCGCCAGAAGACGACGCAGCGGAGCAATCGCGGACGTATGATCCGGGTGGCGTTGGTGGGCTACACCAACGTGGGGAAAAGCACGCTGATGAACCTGCTCTCGAAGAGTGACGTGTTTGCCGAGAACAAGCTGTTCGCTACGTTGGACACGACGGTGCGTAAGGTTATCATCGACAATCTGCCCTTCCTGCTGTCCGATACGGTCGGTTTTATCCGTAAATTGCCGACCGACTTGGTGGATTCTTTCAAAAGCACGTTGGACGAGGTGCGCGAGGCCGACTTGCTGTTGCATGTGGTAGACATCGCCCACCCCGACTTCGAAGACCAGATTCAAGTGGTGGAGAAGACGCTGGGCGACTTGGGATGCAGCGACAAGCCGTGCATGATTGTGTTCAATAAGATAGACGCTTATGACTGGGTGGAAAAAGAGGAAGACGACCTGACGCCAGCTACGAAAGAAAACGTGTCGCTGGACGACCTGATGAAGACATGGATGGCTCGCCGCAACGACAACTGTATTTTCATTTCAGCCCGTGAGAAGACCAATTTGGAGGAATTGAAGAAAGTGTTGTACGACAAAGTACGCGAACTTCACGTGCAGAAGTACCCCTACAATGATTTCCTTTTTGAGAAATACGACGAAGAAGGGGCATAAGGTGGGGAAAACAGGGCATAGCCAAGCATGAAAACTTCGTTTTCGTTTGTCTCTGCGCTCGCCTTTCACTATCTTTGCAAGTACGAAACAAGAAATATCTCAATTTAAAACAAAAACGATTATGGCAAATGCACCTGAGTTCAAGTACGCTCCGATGTTCCAGATGGGCAAGGACGATACTGAATATTATTTGCTGACCAAAGACTATGTGTCGGTCGGCGAGTTTGAAGGGCACCCCGTGTTGAAGGTGGCTCCCGAGGGATTGACGGCGATGGCAAACGCGGCGTTCCGCGATGTGTCGTTCATGTTGCGTCGTTCTCATAATGAACAAGTGGCGAAGATTTTGCACGACCCAGAGGCCAGCGACAATGACAAATATGTGGCGTTGACGTTCCTGCGCAATGCGGAAGTGGCATGCAAGGGCGTTCTTCCGTTCTGTCAGGATACGGGTACGGCCATCATCCATGGCGAAAAAGGCCAGCAGGTGTGGACTGGTTATTGCGACGAAGAGGCTTTGTCGAAAGGTGTCTATAAGACTTATACCGAAGAAAACCTGCGTTACAGCCAGAATGCCCCGTTGAGCATGTACGAAGAGGTGAACACCAAGTGCAACCTCCCGGCACAAATCGACATCGAAGCCACCGAAGGAATGGAGTACCGTTTCTTGTGCGTGACCAAAGGCGGCGGGTCTGCCAATAAGACTTATTTGTATCAGGAGACGAAAGCCATCCTCAATCCGGCTACTTTGGTACCGTTCATGATTGAGAAGATGAAGAGCCTCGGTACGGCTGCTTGTCCTCCTTATCATATCGCATTCGTTATCGGCGGCACATCGGCCGAAAAGAACCTGCTCACCGTGAAGTTGGCTTCTACTCATTATTATGACAACCTGCCGACCACGGGTGATGCCACGGGGCGCGCATTCCGCGACGTGGAACTCGAAAAGCAAGTTTTGGAAGAGGCGCATAAGATCGGTCTCGGTGCACAGTTCGGCGGCAAGTACCTCGCACACGATGTGCGTATCATCCGTTTGCCTCGTCACGGTGCGTCTTGTCCGGTGGGTTTAGGTGTGTCTTGCTCGGCCGACCGTAATATCAAATGTAAAAATTAACAAGGACGGTATCTGGATTGAAAAACTCGACGAGCAATCCGGGAAGAACTGATTCCGGAAGAGCTGCGTCAGGCCGGAGAGGGCGATGTGGTACGGGTGGATTTGAACCGCCCGATGAAAGAGATTCTGGCACAGTTGGATCAGTATCCGGTGGCTACCCGCTTGTCTTTGAACGGTACGATTATCGTAGGCCGCGACATCGCCCATGCCAAGCTGAAAGAGCGTCTCGACCGTGGCGAAGACTTGCCGCAATACATCAAGGACCATCCTATTTATTATGCCGGTCCGGCCAAGACCCCGTCGGGGATGGCTTGCGGTTCCATGGGGCCGACTACGGCCAACCGTATGGACCCGTATGTAGACTTGTTCCAGAGCCATGGCGGTTCCATGATTATGTTGGCTAAGGGTAACCGCAGTCAGGTAGTGACCGATGCCTGCAAGAAGCACGGCGGCTTCTACCTCGGTTCTATCGGTGGTCCGGCGGCCATCCTTGCGCAGAACAATATCAAGAGCATCGAGTGCGTGGAATACCCTGAGTTGGGGATGGAAGCCATCTGGAAAATTGAAGTGGAAGACTTCCCTGCATTTATCCTGGTGGACAACAAAGGCAACGATTTCTTCAAGCAAATCAAACCTTGGAACGTCTGTAAGAAATAATCTTTCATACAGATAAAAGAATAACGGTGGCGTTTTTATGGTATATAGGTTTATAGTGTCACCGTTTTTTGCCGCTGCGGAGAAGTGATTCTGTGCAGCGGTCTTTTAATCTTCAAAAATAGAAAGAAACATGAGAAACAAATGGTGGGCATGGGGTTGTGCGGCCTGGATGGCATGCGCCCCGCTTGCAGCGCAAAATCTTCAAAAGGGAGATTACGGTTATTTATACTGTCACATGAGCGGCCGTGGAGAATGGACGGCATACGCCCTGAGCCGGGACGGCCTGCATTACGAAGACCTGTTGGGAGGAGGGCCCGTGTACGATGTAGAGAAGCTTTCCCCCATAGAGGGAGGGGCGCGCGATGCTTATATTTGCAGGACGTACGACGGCAAAGGGTACGTGATGGTGACGACGGATATGAGCAACCGTAAGAGCCGTTCTTGGTTCAACCATGGCATAGACTTGCTTCGCAGTGACGACTTGATACACTGGGAATCCGTGGCTTTCGATTTTCGTAAAGGTCCTTCCGTTTTTTCCGACCCGGATTCTCCGGATGTGTATCGTGACTATACCGGGATAAAACGGGTTTGGGCTCCGCAGATTTTTTGGGATCCTGCCTACGTATGGCCGGACGGGACGAAAGGCGGATATATGATTTACTATTCTTTGTGGAATCCGGAGGAAGAAAAGTATGACCGCATGTATTATTCTTATGCCGACCATTCGTTTACGACACTGACCAAGCCCCGCTTGATGTTCGACTGGGGCTATGCTACGATTGACGCGGACATCAACTATATCCCGGCCGATGGCAAGTATCACATGCTGATAAAAAAGGAAGGCGGAACGCCGGGAATCTTTGCTGCCGTGGCCGACAAACTGACGGGACCTTACCGGATTAAGAGCGAAACGGACTATGTGCGTTTCGAGGGCAACCGGAAATGCGAAGGATGTTCGGCTTTCCAACTGATAGGCGACAGCACTTGGCGGGTGGCGTATATCCAATATTCCACCCGGCCTGTCCAATATCGTATTTGTCAGGCAGACGAACGTTTGCAGAATTTTCATTCCCCTGTCACCATAGAAGGAGTGGAGGCACCGCAGCACGGTTCTTTCATGCGGTTGACCAAAAAGGAATATAAACGCCTGAAGAAATGGTCGGACCGCGAGATGAAGCGGAGAGCGGAAGAAGATAAAAAGCAGAAATAAGTTGATGGATAAAAACGGGGGAATATGCACATAAAGGTCATTTCCCCGTTTTATTTCCCGGTAACTTGCTGGGAGGTACGTTAAAGTGTTTGGTAAAACAACGGGTAAAGTATTTCGGGTCGTTGAAGCCGACTTGGTAAGCTATCTCGGAAATGTTTAAGGTATGTCCGGTTTTGCTTATGAGAATTTCTTTAGCTATGTTCAGGCGATAGTTACGTAATAGTTCTCCTATAGCAGTACCTGTCAGTTCTTGTGTTTTTTTGTATAATAAACTTCGGCTGATTCCCATATCTGCGGAGAATTCATCCACGCCATATTCAGCATTGGAATAATTCTTTTTAAGGAGGTTGAGGATTTTATCCATAAATGCTTGGTCTTGGGTACCTGGTTTGATGTGTAGTTCCTCGCTTATCATGTGATATGCGAATTTCTCCTGAAGTCTTTTGCGGTTTCTGAGTAAATTGTCTATCCGAGTCAATAACAGATGTTCGTCAAAAGGTTTGGTCAGATATGCATCCACTCCAAACTCGAAACTTTTGATGTGTGTCGTTTCAGAATTTTTGGCTGTCAGAATCAGGAAGGGGATGTGTGATATGGAAAAGTCCGATTTTACATGACGGGATAATTCCATTCCGTCCATGATAGGCATCATTAGGTCGCTTAAGATGAAATCAACGTGTTGTGTGTGTAGGATGTCGAGTGCTTCTTTGCCTTGCGATGCCTCCAGACAGTGATAATAGGGCGATAGGATGGTATGTAAATACTCCCGCATGTCCTTGTTGTCTTCTACGATGAGAAGGTTTATGGAGTTTTCCTCCGTTTCCATCAATCCTTTATGGGTTTCTGTGCTTTTTTGCAGGGATATTTGTACCCTTGTAGATGGAGATACTTCAATAAGGTGTAGGGGAAGTAAGAATCGGAAAGAACAACCAGCAGTCCGATTATTTACGACCCATATTTTCCCTCCTTGCAGTTGCACAAGTTGTCTGCATAAATATAGACCTATGCCTGTACCACTTTGGCCATTTATTGATGTACAAGGTCGCTTATCTGATTGGTAGAATCTTTGGAATATCATTTCTTTATCTTTTTCAGTAACACCCGGACCTGTGTCGCATACGCTTACAAAGAGTAAAGAACCGGAAGTAGAAGTGAGGGTTTTGGCAAACAATTTTATTCTTCCTCCTTTGGGGGTGAATTTAATAGCATTAGACACTAAATTAAACAGGATTTTATGAAGTGCGTTTTCGTCAAAAGAAATAGTGTGTTCTAATAAATGGAAATAATATTGCATTTTTAAACCTTTTTCGGTAGCATAAGCGCTAAATAGGAGTTTCATGTTTTGAAAGAGCGGTAATAGGTAACCTTCGTGGAGAGTAATATTCATATTACCACTTTCTACTTTACGGAAATCCAATAACTGGTTGACCAAAGAGAGCAGATAGTGGCTATTACGGTTCACTATCTGTAATTGTTTGTTGATTTCTATATTGGTATTGGTCTCTAAAAGATGCCTTACGGGGCCGATAATGAGTGTTAAAGGAGTACGGAACTCATGTGTAATGTTTGTGAAAAAGGCCAATTTTTCTGCTGTTAGGTTTTGGATTTTTTTCGACATGCTGAGTATTTCTGCTTTCTGTTGATTAAGCAGTTCGTTTTGTTTTTCCAGCGTTTGTGTACGTTGTGCTAACAAACTAGTTTGTGCTTTTAGCTTCTGTGTACGTGATACAACTTTCCGGTGTAGTTCTTTCTTTTGTTGCTTTAGCGTCTGTACGCGCCACATATATATAAGATATAGAATTAGGATGAGACACAAGCAACTTATGATTCTAAACCATGTGGTTCTAAAAAAGTAAGGACTGATGTGCAATGCCATCTTTCCTTCCGAACCGGATTCGAAGTGTATACCGTCTGTGGCATATCGTACTTCCAAGACATAATGTCCTGGCGGAAGGTTTGCGTATGATATGGTACGGTTATCTTTTCCTGTGATGGTCCATTGGTCATTAAAGCCTTTGAGGCGATAGGCATAGGCTGCTTGTGGGGTAACGTTGTAGTCCAGTGCAGCGAATTCTATAGAGATGAATTTTTCACGCTCGTGTATTTCAATGGCTCCATCTTTTACTTGTGTCTCACCTTGCAATGTTTGGCAATGGGTGAATACGACAGGAAATATTTTTTGTAGGATTGAAGGTTGTGACGTTGGTGAGATTATTGAAAGTCCAGTCATGTGGCCAAAGTATAGTTCTCCTTTTGTTCCTTTATATGCTGCGTTCCAGTAAAATTGATTACAAGCTAATCCGTCATCCAAGGTATAGTTTTGGAAACATTGTTTTTGTGGAAAGAAGCATGAAAGTCCATGCAATGTGGAAATCCAGATATTTTTTGTGTCGTCTTCTAAGATTCCTCTCACGTGGTTGTTCACTAGTCCGTCACGAGTTGAATGGTTCTGAAAGGTGTACGTTCCGTCGCCCATTCTCGTGCCGATATAAAAGCCGTTACCGTTTGTGCCCACTAAAATACGGTTGTCGGAGCTTGTTGTTACGAATGTGATTCTCTCTTTAGTATGTGATTGAGGATTATTTAATTTATACGGCCATAACTGAAAGGCGATTTTTCCTTGGTGGAAGCGTTTTAGGTCGATGCGGCAAAGACCGGCTGTTAATCCTAACCACAAATTGTGGTGGTGGTCTATACATGCTCCCGCGTTACCCGTTTGCATACCTCCAAGTTTTTGGTTCCTAAACGGTTCATCGATTTTCTTGCTGGGGACATGGTATGTATAAACGGATTTGCTGGTAGCAATCCATAGTATTTGATTGAGTACGTCATAGTGGATGGCACAAGTGCTGGCCCAAGCAAGTTCTGGGTGTGTATTGTCGTACAATGGGTGGAATTTCACCTTTCCTGAAAGAGTACGCTCCACACTGCATACTCCACCGCCCCACATTCCAACCCATAGCTGTGAACCGTATCCTGTAATGCAGCTTACTGTGTTACTAGGAAGACCGTCTTCCATTGTGTAGTGTATGAATCTTCCTGGTGAGATCATACGGTTGAGTCCACTTTCTACCGTACCCACCCATACTTCGTTGTCATCTGACGTATAGATGGCGTTGACGGTCTGTGGAGAGATACTTTGTGGCAAGTCATCAGAGTGGATATAGTTTGTCACGGCCAGTCTTTGGGGGACAGCCTTCATCAAGCCGTCAGCTTCCGTACCCATCCATACGGTTTGCCCGTCAACCAACAAGCAATTGATGAAGTTGCAAAAAATGAAGTTCGACTTCTCTTCTTGGAAAGATTCATAGCCTACTTGTTCAAATTTATCCTCTTGTTCATTATATATGTTTAATCCTTTGAGGGTAGATACAATCAAGGTCTGATCTGTCGTTTTTGCAATATCGGTGATATAGTCTTGACTTAAAGGATGGAGAGGGGATGAAGAGTGATATTCCTTATGGTAGTTACCTTTGGAGTCATATAGGAAAAGGCCTTTTGATGTGCCCACCCAAAAATGATTTCCAGCTTGGAATAACGCTTGTATGCGACAATTTTGTGGTAGACTGATAAAATAGGGAAAAATGGGGGGGATAGGATACCGTAGGTCAATTCGGTATATGTTTTCGGAACTTCCGACCCATAAAATATCTTTTTCGTTTTCATAAAATGTTATGATATCGTTATTGCGGATGAAAGAAAAGCTTTGTATGGCGGAAATATCTCCTTCGGAAGTAAAACTTACTTTGTAAGTTGCTTGCCTGCCTCCAATCCACAAGTTTCCTTTGCGGTCACAATAGATGGAGTGGTATGGTTGGCAGCGTAACGAATCCCAAGCAAGTGTAGGAGCTGGTGGGCTTTGAGGTATCAGTTTCTCCATGTCAAGGCATTCTATTCCGTTATCTCCTGCAATCCATAGTCTTTTGTATTGATCTTCGCAAATGGCTTTTGCAAAATCATTTTGAATACAGCGGACATTCTCTGTAGAATTGAACGAAATAAACTGATAACTATCATATCGGCATACTCCGCCTCCATAGAGTGCAAACCAAAGAAATCCTTTGTTATCTTTCAGAATATCTTCTACAAAATTATGCGGTAAGCCTTCATTTATTCCCATGGTGGAAAACTTTTGGCTTTCACGCCAAAGGGAACCGTTTGCATTGGCTCGTACCCCCATACAAAGCAGGATGAGTAATATCGAATAAAAGAAGTTATTGTTTTTCATTGGTTCAATAGCTTTGATAAAGGCAAAGGTACACTTTTTACTGTGTAAAATAGGGAATAATGAGGATTTTTGTGTCTCTTGTTTGATAATCCACCTGAAAAAGACGAAAGTCCACTTCGTAAATATGTTTGGGAAATACATTTGCACAAGTCTTTTCCATTATGTGGAGGGATATGTTCCATTTAAAACACATTGAAGTTATGAAGAACAAGTTACTTTCTTTTGCTATGTTGGTGGCCTTGTCTTCTTCCGTTCCGGCGAAGAATACGGTCACGAAAATCAGCCAGGTGACGGCATCTGTGGTATTGACAGACGATATAGATTATGTCATTACCGGAAGTGAGCCTTTTACAGTGACCGGAAGTATCAATATCAAGAACAAGGAGCATGCCGTAGTTATTTTGGAGAATATACGTCCGAGTGCGGCACTGTCATTTTTGGGATTTATTGATATAGATGGAGTTCCGGCCGTGGATGGGGAAAATTGCCAAGTGAAAATGTATGCGCAAGGGGCAATCATCATGCCTTATGCTAAAGACCTGAAGCCTTTGACGGTATATTCCGAACAGAATTTTGATGGAGAATCGGTGAGTGATTTCGGATTGGAAAATTCGGGCGGATTCATGAATACTTTGACGGAGGAAAAGCTGAACAACCGTATTCGGAGTTTCAAATTAAAGCGAGGTATATGGTGACATTTGCCAACAATCCGGGTGGACGTGGGTATAGCCGATGTTTCATTGCAGACGATGCGGATCTGGAATTTGCAGCTTTACCAGATGTACTTGACCGGCATATTTCATCATATCGCATTTTTAGGTGGAATGATGCTCAGAAAAAAGGTTTGGCCAGTGATACAGGTAAGGGAAATAACAGTATGCTTAATTCTTCTTGGTGCTATACTTGGGGAGTAGGTTATGATATGGGAATGGATTGTGAATGTGTGCCTCATCATATTCATGAGACTTATCCTTCTCCTACGGCTTTGGGAAAAGCTACATTTTCCCCTCACATGAAGACGAATAATGAACCCGCAAATTCCCATGATGACCAACCGGCTACGGTAGAACAGGTGTTGGCCAATTGGGAGGAACTCATGGCTACGGGTATGCGCCTTTGTTCGCCGTCTTATCATGATGGAGGTACTTCGTGGTTGCGTAATTTCTTGAATGAGATTGACAAAAGAGGATGGCGATGTGATATAGTGGACTTACATTGTTATTGGACTGAAAGCCATTTTAATGATTTGCAGAAGTGGTATAATGATTTTCATCGTCCTATTTGGATTTCCGAATTCCTTTGGGGATCATCGTGGGGTAAAGCGGGTATTTTTGCTGTAGCCGACAATCGGGATTCCTATTCCGTAGAGAATCAACAAAAAAACTATGACGGGTTGAAACCCATATTGGACAAGCTGAACAAATGGCCTTATGTGGAACGTTATTCTTATTGGAACCATGAAAGGAACTGTTCAAAATTATTTTCGGGAGGTAATCTCTCCATAGCAGGGAAGTGTTATGCGGAAATGAAACCCGGTATAGGTTATAAGAAGGCTTATGAATATGTACCGAAGGTCGTTTATAACGCTCCAGAAGGTTTTGATGTGGTTTATACAGAACGTACTCAAAAGCTGACTATTCAATGGACGAATAAGAATATGGAACTGACAGACTCTACCTTACTGGAACTCAGTATTGATGGAGGGGAATGGCAGACGGTACGAAAATATGAATCGTCGGAGAAGGATACTTATGTGTATAACGAAGTCTTTTCTGATGATTTCCAAAAGGGGACATATACTTACCGTGTACATAATTACGATATGGACGGAAACGAACGTATGACGGAAGAGAAGTCCGTTTCATTGGTCGGTGCAGAAGGAGTACCGGGATTGCAGTATGGCATGCTGCGGATTACGGATACAGAAGAAACCAATACGACGTTCGATGTCGGAACAACGGGAGAGTCAACAGTTTTCATGGGGTTGGTATCCTATAATAATCCTAAGGTGGTTCCGGTCGGCACCGTAGTATCTGTGGCTTATGATAAGTTTTCATTTAGAGCTTTCCCGTGGAATGAAGGCGATTATGTACAGACTGTTACAGAGCCTGAAACGGTGGATTTTATGGTATTCTCCAAAGGACGTCACCAGTATGGCAATGTTATGATGGAAGTAGGTGAAACCCCGAAGAAAGTTACGGATGACAGTGTTTGGGTCAGCTTTGAAACGCCTTTTCCTGACGGAGTGACTCCTGTGGTTATAGCCAACGTCGTGTCCCGTTACAAGGTGCATCCTTATATGGTGAAAGTATGGAATGTGACCCGTGAAGGCTTTGCTGTCAAATTGTCCCGGCAAGCTGCTTTGAACGGGACGTTGGATACTTTTGCCGGACAGCCTTTGTGCTATGTGGCCGCCACGCCTGGTGAGCTTGGATTGAGGACGGGAATAAGAAATTGACAGGTCGGATTGAATACGATGGATAAAGTGGACGGGCGCAGGTCCCGTCTGGTGAACCTGTTGGATGGCAGTGGAGCAGCGGTTTCTCTTCTGAATCCTTATTTCCTTTGTGGGCCTCAAACAGATAATTATCCTTCAGCCTCAGTGTATCGGATAGTAGAACAGGTTAAGTCTCCATCGGAAACCGATGCAAGCTTGTTACTGACTACTGGTCTGAAAGTTATCCGTCAAAAGGATGAGACCAGTGAAGTCCATATTGTGGATAATGCGGCGGCCAATGGGGACTTGATGGGATGGATAGCCATTAGTGAGAACTATGGTGGAACGAAGGTTGCTGATGTACGGAAGCCTGAAGTAAAAGTTTGGGCAGAAGATGGCCGTATCGTAGTGGCCGGTACGGAGAATTACAACATATATGGTCTTGACGGAAGGCATATGTCACAAGAACAACGGTTGCCGGATGGCATTTATATCGTAAAGACCGAGGGAAAAGCCGTGAAAATCATGGTGTCTTCTGTAAAGTGAAAGGTTTAATGTTTTTAATTCACCAAATACAAATTAAAAAATGAAGATTATGAAAAACAAAATGTTAGCGTTAGTTGCCCTTTGTAGTGCGACATCATCTACTATGCCTTTGTGGGCAGTGGAATGGAATGACCCGGTACTGGAGTTTGCTGTACCCGACTTGAAAACTGACGGAACGGGCGGGGGGATATATTATATTTACCATGTGGCAACCCAAAAATTCATGTGTAACGGGAATTATAAAAACAATTGGAGTACGGAGCTTGTGGTAGCTGATGAAGGACAGGAGATAACCCTGAGTTATGGAGACGATTACGAATTGAGTCGTCGACCTGAAACAGCCCCCGAATATTCCAACGAAAAAGGTTGGCGTTTAAGCATGAAAGGAGCACCGGTCTAATGGGGGCTTTCATGAGTTGTTCATCAGGGCTGCTTCCATGGTGATATGCGTGGACCATAACAAACAGGGGCACATGTTGTGGCAGATTATGCCGCAAGAGAATGGAACCTATCGTATCAAAATTATAGATGGAGATAAATTGTATGGGGTGGAAGTTTCAGATGGCATATATAAAAATTCTTATGTGGCCGTCAACGAAGGGGAAAACGGGGTTAATCCTGTGCTTGATCCTGAGACAGCCGGTTACATGAATGCAGGTTTGGATTGGAAGTTTGTCACGCCGGAAGCTTATGGGGCTTATAAGGCCAAACTTAAATTACAGGATGCGTTGGAGAAAGCCGACGAGGCCGGGTTTACGGATTATGCGGAGTATGCCGACATATATGATAACCCCGATGCAACGGCAGAAGAGACGGAAAAAGCTGTTGAAAAATTGTCCCAGGCCATCATTGATTTCAAATATAATGCTGCCACGGAGGTGAATCCGATGGATGTGACAGAGTTGATTGTGAATCCTATGTTTGACGGGAACACAAATGGTTGGGTGTCTCAAAGAGATGCTGTACCGAGTGGGGCACAGGATAATTTCGGTTATACTTCCGGAACAATTACGACATCCGATGGCGTATCATTTACGACTTGTTTTCAACGTTGGAATTCTAAAAGTCAAGTACCTCGTCAACCGGATTGGTCTGTCACACAGGATTTAACCGGATTGCCGGATGGTAAATATCAATTGAAGGCATATATCCTGACGAATGTGACGGGTATGCAACCCGAAGGGCGGTTCCTGGTCGCTAAGACTTTGGCTGGCGAGAAGCGTACGGAAGCCAATGTACCGTCTCCGGACGGGAGTGCTTATGCTGTTCCTTATACTGTGGATTTTTCTGTTATTGGTGGTACGGCCACGATAGGTATGATAGTGGAAAATTGTAACTCTAATTGGTCTTCTGTGAGTAATTTCTCATTGCAGTATTATGGGAAATCCGGTGCGGCGACTTTCCGTGATGCCTTGCTTGAATCCATAGCGGATGCGGAGAAAAAATATGAGGAATATACGGAGGCTCATGTCACTTTCAGTAATGTAGGCGAGAAGAAATATGAAGAAACGATTCAGTCGGCCAAGGTTGCAGCAGAAAACCAACAGATTAAAGATGAGGATTTGAGACAGGTAATCGATATGGTGCAGGCTCGTATGGATTCTCTGTCATTGGATATAGCCGCTTATGAGAGTTTGAATGCCCAACGATTAGAGCTGGAAAAGGCTTACGATGAAAATCCATATTCCGAAAACGGCTTGGAGGGCTATGAAGCGTTTTTGGACGATTTGCAGGAGGCTTATGAACATCGCACTTTCGACCCCAATGAAGTGGACAGCATCCAGTCTCGTGCGAATCGGATATTTAAGTCTTCCGTATTGGAATTATTGAGAAATGGCGGGACGACCGATGTGACGGGATTGTTTGTCAATCCGGATTTCACTTCCGACAATACCGGATGGACGAAGACCGGGAATGGAGAATTCAAACATGCCAACGAGGTAGCCGAGGTCTGGAACGGTACGGATTTTGAGGTATGTCAGGAAGTGACAGACCTTCCGGAAGGTACATATAAGATAACCATGCAAGGGTTTTACTCTCCGAGTTCTACAGATAAGAGTTGGCAGTCTTCTTGGGGGACGGAAGGAGACGAACTCAACGAGGTGAAGGCTTCCCTTTTCGGAAACGATGTGTCCGTGAAGCTCCATCATGTACTGGCATATCCGCAAACGGAAGACATTGCGGGCAATTGTGAACAAGTCTTTGAAACAGGCGATCCTGCCGTTGACGGCATGTGGTTCTGTCACGGGACATCTTCCGCACATGAGATTTTCGGCATGGCTTCTGACAATTATCAGAATACGGTAAATTGCTATGTTACGGATGAAGGCCGTTTGCGTATAGGAGTAAAGATGGCTGGGGCTACATTGAAGGGGGCTTGGGCGCTTTTCGACCATTTCGAGGTGGAATATCTTGGAGCGGAGGATATGAGTGGCGCCACATCGGTTATCAGTGCCCTGATAGAGGAAGCCGCAGCTATGCGCGACGAGGAACTGCAACTTACTACGCGTGAAGCCCGGAAAACATTGTCGGTAGCGGTAGAGTCGGCTTCGGCAGTACTCGACCAGTTGACGTTGGAAACCTATAAAGAGCAAATGGCATCGTTGAATGCCGCTATCGCCATGGGCAAAGAAGCACTTGAGGCAGCGTCTGCCTTGGAGGGCACAGTCTACGGACATGATGCCAAGATGCAGAGCGAAGAAGGAGGTTATTCCGATTATGTGGGCACACCGGAGTTTGATGAGTTCGAAGCTTTGATAATAGAACTTTTAGGAAAGATAGAAAGCAACGAGAATGCTGTTTTCGAGTCGGTCGCCGAGATAGAGGAGTATAATGTGAAAATAACTAAAGCCTATGCCAATATGGTGGTCAGCCACATGGATTTGGCTTCCGCTTCAATCGGTACTCCGTTGGATATGACTTCAGTGCTCATGACACCGAGTTTCTCGGATAAAGATGAAGAAGGCGGGGATGTGAATGCTTCAGATGGATGGGTTTCGTCCTTGGATGGCGGAAAGGCCGAGAACAAGGATTTGGTCTATGAGTTTTACGACACGAAGTCATGCGACTTGCATCAAACGCTGTACCATCTTCCGAAAGGGTATTACCGTGTGGTTTACAATGGGCTTTACCGTGCCGGTGAACTCGTATCGGCAGCGTTGGTTCGTCGTGACAGTGCTGATTCATGGCACGCGGAAGCTTATGTGAAAGCTGGGCAAGGTAAGTGGAGCGAGAAGTTGCAGTCCATTTTCGACGGGGTGAGCGAATATAAATATGATACGTCAGATCGTGTGTTGGCAGATTCCTTATTCCCCGATTCTCCGCAACTCCTCTATCATTGCACGGTGGATTCCCGTGTCGGGGCACGTACGGCTTTCGAGGCGGGTGAGTATGAAGGGAATTTCTGTTTCCAAGTTTCGGAAGAAGGTCAGGATGTAGTTCTGGGAGTATGCAAAAATGAATATGTCAAGAATGACTGGCTTTGTTTCGATAATTTCCGCTTGTATTATTTGGGAGACGGTGATGCGAACAAACCGGACGACTTTGTGGATTCCGTGGATGATGTGATGGCAGAAGGGACGCTGAAGGTCGTAGATACGTTATGGTACACGATTGATGGCGTACATGTATCTGCCCCGAATCGACGCGGAATTTACATACGAGAAGACCGGATGGAAGATGGTTCAAAAAGAACGAGAAAAATCATGGTAAAGTAGGTTTTGTCATGATGTACGGCAAGTAATCAAAGGGAAGGCGGTCTTTGTGAAAAGACTGCCTTTTTAATTCTTTGGTATGATTGTCCACTAAAAAAATACGATTGTCCACGGGTACTTTGAAGAACTGTATTACTTTTGTGAAGTATTAATGATAAAAAGGATGAAGATGGTATTTATAAAAAGGCTTGATAGAGTTTCCTTATTATATTGCAGATTGTGCCTTTTGGCAGTCGGGCTATATGTATTTGTGATATCAGTGAGTGCCTTTCCGGGAAAGAAACGTACGGAGTTATTTGTTTCTGGATGGCGTTTCCATTTGGGCTGTTTGGTAGGGGATGCTTCTCGATATGACTCGATGACAGTGCATGGCGTGTGTTGGATTTGCCTCACGATTGGAGCATAGAGGGCGATTTCAGTGCCGACCATCCTGCACGGAAGGAAGGAGGTGCCTTGCCTGGAGGATTGGGTTGGTATCGTAAATCTTTTGATGTACCTCGTGAGTGGCAGAGAAAGAAAGTTTTTGTGGATTTTGACGGGGTGTACATGAATTCGGAAGTGTTTGTAAACGGAAACTCTTTGGGCGTGCGTCCTTATGGCTACAGTTCGTTTCGGTACGATCTGACCCCTTATTTGAAGTGGGGGGATCGCAATGTATTGGCCGTGAAAGTTGACAATAGTGCCCAACCCAATTCCCGTTGGTATTCCGGCAGCGGTATTTACCGCAACGTATGGCTTACGGTGGTAGAGACTGTCCATGTGGAACATTGGGGGACATTTGTTGCCACTCCGGAAGTGACCGATGAGAAGGCAGTAATGGAGGTGCGTACTACGGTGAAGAATGACGGGCAGACGGATCGTCGGGTAGAAGTTGTTTCCACTCTTCTTGACGTGCGGGGGCGGACGGTGGCTGGGCAGACCGGGTTTGTGGATGTGCCGGCCGACGGGTGTTCCGAACTACACCACACTTTAGTCGTAGCGAATCCTGAGTTGTGGAGCATTGAACGACCTTATTTATATAAGGTAAAAACAGAACTTAAAGTAGACGGACGTAGTGTGGATACTTATTACACATCCACTGGCGTGCGTTATTTTAATTTTGATGCTCAGACAGGCTTTTGGCTTAATGGAAAGCGTACGAAAATAAATGGGGTGTGCATGCATCACGATTTAGGCTGTCTTGGGACTGCAGTTAACGTTCGTGCTATAGAGAGACAACTGGAGATATTGAAAGCGATGGGTTGTAACGGCATTCGTTGTACGCATAATCCGCCCGCACCCGAATTGCTCGAGCTTTGCGACCGTATGGGCTTCGTGGTAATGGACGAGGCATTTGACATGTGGCGTATCAAGAAAACCACTTATGATTACGCTCGCTATTTCGACCGTTGGCACGAGCGTGATTTGGTAGACCTTATATTGCGGGATCGTAATCATCCTTGCATATTCATGTGGAGCGTGGGGAATGAAGTGGGGGAGCAATGGCGTGATGCCGGGCGCGACACCTTGTCGGTGGAAGATGCCAATATCCTTCTTAATTTCGGCCGCGATGAGTCGGATTTGCCCCGGTTGGAGGGGACGCATGTCAATACGCTTCTGGCGGCCAAGCTTACCGGGCTTGTACACCGTTATGACCCTACGCGTCCCGTGTTGACGGGAAACAACCGTGGAGGAAAGGACAATCTGTTGCACAAGCCGGAGGCTGGAATGGATATTATCGGTTACAATTATTGTGTGTGGGATACTCCGAAAGTACCCGAAGTATTTCCCGGACGCCCGTTTTTACTTACAGAGTCTATTTCAGGCTTGATGACGCGGGGATTCTACCGTATGCCATCCGATTCCATATACGTGTGGCCCATGCGTGGCGGGGTACGTGTGCCGGAGGGAAGTAATCATCTGACCTCGGCTTACGACAATTGTCATGTGCCGTGGGGGTGTAGCCATGAGGCAGGGGATGCGTATGGGTGAAAAAATAACGATTTTTATTTCCGGACAATATGTATGGACGGGTTTCGACTATATCGGGGAACCTACACCCTTCCCTTTC
>ENA-OQDM01000353-OQDM01000353.1-human-gut-metagenome-genome-assembly--contig:-NODE-353-length-28706-cov-1.748767_pt1 | contig 28706 bp, 29 predicted proteins | sample MGYA00242772_ERZ504605 | MGnify/ENA primary metagenome ERZ504605 (study PRJEB26092, sample SAMD00036348) | human gut metagenome | host: Homo sapiens | study: EMG produced TPA metagenomics assembly of... | reverse complement strand
CGTTCAGGTGATAGCCTGAGACGGATTTTTATGTAATAGGAATTACTCCGTAATGTTCCTATTACATAAAAACGCTCCGCGAGGATGCGACCAGATGCATGAGGAATATGTCTGCTGAAGCAGACCGCATCTGGCGCGCAAAGCGTAACAAGTCCCTCAAAGATTGAGGGATTCAGGGAGTTTGAAGCGGACTTGTCCGCTTTGTTCTGTGAGGAAGATTCCAAAAGAAAAAATCATCCAAGTCTTCTGCGGAGCATTTCCGGATTCATTGCGTAGTTGATGGCAGTTTCTTTTGTGATGCGTCCATTTTTGTACAATTCAAAAAGGCTTTGATCCATGGAGCGCATCTGTCCGGGACTGGAAGAAATGACACCGTCGATCTGATGAATTTTATTATCACGGATCATATTCCGGATAGCAGGAGTAAGACGCATGATCTCAAAAACCGGAATATTTTTGCCGTTGACATCCGGAACCAGTTGTTGAGAAATGACAGCCTGAAGTACCATGGAAAGCTGCATGATGATTTGATGCTGCTGGGATGGTTCAAAAACATCTATGATACGGTTGAGCGAATTTGCGGCTCCGAGTGTGTGCAGACTGGAAAGGATGAGATGACCGGTTTCGGCAGCTGTCATGGCAGTCTGAATGGTCTCGTGATCACGCATTTCGCCAAGAAGAATGACATCCGGGCTCTGGCGAAGGGTAGCACGCAGGGAAGTAATATAATTTTCCGTATCAGTGCATATCTCACGCTGGCTTACGATACAACGATCGTGTCGATGCAGGTATTCCAGAGGATCTTCCAGCGTAATGATATGCCCTTCGCGAGAATGGTTGATTCGATCTATAAGGCAGGCCATGGTTGTGGATTTTCCGCTTCCGGCAGATCCGGTTACAAGAACCATGCCTTTTGTCAGATCAGCAATACTCATGACATCCTCGGGAATAGAAAGCTCGGCGGGATCCGGCAGCTGGAAAGCGATAACACGTATGACTGCTGCCAGAGAACCACGCTGTTTGTAAGCATTGATACGAAAACGTGACAGACCTGGAATAGAAAAGGAAAAGTCATCGTCACCGGTATTGTGCAGTCGTGAGATATCACGGTTATTCGCCATCTGATAAATTGCTTCGAGAATTTCACTGGTCTGTTCCGGCATCAGACGGTCACCATAGGTGGAAAGACGTCCATCGGTTTTTATAGAAAGTGGACGTCCTGCAATAATAAAAATATCTGAAGCGTGCAGATCTGCTGCCTTAGAGAGAAATTCCAGAGTTTGTTCTTTATTCATGAGTGCCTCCTTTATAAACAGACTGACTGGTGTCCGGAGTCCAGGAAGCCGTGGTGTCTGTTTTCCATTGTAATATTTGTATCAGAGAATCCCCGGATTTCTCCGGGTATAAAACCTTCAGGCAGACAGTGAGCTGCTGAGTGTCAGAGAGTGATTCGGCGAAAAGCAATGTCTGCTTTTCCTCGTCAAAAGTAAGCTCAGAATGATCCTTGCAGAATTGTCCGACAAGGGCAAGATAATTCTTCTGATCGGTGGCCTGCCGGTAGGCATCTGTGAGTTCTGTCTGAATCTCATTGATAACTGTGGAAGCCTGACTGCAGGCATTATAATAATCTTCTGTCTGTTGCATGGAATTACGGGCGGTGCTTAATTCTGAACGGGAATTTCCGAGTGTCAGCAAAGAAAGCACTGCAAGACAAAGCACGGAAAAGATCAGAAACAGAGAGGGAATTCCCGTGGCAGTAAAAAAGCTGTTATGGTCTTTCATGAGCTGGCCTCCTTGTCTGAATTTTCAATAATAGGAAAAACCAGATCAATCGTGTAAATCTGTATATCATTTGTGGCGTGATAGAAAGTAAGGGTTCCCTGTCTGGGGTTCGCTGTTTCGTGTAATGTAAGTTCCATTTTATAGAAAGCCTGTGAATCGGAACAGAGTTGCCAGGAACTGTCATAGTACCATTCGATGAGATTGTCCTGAATCTGTCCATCAGGAAACAGTGAGACAAAGCTTTTTGCGGTTCCGTCACTGTCTTCCAGAATTTCACCGACGGAAGTTGTGAGCGTTTGTATATGACGCCATTCCTGAGCCTGTATATGATTGTTTTTTGCAGCAGCAAAGATACGGATACAGGCAGCACTGGAAAGTGCCAGAAAAAGCAGAACAAAGATCATTTCCATTAAAAAGAGACTTGTTTTTGAATGTGCGGATATTTTTTTCATGATGCCTCCTTGGAAACGGAATTCTGATGGAGATAAAAAGTTTCTTTGTTTCCTTCAGAATCTTTTAATTCAAAAGAATAAAAACCAGGTCTGCTTTCAGAGATCTGAAAGTCAGAAAGTTGAGCAATCGTTGTTCCGGCAGATGCATTGGCAGAAGAACTGTCTGAAGTAAAGAGTTCTTTCAGATTACCCTGATCAAGATAAATATAAGTGATGTAATCCTGATCATTCAGTGTATCACGAAAACAAAGGGCAGAAAGATTATCCAGTTTGCCGGTGAAAATTCCATTTACTGTGTCATGCTGTCTGAACTTGGTTGTAAGATAGGAAACAGCAGTACCGAGAGTATTTTCTGCATTTGTATTTTTTACAGTCTGCTGATAAATGCGTGCTGAAAAAAGCAGCATGAGCAGAAGAAAAAGAACAAAAATGCCAAAAAGCAGAAGAGAAGCCAGTTCAGCAACTGGATGTCTGGCGATAAGCCTTTTTTTCATTTGGCAGCCCCCTTTCCATGTCCGGCAGTATCGGACAGCAGAATTACACTTATATAAGGAAGCAGGTTGGAACCGTTTGGGGTATATTCGACAACAAAACGAGAGCGGTCATAAGTTATGTGGTAATCATTCAGAATCTGGTCCAGACTTTCTGGATATTGACCATTCATGGCATATGACCGGATAGCACCATTTTCAAGTGCCTGTTCCAGTGCCTGTTGTTCTTTGTGAAGGGTTTCATCGGATGCAAAGCTGACACTGATGAAAAAAATGCTGCTGATCAGAATGAGAAAGCATAAAGGTAGTAACAGACTGAATCTACGTAAAAATTTTTCCTGTGGCTGTCAAAGAGTTCCATTTATAGCTCACCTCACAATGCAATATCAGAGAGAATACCCAGAAGCGGCATCATTACAGAAAGCAGAACGAGACCGACAAGCAGGGACAGGATGATGACAATCGTTGGCTCAACGATGGAGATTGCTTCCGAAATCAGATCAACTGCTTTTTCACGATATTTTACGGAAAGCTGATTAAGTGCCTCATCTGCCGAACCAGATTGAAAACCAACAGAAATCAGTCTTCCCTCCATACCGGTAAAAAGTTTGGAATCTGTCAGTGCCTGATAAAACGGAGTGCCTTCTTCCAGTAAATGACCTGTTTCTTCCAGTCGCTTCAAAATCAGAGGATGTGAAACCATTTCAGCAGACAGCTCAAGACTTGTATCTGGAGTGAGACCGCTTTTCAGCCCGAGAGAAAGTCCCTGTGCAAGACGCCCGTAATCGGCAGCCAGTGGGATATCGCGAAAGACTGGTAAGTGGTAAGCTGCGTTTCTCAGATAAATGTGTCCTTTTTCGCTCAGACTGAGAAAAAGAATCAGACTAACCAAGAGAACTACCAATATCAGGAAAATACCGGAATAATTGCTGAGAATACTTCCGGCTTTCAGTAATCCAAGAGAAAGTGTGTTCATTTCCATCCCCATCTGCTGAAAGACCTGCTGAAATACAGGAAGTACTTTTACAAGAAGAACGACGATAACGATTCCCATCATTCCAAGCATGATCAGGGGATAGGTAACTGCACTTCGAATCTGTTCGGAAACTTCCTGCTCCTGTTCATAGTGCTGAGCCAGGCTGTTCAGAATTTCATCCAGACATCCTGTTTCTTCACCAGTCTTTATATAAGAAACAGAAGAATGGGGGAATCTTCCGGAAGTTTCCATTGCCTGTGTAAGACTTCCGGTTTCTTCCATGGAAGTGAGCAGCGCGGTGATGATTTCACGGTCTGTATCCGTCTGACTTTCATCGTGAAGAATTGCCAAGCCTTCTGTTAAAGAAATGCCTGAATGAATCAGCATTCCAAGCTGTCCGAAAAAGTTACTGAGCTCCCGGGCTGTTAATGTGTATTTCATAAAAAATCTCCTTTGCCATTAACGTGTGAATTGTACAGTGTAATTGCTTTCATCTCCAATGTAATCCTGAATAGCTTCTTTGTCATCGCTGTTGGAATCAAAGGTAGGATCCATAAGTGTCCAGGTATCTCCTTTAAAGGATACTGCCTGATTGACCCAGCCTTTGGAGCGTATATATACATCGATCCAGGCATGCTTGATATCTCCGGCATAACCAATCTGAAGTTTGCATGGAATATCACAGCTTCGGAGCATGGCCGTGGTGAGCGCGGCATAATCAAAACAGATGCCGGTGCCTGTTTTCAGGGTTTCATCGACATCGGGAAGATATCCGGTGGTCACAGTATCTGCTTTTTCATAATCATAAGTCAGATTTGACACAACATAATCGTAAATCTGCTGCAATGCATCTACATCAACGGTGTCCTCATCGATCAGGGAGAGCGCAAGCTGGCTGGCTTTGCTGTCCGGTGTAAAGTTTACATATTGATTTGGATAGAGAAAAGGCAGAAAATCATTTTCAAGCTGTACGGTAACTGTTTCGCTGTAAAGAGCTGCATACTGGTCACCCTGTACCTGTTGGTAACCGGTAATTGTGTAATCACCGCTGCCTTCTGTAAAAGTGACGGTTGCGGATTCTCCGGGTGCAATAAAATAAGAATAAAGTGCACCAGAAGGAGAAATGATCTGCAAACTGCATGTCAGGTCAGAAGAATCGGACTGGGCAATAAAGTAGCCCTGGCTGATATTGGATACATCCAGTATCATAGGCGATGAGCCAATAGTTTCTTTTCCGGTGGCTTCAGGAACAAGAACCTGGAGCGGGGAATAGGACAGGGGGTTCATCTTTTTTTTGCGAAGAAGATCCGCAGCCTGAAATAAATATTAACAGAAAAGGCAGACACAATAGCATGGCAAGGAGTCGTAAGCGAATGAATCGGTTCATGTGACTGCTCCTTGATAATATGAAATATTTACTTGTGTTTGTTTTGAATTAAGTATAGCAGAGTAGATGTTTACAGGCAATATTCCTTAAGAGGTTTTTGATTTTTTGAATTATTACAGAAATGTGAAATATACAGGAAAAAATGTTGACATTCACTGAAAAAAAACTATACTTACAGCATAAAGGCAAACCTGCTGAAAGGCAGGGACGCAAAGCCACGGGTCTAAGGTCGTGAGACTAAGGCAGCCGGTTGCCGCATTAAAATCCGATTTAGTGACGTATTATGGACTACAGAAGAGAGAAGCCGAATTAACATATGCGGCCGTTTAATTTAATTAAACGGTTTTTTTGTGTGTTAAAATATAAATAACTCTGATGTTCCGGCGACTGGATTGCTGTGAACAATATTGTATTTCATACGTCGATATCTGAAAGGTGTGATAATATGAAAAGAAAAATGAAAATCAAAGAATTCCTTACGAGGAAAAAAGTTGCAGCAGGATGTGTTGCAGCAGCCGCGGTGATTGCCGCAGGAAGTTTTTCGATGGTGATGCAGTCTTCTGACATACCAGAGCTTTCCAGTTATACGGATCCGGTGATCGAAACGACAATTACCGGTGATGATACGCCGCTGGCATCCAAGCCAAAGGTAACAACGAAGACAAAAAGAAAGACGAAGACAACGAGAAAGAAAGTAAAACTGAAAAAAGCATCAAAGAAATCATACACCAAAAAACTTCCAAAAAAGAAAAAAACAAACTACCAAAACCAGGAAGAGTGGTAAGAAGACTGTGAAGACACAGACAACTGTACAGACAGCAACGACTGAGAAGTACACAAAGAAATCCAAACAGAAAGTTGTCACACAGAAAATAGTAACAACAGTCAAGACTACAACAACAGTTGCAGCTTCACAGCAGAATGCGCAGACGCAGGAAGTTTCATTCCAGAGTTCCGGAACTCAGAACTCCGGTTCAGCAAAGACCTCCAGTCAGAAGGCATCCAAGCATACGATCAGTAATGTTGCTTCTATTGCACCGAAGATGGACAGCAGAGTACTGAATGCGTATGCAAGAATGGGATTTACGGTAACGGTTGATCCGAATGCCGCTTATGCAGGACATTTTGATGCAAGATCACGAAGCATCACGATCCAGGAAGCAGATGAGACAATTTATCATGAGCTTGGACATTTCCTTGCATTTATTGCAGGCAACGTAGATCAGAGCAGTGCATTCGCATCTGTATATAACAGTGAAAAAGCAAAATTCACTGGATATAACAAAGCATATGCAACACAGAATGCTGCGGAATATTTTGCTGAATCTGTGAAGGATTATATGCTGAATGGTGCTGCACTGAGCAGTCAGCGTCCGGAAACATATAAGGCGATCCAGTCAGCATTGGATACAGTAACAACTGCCAGAGCAGATGTAATACTGAAAGCTTACTCTTCAATCTGGAGCTAATAAAAGAACAATTAAGAATTAGAAAGGCTGCCTGCCTGTGAGCAGGTGGCTTTTTTATTTATATAGAATGTCCTAAACAGCTGACAAAACGGGTTAGTCATTGATTCTGTCACAAAAAAGTGATATAATTATAAACCAGATTTATATGTAAAGAAAAGCGAGGTACGCAAAAATGAAAAAAATAGAAGATTACGTAAGAAGTATCCCGGATTTTCCGGAACCGGGTATTATTTTCAGAGACATTACAAGTGTTCTGCAGGATGCAGATGGACTTCAGCTTGCAATTGATTCCATGCAGGACTGTCTCAAGGATACGGATGTAGATGTGATCGTAGGAACTGAATCCAGAGGCTTTATCTTTGGTGTGCCGATTGCATATAATCTTCATAAACCATTTGTACCGGTTCGCAAAAAAGGCAAACTTCCATGTGAGACTGTTTCCAGAAGCTATGATCTGGAATATGGAAGTGCAACTATAGAGATGCACAAAGACTCTATCAAACCAGGACAGAAAGTAGCAATCATTGATGACCTGATCGCTACCGGTGGTACGGTGGAAGCTGCAATTAAGCTGGTAGAAGAACTTGGCGGTGAAGTAGTCAAAGTTGTTTTCCTTATGGAGCTTGCAGGATTAAAAGGACGCGAAAGACTCGCTGGCTATGATGTGGCTTCTGTGATCAGATACGAAGGTAAATGATTCTGCGGCGGCAACAGCGTGAACAGTAATAAATAACGGCAGGCAGGTGGGAGATAATGGCAGATAAGAAAGAGAATGTACAGCTTGAAAAAACAATGGACAAGGCAGAACAGGAAAAGCTTGAATCCGTAAAAAAAGCAGATGCAGCGGTCAAAACCATGCAGGATTTTACCAGCCCGGAGGTTTTGTATGAGGAGCTGATAGCCAGCGTGAAGAAATATCACCCTTCTACGGATATTTCCATGATACAGAAAGCCTACGAAGTGGCCAGGGAAGCCCACAAAGATCAGAAGCGAAAATCAGGAGAGCCGTATATCATACATCCTCTTTGTGTGGCAATCATACTTGCAGATCTTGAGCTGGACAAAGAAACGATCGTTGCAGGTCTTCTTCATGATGCAGTTGAAGATACCTGGATGACAATAGAAGAAGTAGAGAAGGAATTCAGTGCAGAAGTTGCACTTCTGGTGGATGGCGTTACCAAACTGGGACAGTTAAGCTATTCAGCTGATAAAGTAGAACTTCAGGCAGAAAACCTCGAAAGATGTTTCTTGCCATGGCAAAGGATATCCGTGTTATTCTGATCAAGCTTGCAGACCGCCTGCATAATATGCGCACCCTGCAGTATATGAGACCGGAGAAACAGCAGGAAAAAGCCCGTGAAACGATGGATATTTATGCACCGATCGCTATGAGACTTGGTATCTCCAAAATCAAAGTAGAGCTGGATGACCTTTCGCTGAAATATCTGAAACCAGATGTATACTATGATCTGGTGGATAAAGTTGCTCTTCGTAAAAGTGAACGACAGGAGTTTGTAAACAATATCGTCAAACAGGTCAAGCAGCATATGGATGAAGCATCCATTAAAGCGCAGGTTGACGGAAGAATCAAACATTTCTTCAGTATCTATAAAAAGATGGTCAACCAGGACAAGACGATCGATCAGATTTATGATCTGTTTGCAGTACGTATCCTGGTAGATACTGTCAAAGACTGCTATGCGGCACTTGGCGTCATCCATGAGATGTATAAACCGATTCCGGGCAGGTTCAAGGACTATATTGCCATGCCGAAGCCAAATATGTATCAGTCTCTGCATACGACGCTGATCGGCCCGAACGGACAGCCATTTGAAATTCAGATCCGCACATTTGAGATGCACAAGACTGCGGAATATGGTATTGCTGCACACTGGAAATATAAAGAATCATCCGATGGTAAAGTACCTGTTGATAAGAGAGAAGAAGAGAAACTGAACTGGCTGCGTCAGATTCTGGAATGGCAGAAAGATATGTCTGACAACAGAGAATTTATGAGTCTTCTTAAGAATGACTTAGACCTTTTTGCAGACAGTGTTTATTGTTTCACACCGCAGGGAGATGTCAAGAACCTGCCAAATGGATCTACACCGATTGATTTTGCCTACAGTGTACACAGTGCTGTTGGTAACCGTATGGTTGGGGCGCGTGTCAATGGTAAACTGGTTCCAATTGAGTATCAGATCAAAAATGGGGACCGTATTGAGATCATTACTTCACAGAATTCACAGGGACCGAGCCGTGACTGGCTGAATCTTGTCAAGAGCACACAGGCAAAGAATAAGATCAATCAGTGGTTCAAGAAAGAACTGAAAGAAGATAACATCCTGAAAGGCAAAGACATGCTGACACAGTATGCCAAGTCCAAAGGATATAAACTTGGAATCTATACAAAACCGCAGTTCCTGGAATCCGTTATGCGTAAATATGGATTCCGTGACTGGGATTCTGTACTGGCTGCAATCGGCCATGGTGGTCTGAAAGAAGGACAGGTCTTCAATAAGCTGATGGAAGCTTATGATAAAGAAAATCAGAAGAATCTTACAGACGAGCAGGTATTGGAGGCTACTGGGGAAGCACAGGAGAAACTGCATGTTACCAAAAACAAAGGTGGTATCGTTGTAAAAGGTATCCATGATGTTGCAGTTCGTTTTTCAAAGTGCTGCAGTCCGATCCCTGGAGACGAAATCGTTGGATTTGTTACAAGGGGACGGGGAATTACCATTCATCGTACAGATTGTGTGAATGTGCTGAATATGTCGGAAATGGATCGATCCCGTCTGATCGAAGCTGAATGGCAGCCAACGGACAATAAAGGTTCTGAGAAATATATGGCTGAGATTCAGGTCTATGCAAATAACCGTACTGGTCTTCTGGTGGATCTTTCCAAAATCTTTACAGAGAGAAAGATTGATATGAGAAGCATTAACAGCCGTACAAGCAAGCAGGAAAAGGCGACGATTTCAATCAGCTTTGAGATTGGAAGCAAAGAAGAGCTTTCATCACTTGTTGCCAAGATACGTCAGGTAGAAAGTGTGATCGACGTAGAACGTACAACCGGTTGATTTAGATGAGGATAATAGTATGAAAAGACTGGATTTACAGAAATGTATTGTTGGAAGTGTGTTTACGAACTGTTACTTCCTGAAAAATAAAGAAACAGAAGAAATGCTGATCGTTGATCCGGGCGATAATGCCGACAGAATCGAACAGAAGGTTCTTGAAATGCAGGGCAGACCGGTTGCAATTCTTCTGACACATGGTCATTTTGACCATATTCTTGCAGCAGAAGAAATCAAAAAGAAATATAATATTCCAATTTATGCATGTGCCAAAGAAGAAAAGACGCTGCAGGATCCAAGAATCAATCTGACAGCATTTCACACGAGCAGCTATACATTGAAGGCGGATGTCTATCTTACGGATCTTCAGGTTGTGGAATTGGCAGGTTTTTCGGTTCAGATGATCGAGACTCCCGGACATACGTTAGGAAGCTGTTGCTATTATTTGAAAGATGAAGGAGTTTTGTTCAGCGGAGATACTGTTTTCTGTGGGTCGGTGGGAAGAACTGATTTTCCGGAGGGAAGCACCGCGGCAATCGTAAATAGTCTGCACAGACTGCTGGAAGCACTTCCGGATGATACGGAAGTTTATCCGGGACATGATACGTCAACAACGATTGGTTATGAAAAGAGGTATAATCCATTTGTATAAGATTGGTATTCTGTTTCAGGACAGAGAGTTTGAACACGATATATATGAACTGATCCGTGCGTTTTATCCGGGAAGTGAGATCTGTTCTTTCTATGAAAAAGAGGAAGCGGGCTGTGATCTTTATTTTCGGATTGAAAAGCAGGGTGATTCCTGTGTGATCCGGTATGAGGACCATGAGAATAAAGGCGTGACAAGTGCAGAGTTTATAGAAGGGCAGTCTTCGGATGCCCTTATTTCTTGTGTGGATGCTGATGACAGTGAGGCAAAAGAACGTGCACATGCGATTCGTAAGGAGCGTAAGGATATTGTTAAGATTGCACTGTACAAGTTATTAGTAAAGCTGACGGGGAAAACACTTCCGTGGGGAAACCTGACAGGTATCCGGCCGGCGAAACTTGCAATGGGACTGATTGAATCTGGTATGAAGAATACGGAAGCGGCACAGGAAATGAGAGAGCGCTATATGGTGAGTCCGCAGAAAACAGCACTTGCGATCACAATAGCGAACAGAGAAAGAGAGATTCTCAAAGATATTGATTATGAAAATGGTTACAGTCTGTATGTGGGAATCCCGTTCTGCCCGAGTATATGTCTTTACTGTTCTTTCAGTTCCTATCCATTGAAACAGTGGAAGAACCGTGTGAACCAGTATCTGGAAGCACTTTGCAAAGAGATAAAAGAAGTTGCTGCAATCATGAAAGCAAAAGGCAGAAAACTGGATACGGTTTATATTGGAGGAGGTACACCGACAACGCTGGAACCGGAGCAGCTGAAAGTCCTTCTGGATGCACTGATGGAGAATTTTTGCTGCGAGAATCTTGCAGAATTTACGATTGAAGCAGGAAGACCGGACAGTATTACCAGAGAAAAGCTGATGATGATCCGCAATTATCCGATTACAAGGATTTCCGTAAATCCACAGACGATGAATCAGGAAACGCTGGATATTATTGGAAGACGTCATACAGTAGAGGAAACAAAGCAGGCATTTATGCTTGCAAGAGAGTGTGGTTTTGACAACATCAATATGGATCTGATCGTTGGTCTGCCTGGAGAAGATAAGATAATGGTAGAAAACACATTGAATGAAGTGAAAGCACTTGCACCAGACAGCATAACCGTACATTCCCTTGCTGTTAAGAGGGCGGCACGACTGAATATTTTTAAAGATAAATATCAGGAAATGACTTTTGAGAACAACCAGGAAATCATGGATATGACCATGAAAACAGCCTATGAAATGGAAATGGGTCCTTATTATCTGTACAGACAGAAAAATATGAAGGGAAATTTTGAGAATGTTGGCTATGCAAAGGTTGACAAAGCCGGGATTTACAATATACTAATTATGGAGGAAAAACAGCCGATCATCGCTTTGGGGGCCGGCGGTTCTTCCAAGCTTGTCTTTGATCAGGGCAAACGTATTGAACGTGTGGAAAATGTCAAAGATGTTACAAATTACATTGACCGTATTGATGAAATGATAGAACGAAAACGCAAAGGAATCAATACCTGGTTATGACAGCAGGAGGTGGACGTATTGCAGACAGCAGAGAAAGAGCCGGGACAGGCGGAAATATTCAAGTCTGGTGACAGATTGCTGGATTTTGATCTTTCTGAGGAACTGAATCATGGAATTGCTGTCAGTAATCTTGCGTATGCTGTAGCTGCCGAACTGGGGCAGGACGAGGAGTTCTGCTATCAGATGGCGATTGCCGGAATGCTCCATGATATTGGGAAGCTGAAGCTTACCGGCTATATCAACGGACAGGAAAATGATCCCCTTCTGATAGAAGAACTGAAGTATGTCCGTATGCATTCTTCGCTGGGATATGAAGAACTGAAGGATCAGGGGTATTCAGAGCTGGTACTTCAGAGTGTTTTGTATCATCATGAAAATTATGATGGCAGCGGCTATCCGTCGAATCTCAGAGGGGACAGCATTCCGCTTGGGGCCAGAATTTTGCGTGTCTGCGATGTTTATGCGGCACTGAGCTCAGACAGACCTTACAGAAGAGCGTTTGATGTCAGTACAGTGATAGAGCTTATGATCGATGAGATCAAAAATTTTGATATGGAAGTTTTTCTTGCATTTCAGAGAGTTGTACACAATAACAAATAACAGGAGGACAGTATGGCGTTAAAGAAGAAACCGGTTACCGGTATGAAAGACATTTTACCAAAAGAGATGGAAATTCGTAATTATGTGATGAACATGATTCGTGAAACATATGGAAAATTTGGATTTTCTGCAATTGAGACACCATGTGTGGAGCATATCGAAAATCTCAGCAGCAAACAGGGTGGAGAGAATGAGAAACTGATCTTCAAGATTCTGAAACGAGGAGAAAAACTGAAACTGGATACAGCAGAGTGTGAGGCTGATCTGGTTGATTCAGGCCTTCGTTATGATCTGACTGTACCGCTTTCCAGATATTATTCCAACAATGCAGGACAGCTTCCGACTCCGTTTAAGGCACTTCAGATGGGCAATGTCTGGAGAGCGGACCGTCCGCAGAGAGGCCGTTTCCGCCAGTTTATGCAGTGTGATATTGATATTCTTGGTGAGCCTACTTATCTTGCAGAAATTGAACTTGTCATGGCAACAACGACATTGCTTGGCAAACTGGATTTCCATAATTTCACGATCCGTATCAATGACCGAAAAATCCTGAAAGCTATGGCACAGTACAGTGGATTTCCGGAAGATAGCTTTGATACAGTTTTCATCATTCTGGACAAGATGGACAAGATTGGTCTGGAAGGTGTAGCTGAAGAACTGGAAAAAGAAGGTTTCAGCAAAGACAGTATTGATACCTATCTTGGTATGTTCAAAGAAATTACAACTGATATTGAAGGCGTACGTTACTGCAAAGAAAAACTGAGTGAGGTTCTGGATCCGAAAGTAGCAGAAGATCTTGAGACCATCATCACAGCAGTTGATTCTGTGAAAAATGCAGACTTTAAGATTTCCTTTGATCCGACTCTGGTTCGTGGAATGTCTTACTACACAGGTCCGATCTTTGAGATTGCAATGGATGAGTTTGGCGGTTCTGTTGGTGGCGGCGGACGTTATGATGAGATGATCGGTAAATTCACCGGACAGAATACATCTGCATGCGGATTTTCCATTGGATTTGAGAGAATCGTTATGCTGCTTCTGGAGAGAGGGTATGAAATCCCGACAAATGCAGCTAAGAAAGCATATCTGATCGAGAAGAACATGCCGGCTGATAAACTTCTTCCGATTCTGAAACAGGCAGAAGAAGAACGTAAGAATGGTGTTCAGGTCAACATTTCTATCATGAAGAAAAATAAGAAATTCCAGAAGGAACAGATGACAGCGGAAGGATATACAGAATTTGTAGAATTCTTTAATAAATAAGTGCTTCAAAAAGGAGAAAAATCATGGCTGAAAGTATGAAAGGTCTGCACAGGACATGCCGATGTGCAGAAGTAACAAAGGATATGGTCGGCAGCAAAGTAACCCTGATGGGATGGGTGCAGAAGGCACGTAACAAAGGAGGTCTTGTCTTTGTTGATCTTCGTGACCGTTCCGGTATCATGCAGGTGATCTTTGAAAATGGCAGCATTGACCAGGAAGGTTTTGAAAAAGCAGGCAAACTGAGAAGTGAGTTTGTAATCGCAGTTACCGGTACAGTTGAGAATCGCGGTGGTGCTGTAAATGAAAATCTTGCTACAGGTGCACTGGAACTCCGTGCAGAATCTTTAAGAATTCTCGCAGAGTCTGAGGTTCCGCCTTTCCCGATCGAAGAGAACAGCAAGACAAAAGATGAAATTCGTCTGAAATACCGTTACCTTGACCTAAGAAGACCGGACCTTCAGAGAAATTTGATGATGAAGAGCAAAGTAATGATGCTTACCCGTAAATTCTTCACAGATGAAGGATTCCTGGAAGTTGAGACACCAATGCTTGGTAAGAGTACACCGGAAGGTGCGAGAGATTATCTTGTTCCGTCCAGAATTCACCCAGGTTCTTTCTACGGCCTTCCACAGTCTCCGCAGCTGTACAAACAGCTTCTGATGTGCTCCGGATATGACCGTTACATTCAGATCGCACGTTGTTTCCGTGATGAGGACCTTCGTGCAGACCGTCAGCCGGAATTTACACAGATCGATATGGAGCTTTCCTTTGTAGACGTAGACGATGTTATCGATGTAAATGAGCGATTCCTTGCTTATCTGTTTAAAGAAGTTCTGGATGTGGATGTCAAGCTTCCAATTCAGAGAATTACATGGCAGGAAGCTATGGACCGTTTCGGTTCTGACAAACCGGATATGCGTTTTGGTATGGAACTGCATGATGTAAGTGAAGTAGTGAAAGATTGCGGATTCGTAGTATTCAAGAATGCACTGGAGGCTGGTGGAAGTGTCCGTGGTATCAATGCAGAAGGCCAGGGAAGCATGCCTCGTAAGAAGATTGACAAGCTTGTTGATTTCGCCAAGACTTATGGTGCAAAAGGTCTTGCTTACATCGCTATTGCAGAAGATGGTACACGCAAATCTTCCTTTGCTAAATTCATGACAGAGGAAGAGATGGATGCTCTGGTTCGGGCGATGGAAGGTAAACCGGGAGATCTGCTTCTCTTTGCAGCAGACAAGAACAAAGTCGTATATGATGTTCTTGGTGCTCTTCGTGTAGAACTTGCAAAACAGATGGATCTTCTTGACAAAAACGAATATCGCTTCGTATGGGTAACAGAGTTCCCGCTTCTTGAGTGGAGTGAAGAAGAAAAACGCTATACAGCAATGCATCATCCATTTACGATGTTGATGGAAGAGGATATCCCACTGATCGAGAGTGGAGATCTTGGAAAAATCCGTGCAAAAGCTTATGATATCGTATTGAATGGTAATGAGATCGGTGGAGGTAGTGTTCGAATCCATCAGAATGATATTCAGGAAAAAATGTTTGAGATGCTTGGATTTACGAAAGATGCAGCTTACAAACAGTTTGGTTTCCTTCTGAATGCATTCAAATATGGAGTTCCGCCTCACGCTGGACTGGCATATGGACTTGACCGTCTGGTTATGCTGATGGCAAAAGTTGACAGTATTCGTGATGTCATTGCATTCCCGAAAGTAAAAGATGCCTCCTGTCTGATGACAGAATCACCGAGTGTGGTAAGCGAACAGCAGCTTGAGGAACTTGGGCTTGAAACAGCTAAAGAAGAAACAACAGAAGAATAAGAGCAGCAAATAGGCTGCAGATATAAAAGAAAACGGCTGTCCCGGATGTGGGACGGCCGTTTTGAAGTATAAAAATTAGTTTTGTTCAGAGGAATCAGCGGTATCGTTTGCTTCTTCGGATACCGGAGTACTGCTGAGCGTTCCGAAAATGGCATTTCCGATTGCAGCATTGCTGTCCTGGAGTTTCCAGGAAACACCATCATTGGTAAGATGGAAAACAGCAGCAGTCTGTACAGTCGCTGTATTTGATTTGATTTTTGACAGAAGCAGCTGCATGGATTTTTCATAACGTTTGACAGAACCATCAATTACAGCATCGGCAGAACTCAGATAAGTATCCAGTTCATTCTGATAGGCAGTAAGGATCGCATTGCTGTCAAAGGTAGTGATCTTAGTCTGAATGACAGCATTGTAGCTTTCTTCGTCACAGCTGGAAATATTGAAATCAAAAGTAGAGTGAAAAAGCTCCACCAGTGCGGCAGCAATAGAATTCTTGTCTGTATCGGAAGTATTGAACAGGCTTTCGATTCCAAGATAATTGCCCATTTGTTCTGTATTCATTGTTTTAAGGGTATTCAGATAGACGGTCAGGGTTTCCTCAGGTGAGAGGAGGTTGTTATCAGACAGATAAGTCATCAGACCGCCGACAAGATTGTTCTCCAGGGAGTGTGAACGTATGATCTCCCATTCGTCTTTGTCATCATTACTTCCCTTATTACAAAGTTTCACAGTACATTCTCGTTCTACGGTAGCATAATTGTTATTGCTGAGGAGTTGATCCAGCAGGAGATAACGTTCTTCCATGGAATCTGTGGTTTTTTCTGTAGCCTGTTCTTCGCTGTCAGCCGCTTTGAGAATTGCATTTTTCAGAGAAGCTTCGCCGTAATCTTTGGCAAGAGAGGCTGCATCTATTGTGGATAAGCGCAGGGAAGCTGTGGCTTCTTTTTTTATCGTTGTCGACGTTTACACTCAGAATTTCGTAATCAAAATTCTGGAAGAAGAGAGAAAAGACTTCTTTTACTTCATTTGAGAGTTTGATCTCTTTGGTAGCGTCGGGAAAAAGTTCTTTGTAGGATACATATTTCTGGGTCGTATCAGAGTCCAGATTTTTCAGTAGATCCAGTTCATTTGTGATAACTGCCTGTACATCTGTCTTATCCACGTGGGAACAGCCGGTCAAACATATGACAGCCAGGATAATCAGCAGAAATGGCATCAGCCTTTTGCGATCTTCATAGGTATCTTTCCTTTCAAAAATAATCCTTTATATTTTATCAGATAAGCATGGAAAAGTCAAAAAATGGTAATTTTATGCTGTTTTGGAAGACATTTATGAAAATATTGTGAAAACCGGGATGATTTTGTACAGCTCTTTCATTTTCAGGTGTAATCTGATATGATATATAAGTTAAAAAGTGATTTTTACAAAGTAAACACATGAATAGTGTATCATTAAGTCAGTAATGTCTGGACTGATAGGAGGAAACACAGATTTATGAAAAAACGTATTTTAATCCTTCTCGGGATATTGATAATTGGTGGCGGCGCTGCTGCAGGAGTATGTTGGAAAATGGGCGTATTTGGTCAGCAGGAGACAAGTGGAGATTCTGTATATGTAACCAAAATAAGCGACCTTACCGGACAGACATCAGGAGTTTCCAACCGCTATGCAGGAGTAGTTGAGCCTCAGGAGACTGTTTCTGTAGAACTGGAGAGTGGACGGACAGTAAAAGAAGTCCAGGTTAAGACCGGTGATCAGGTCAAGAAAGGGCAGCTTTTGTTTGAATATGATCTGAGCAGCATTCAGGAGAGCCTGGAAGAAGCACAGCTTGACCTTGACCGCCTGAAAAATGAGGCAAGCAGTCTGAACGAGCGGATTGCCACGCTTGAAAAGGAAAGAAAAAAGCAAGTCAGGATAATCAGCTTTCTTATACGATTGAGATTGAGACAAACAAAATGAATCTCAAGAAAAATGAATACAGTCAGAAAAGCAAGCAGGCTGAGATTGACAAACTCCAAAGTGCGACCGGCAATACAGAAGTCCGGAGTTCAATTGATGTGTATCCAGAAAATCGATACATCGAAGCTGACAACAGAGGATAACAGCAGCGTGGATGATACAGATTCAGGAGATTTTTCTCAGTCTGATGATAGCAGCAGCGGGGGCAGCAATGCATTTATTACAATCCTGAGTACAGGTGCTTACCGTATAAAAGGTACAGTCAATGAATTAAATGTAAACAGCATTGTTGAGGGCGAACCGGTAATCATTCGATCTCGTGTGGATGACAGTCAGACCTGGAAGGGGACCATGGGAACGGTTGATAAGGACAGTGCATCTTCCGGCAATAATAACAATTCTTTTTACGGAATGACGGACAGCAGTGATTCTCAGACGAGTACCAGTACTTATCCGTTTTATGTAAATCTCGATTCATCAGACGGGCTGATGCTTGGCCAGCATGTTTATATTGAGATGGATGAAGGACAGGAAAGTCAAAAGACAGGAATCTGGTTAAGTGAGGTTTATATTGTTGATGCAGATACAGACAGTCCGTATGTGTGGGCAGCAGATAAGAAGGGCAAACTGGAGAAACGTAGTGTGATTCTGGGACAGCATGATGAAGAACTTGGAGAATATGAGATTGCAGATGGTCTTTCCAAGGATGCCTGTATAGCATATCCGTCTGATATACTTGAGGAGGGAATGTCTACGACGACCAATATAGAAGATGCAATGGATACAGGCAACATAGATATGCAGCCGCTGGATGATAGCAGCTTCAGTGAAGATCCTCTTCCGGATACGGCTGATACAGAGGGTGTCAGTGAATATGAAATGAGTGATGACGGAACCGTTGTTGATGATCCGGAAGCAGTTGATGACAGCATTGTGGATGACAGTTCATCGGATGAATCAATGGATATGACAGACGGAAGTTCCGATTCAGGTGAGATACTGGATGATAATCTTATGCCGGTAGAGGAGGATACGGAGGAAGCACAATGATTTTGGAATTAAAGGGAATCTTTAAGAACTATCAGCAGGGAAAGATGAGTGTGCCGGTTCTGAAGGACGTTAATTTTTCCATGGAAGAGGGAGAATATGTGGCAATCATGGGACCATCCGGATCAGGAAAAACAACACTCATGAATATTATAGGATGCCTGGATAAGCCGACAGAAGGGAAATTTTTTCTGGATGGACAGGACATTCTCAACTGTTCAGAAAATGATATGTCAGATATCCGACTTAATAAGATCGGATTTGTATTTCAGAGTTTCCACCTTCTTCCAAGACAGTCTGCGCTTGCTAACGTAGAACTTCCATTGAATTATGCCAAAGTCCCGAAGAAAGAAAGACGGGAGCGGGCAATGAAGGCACTGGAAAGAGTAGGACTTGCTGATCGTGTAGACTTTCAGCCGAACCAGCTTTCCGGTGGACAGATGCAGCGAGTTGCGATTGCCAGGGCAATCGTAAATAACCCCAAACTCCTTCTGGCAGATGAACCAACAGGAGCACTTGACAGTAAATCAGGTGCTCAGGTCATGGAGCTTTTCCAGAAGCTGAATGATGAGGGGGTTACAGTCCTTATGATCACTCATGATCCGGACATTGCTGCACATGCAAAGCGGGTTGTGATGATTCGCGATGGAGAGCTGAAGGAAAAAGAGGTGAAGTAGTTCATGAAGAAAAAAATCATCATAGGTATTCTGATCGCAGCTCTGGTCGCAGGAGGATCTGCCGGCGGAGCAGTCTATTATAAAAAGTCTCATCAGAAAACGGTGTCTGTTGTAAGCGTTGACAGTCTGGCCGGTCAGTATTACATGGATGATACAAATCTTGATGGAAATATTGTTACCAGTGCGACGCAGAGTGTTAACATAGACAAAGATATGATCATTAAGGAGGTCTATGTATCAAAGGGGGATTCCGTTAAAAAAGGGGATCAGTTGATGTCTTTTGATATGACACTTGTTCAGATGGAACTGAATATAGCCAAGCTGAAACAAAAACAGCAGGAACAGGATCTGAATAAGGCGATTAACAGGCTGAGCAGCCTGAAAAACGGCGGTAAGATAGAAGAAAGTGATGGGGGAGACACTGGATACTTCCGGCAGCACATCGGATGATACAGATACAAGCAGTGCGATGGATGACAGTAATGAAACTGCTTCGACGGGTGGAAGTGTGAAGGGCAATTATCTGGCTGCAATTATCCAGCCGGTTCTGGCGGCTGCTGTGGAGAAGACAGATATAGAATCTGCAAATACAGAAGAGACTGCTGTTGAGGATTCCGAAAGTGCAGCTGCACAAACACAGGGAACAGAGAGCGGCGCTGAGAACAGTTTCAGATGGAAATGACAGATTCATCAGACAACAGTAGTACAGATGTGAAGGTTGAGTTTGAAGAGCCGGATACGACAGGAAATGATACCACAGTAACGATCAGTCCGGAGCCGACGAATATACCGGATGATAATGCCGATGGAGATTTCACAGACGAAATCGAGATCGTTGACACAGAACCGGATACTGGAACAGATGATCTGACGGATGGAAGTCCGATGTTTTATCAGGTTCTGGATGAAAATACAGAACCCTATACCGGAACAGGTACAGAGGATGATCCATATGTATTCCTCTGCAGTTCTGCAAAAGGCTATGTAGTTGCGAAGGGATCCTTTTTGAATAAAATGGCTGCTTTTCAGGCTGATGGTACGAAGGAACCTGGCAGAGAAGGATACTGGTATCAGCTGGAGTTTCATCAAAATGATACGATAACAAATCTGCTGGACCGTAAAGAATCCTGCACAGGCTATTATCTTGTAGATGGAGGCCTGCTGGAAAAAATGGTAACCGATAACTCTGAAGTCGAGTTTTCGCTGGACGGGGCATCTCATTATGAGAAGCCACCGGCTGATGGAGGCGGAGACGGAGGCGGCGGTGGAGATGATGGTGGTTCGGCATCTATCTCACGTGATGAGGCGATCAAGATTCAGCAGACTAAGATTGACAGCCTGAAACTGGACATCAGAGAAAGTAAACTGAATATTGAGAAACTCGAGAAAAAAGTAAAAAAAGAGGTAATATACAGCAAGCTGGACGGAACGGTTGCAAAAGTAGGCGATCCGGTGACTGGCGCATCTGATGGAAATTCTTTTATGACGATCAAAAGCAAAGAAGGTTACTACGTAAAAGGTACAGTCAGTGAACTGATGCTGGATCAGGTTAAGGAAGGTACGATACTGAACTGTTCAAGTCAGAATGGTGATTTTGAAGCAGAGGTGATCGATGTATCTGAGTATCCGGTTTCAGGTGATAATTATTCTGGCAATGGAAATCCAAATGTATCTTATTATACATATATTGCAACGATTCCGGACAAAACCGTCAAAGTATCGGACGAAGACTGGCTGACGATTTCTCTGACAAATAATACACAGAGCAAAGGAATTGTTCTGGACAGGGCATTTGTACGGTCAGAAAATGGAGCCAGTTATGTATACAAGGATGACAACGGAGTGCTGAAGAAACAGGTGCTTACCGTAGGTGGTAATGTAAATGGCGGCTACAGTGTACTGATAACCGGTGGAATCACCAGAGATGATAAGATTGCTTTTCCGTATGGTGACACGGTAAAAGAAGGTGCAAAGACCAAGGAAGTTTCTTCCAGTGAGATCTATGGATATTAGAAAGGTGGTATTTTATGCTTGAAAATATGAGGATATCCATTCAGGGAATCTGGTCTCATAAAATGCGATCTTTTCTGACTATGCTGGGTATCATTATTGGTATTGCATCGATCATTGCGATCGTGTCTACGATCAAGGGAACAAGTGAACAGATCAAAGAAGACCTGATCGGTGCGGGAAATAATACAGTTTCTGTGAGTCTGAATTATGGTGACAGTGATTATGATCCGGAGTATGGAATGACCGATGGTACGGAACCGCCGCTTCTCTCAGATCAGCAGAAAGAAGATGTTATGAATCTGGATCATGTGGAGAATGCGACATTCTTTTACAGCCGTACATATACCAGCAGTGTATATTATGAAAATACCAGTTTTCAGGGTGGAAGTATTTATGGAATTGATATGAATTATCTGGATACCTGTGGATATATGGTAAGATCCGGCCGTGGTTTTATACAGAAGGATTATGATGAGATGCGAAAGGTTGTACTGGTAGACAGCAATGCGGCAGATAATCTCTTTGCAGGAAAAGATCCTGTTGGAAAAACAATAGAGATTGGATCCGAACCGTTTACCGTTATTGGTGTGGTAGAACAGAATGATGATTATCAGCCAAATATCAAAACCATTGATGAGTACAATCAATATTATCAGATGATCATGGGAACAGTCATGATTCCGAATAAATGCTGGCCCATGGCATTTAAGTTTGATGAACCTGAGAATGCGTGATCCGAGCAGATTCAACGGATAATATGAGTTCCGCCGGAAATGCAGCAGCGGATATTATGAATCAGGGAATCAACACCAATACATCCAAGTACAAATATAAAGCGGATGATGTAATGCAGCAGGTCAAGAACTTGCAGAAACTCAGTGAGAGCACTAATACACAGCTGATCTGGATTGCAAGTATTTCATTGTTGGTCGGAGGTATCGGCGTTATGAATATCATGTTGGTATCCGTCACTGAACGAACCAGTGAAATTGGTCTGAAAAAAGCAATCGGTGCACGAAAGAAAGTGATTCTGTTTCAGTTTTTGACAGAGGCCTCCATGCTGACAAGCATTGGAGGAGTGATCGGAGTTATTGTTGGAATTGCACTTTCCAAAGTGGTATCGGAACTGTCGGGGGCTCCGACAGCTATCAGTATACCGGCGATCATTGGTTCCGTTCTTTTTTCCACATTGATTGGCGTGATCTTTGGATTACTTCCGTCAGTCAAGGCTGCCGATTTAAATCCGATTGATGCACTTAGAAGTGAATGACAGAGGTTGGAGTTTGTTGATCAGAGACAGACTCCAATCTCTTTTTCTGTTATGAGGGGCATTTTTGATATTTTAATTGAGATGGAGAAAAAAATGTGTTAGACTATAATCAATATGCAATGATTCAGATATGAAGTAAAATACATGAGGAGATGCAGTATGAGAAAAATTGCAATTGTAACAGACAGTAACAGTGGTATTACGCAGGATGAAGGAAGAAAACTGGGAATCTCTGTTCTGCCTATGCCTTTTTATATTAACGATGTGATGTATCTGGAAGGAATCACTCTTTCACAGGAGGATTTTTATGAACGTCTGAAAAATGATGAATCCATATCTACTTCACAGCCGAGTCCGGCTGAAGTATGTGGTTTATGGGATAATCTGCTGGAAGAGTATGATGAAATTGTACATATTCCGATGTCCAGTGGATTGAGTGCGTCCTGTGATACAGCTACCATGCTTGCCAGAGACTACGATGGCAGAGTACAGGTCGTTAATAACCAGAGAATCTCAGTTACGCAGCGTCAGTCAGTACTTGATGCAATGACATTAAGAGATGCCGGAAAGAGTGCGGCAGAGATTAAAGAAAAACTGGAAGAAGAGAAGATGGAGTCAAGTATCTATATTACTCTGGAAACTTTGAAATATCTGAAAAAAGGTGGAAGAATCACTCCGGCTGCAGCTGCGATCGGAACGGTTCTGAATCTGAAACCTGTTCTTCAGATCCAGGGAGAGAAGCTTGATGCATATGCAAAAGTGCGAGGTAAGAAGCAGGCAAAGAGAGTTATGATGAAAGCAATGCAGGAAGACTGGGATACACGTTTTAGAAATATGTAGAATCCGGTGAGATGTGTCTGCAGATGGCCTATGCAGGAAACAAAGAAGAGGCCGAGGAATTCAAAAAAGAAGTTCAGGCAGCATTTCCTGGAATAGATATCCATATGGATCCACTTTCTTTAAGCGTTGCATGCCATATCGGACATGGAGCACTTGCTGTTGCATGCGCAAAGAAAGTAACTGTATAAAATAAGGAGTCAGAAAAATGAAAAAACTTATGGAATTAATGGCAGAAGAACTTGCTTCTGCTTTTGAAAAAGCCGGATACAATCCGGAGTACGGTAAAGTTACCGTTTCCAACAGACCGGATTTATGTGAATTTCAGTGCAATGGAGCCATGGCAGGAGCCAAAGCATATAAGAAAGCACCATTTATGATCGCAGATGATGTAGTTGAACATCTGAAGGACAGTCAGATCTTTGCAATGGCAGAAGTTGTGAAGCCGGGATTTATCAATCTGCAGGTTAAAGAAGAATTTCTTGCTGATTACCTGAAGAAAATGGCAGCAGATGAGAAATATTCTGTAAAAACAGCTGAGAAACCGAAGACAATCATTATCGACTACGGCGGACCGAATGTTGCAAAACCACTTCATGTAGGTCATCTTCGTTCTGCAATCATTGGGGAGAGTATCAAACGTATCGGACGTTTTGTCGGACACAAAGTGATCGGTGATGTACATCTTGGAGACTGGGGACTGCAGATGGGGCTGATCATTACAGAACTGAAACACCGCAAGCCGGAACTGGTTTATTTTGACGATACTTACGAAGGAGAATATCCGAAGGAAGCACCGTTTACCATCAGCGAACTGGAGGAAATCTATCCATGTGCAAGTGGTAAATCCAAAGAAGACGAAGAATACCGTAATGAAGCTCTTGAAGCAACACATCAGCTTCAGCAGGGTAAACCTGGATATATGGCTCTCTGGAATCACATCATGCAGGTTTCTGTTACAGACCTCAAGAGAAACTATGCAAACCTGAATGTTTCCTTTGATCTGTGGAAAAAGGAATCTGATGCACAGCCGTATATTCCGGATATGGTTCAGAAAATGAAAGACCAGGGATTTGCATATGAAGATCAGGGAGCACTGGTAGTAGATGTCAAAGAAGAATCTGATACCAAAGAAATTCCGCCATGTATGTTGTTGAAATCAGACGGAGCTTCTCTGTATACCACAACAGATCTTGCAACGATCGTAGAGCGTGTCAAACTCTTTGATCCGGATGAAATTCTTTATGTAGTAGACAAACGTCAGGAACTTCATTTCATTCAGGTATTCCGCTGTGCAAGAAAGGCCGGACTTGTAAAACCGGAGACGAAACTTTCTTTCCTTGGATTTGGTACCATGAATGGAAAAGACGGAAAACCGTTCAAAACAAGAGAGGGCGGTGTTATGCGTCTGGAAAATCTCATCGCAGATATTGACGAAGAGATGTTCCATAAGATTGTCGAGAACAGAAGTGTCAAAGATCAGGATGCAAAAGAAACAGCGGAGATTGTAGGACTTTCTGCAATCAAATATGGTGACCTGTCCAATCAGGCAACCAAAGATTATGTGTTTGATATTGATCGTTTCACTTCCTTCGAAGGAAATACAGGTCCGTATATCCTGTATACGATCGTTCGTATCAAATCCATTCTCAATCGTTATAAAGAAGAAGGTGGAAACCTTGAAGCAGGAGAAATCCTTCCGGCTGTCAATGCAAGCCAGAAGAACCTTATGCTGGAGCTGACAAAATTCGGAAGTACCATTGAGAATGCTTTCGAAGAAAAAGCACCGCATAAGATCTGTGCATACATTTATGAAGTATCCAATGCATTCAACAGTTTTTACCATGAGACTAAGATTCTCAGCGAAGAAAACCAGGCACAGAAAGAATCCTTCCTGAAACTTCTCGGTCTTACAAAAGATATACTTGAAACAAGCATCGACCTTCTTGGGTTCTCAGCACCGGATCGTATGTAATTGAATTAAAGTCTCACCTCCCATCTGGAAGGTGAGATTTTTTAGAAAAAATTTATTATTTTCCATTCCTTTTTATGATATACTTATTTCATCTCAAAATTCTATAAGTTGAATTCCCAACATTTTTCCATACAGATATTTATAAAAATCAGCGAAAGGAGCGATCGATATCGATCTAACAGGAATCATACTGAAAGGCCGCTATTGTATTGTCGAGCAGATTGGCAGAGGCGGTGAAGGTTCCATGTATCTGGCACGTGATCTGGAACTTGGCATTTTTCGTGCGGTAAAAGAGCTGCCTGCCAGCAGCAGAAGAGAGGCCGGACTGCTCAGACTTCTTGAACATCCCTATCTGCCAAAGATGATTGATTACACAGAGAGGGGTAACTTTTGTTACATCATCATGGAATATATACATGGCAGATCTCTGGAAGAGTATATGCAGGAAGGATATGTTTTTCCATAGAGGAGATACTGTGCATAGGTGATGTGACCTTGCAGGTACTGGAATATTTTCATTCCAGGAAACCGGCAGTTTTTTATGGGGATCTGAAGCCGGCAAATATAATGATGACAGATCAGAAACGCCTTTATCTGGTAGATTTTGGAAGTGCGGTTTTTTCATATAGTGCTTCTTATAAAGAAACAAAGGGAACAAGAGGATATGCTGCCCCTGAACAGCTGCAAGGAAAGATAAGTGCAGCCAGCGATTTTTATGCACTTGGAAAAACAATGGAAGTGCTTTGCGGCAAAAAGAAATTCCGGTATTTTTTGAAATGTCCTGCTTTGGGGAAATTTATTTTCAGATGTTGCCGTACAGAGCCGGAGAAGCGCTGGCAGGGTACCGCGGAGGCAAGAAATGAATTATGTAAAATTCATCCGCTGAATTTGCAGCTGAAAGCTGTACTTTTCCCGCTGGCGGTAGCTTTGGTGGTGTTTGTGGCTGTTCTGAGTTCAGGATTAGATAGAGAAAAACTGCCAGAGCTGTCGCAGATGCTGACACCGGTGACCGCACAGTATTTTACTATGGAATATCAATCTGGTTCTGCAATATGGAAAGAAAAAATGCATGTTCACATAGAAAAAGAGCTGCAGAATTTGCAAAAAGTTTATCAGAAGACACAGGATCAGATCCGAATTCTGGAACTGCTTGCGTGGAACGGACAGCTGGCAGACAAAGCAGATCATGCAGAAATCTACTATCGGCAATTGCTAACATATGAGCCGGAGTATAGTAAAGGCTATCTGGAATATGGATTATTTTTGTGCAGACAGGGCAGGTATCAGGAAAGCAGAGCAGTATATAGACAGTGGAAAAACAGGGCAGAAGAAAAAAGAATGCAGATAGCAGATGCATTTGTTGAAGAATGGCAGGAATGGAAGAAGGAGGCAGGAATTATTCTTGGAAGGACGAAACAATCTTTTTTGGAAGGTGCTTTTTAGTTTACTGATAATGGCAGTGTATGGAAGTTGTTCAGCTGCATATGCAGCTGAGTTTGGTGGGTTTGAGGTTTCAACAGGGACCGGTGAATATGAAGGAACCGGAGAAGAATGGGAGGATGAGCCGGTATGCAATACACCAGAACAGAATGACAGTAATACTTATGTAGATGAAGCACGAAATGACGGACAGGAATCAGAACAAAATACTTCAGGAACGGTATCCTCATATAATGAGGAGTATGAACAAGTGCCTGTACAGAATTGGAATGCACGGGAAAGTTCTACAACAACTGAAAAAAATCGTTCTTCTGTAACAGAATATACGGAAAGGTATAGAGGAGAGAACGAAAATAAAAGTAGTTCGATCATGGATGAAGACAGAATCATCAAGTCTGAGAACACGGTAGTATCGATTCCCGCAGAAACGAGTCCGACATGGATACCGACCGTGACTCCAACTCCAACTCCGGTTCCTGCGCCAACAGCAACTTTAATACCGGTATTTACAGAAGTCCCGAAAGAAGAGGTGGAAACAGTAACAGAGTACAAGGAAGAGTACCGTCTGCCGCCTGCAGAATGTCTGCGAAAAATGAAACTCTTATGTTTGAGACAGGAATTGGGAAAGGGAGAATATGCAGAAATCCGAATCAAGAAGAATGCAGTGGTAGAAATTGTAAGTGTACGTGTTAATGGACAGGAAAAGACTGGGATACAGAGGGAGAAATAGTTAGAGTACATGACCTTGTCAATGACATAAATCTGCTGGAGATTGCAGCTATGATACCGGCAGATTTTACGTGGACGGGAGAGAAAAAGAATGTTATACTGACCTATAATGTTTTTTAGACGAATTATTTTGATACAAAAGAAAAATTATCTGTAAAAAATCGGAGGAATTATGTATAAAGCAATCTTATTTGATCTGGATGGAACGTTGACAGAGTCAGGTGAGGGAATCACAAAATGCGTGCAGTATGCGCTTGAAAAGCTTGGCAGACCAGAGTCGGATCTTGAAAAACTGAAAGTGTTTATCGGACCACCGCTGATGGAGCAGTTTATGAAGTATGCAGATATGGATGAAGCAACTGCGCGCAAAGCAGTGGAATACTACAGAGAGCGTTATTCTACGACTGGAATATTTGAGAATCGTCCATACCCGGGTGTGGAAAAGATGCTTCAGGAATTAAGGAGAAAGAAATACCTTCTGGCAGTTGCATCTTCCAAACCGGAATATTATGTGAAACAGATTTTTAGATTATTTTAATTTGACGGAATATTTTGACGAAATTGTGGGCAGTGAAATGAATGGAGCCAGAACAAATAAGACAGAGGTGATTGAAGAAACCTTGAAACGCCTTGGATTGGATCATCACCGCGAGCAGGTGATCATGGTGGGGGATAAAGAGCACGATGTTCTTGGAGCCAGAAAGGCCGGACTTGATTGTGTGGCTGTTTCTTATGGCTATGGGACAGAAGAAGAACTTGTGGCCTCCCAGCCATTGCAGATCGTGGCATCAGCTGAAGAAATCCTGGATTTTTTCGTCTGAGCCCCCGACGCAGACAAAGCCATGTCAGACAGATCTGGAGAGTAGCATATCCCTGTGGGATTCATTTTTTGATTTCACAGATCGTTGGTACGCAGGTCTGTGGCTGATCATGAAATCTGGCGGGGGAATGGATGCTTATTATCAAAATGCAATTCTTTTTACAGGGCTGACTGGATTACTTGCTATGATTCCCTGTCTGTGGTTTTACAGTAGAGACCGTGCAGCGAGAAAAATTGGCGGACTTGTAACTTCGCAAAAACCATGGCAGTTGAAAATTCCGGAAATGTTAATGTTGCTTGGAATGGGAGCGGCATTTTCTCAGTTTGCCAATATGCTTGTGGGAATACTGCAGTCGGTTTTGAATTATCAGGAATATCAGGAATCTATGGACCAGCTGATGGAAGGAAAACAAATGTGGTTCCTGATCTTATCTATGG